>Ga0224495_10000167_pt1 | contig 52345 bp, 40 predicted proteins | sample SF_Jul11_sed_USG_FD_168128 | JGI IMG/M metagenome (GOLD analysis project Ga0224495, IMG submission 168128) | Sediment microbial communities from San Francisco Bay, California, United States - SF_Jul11_sed_USGS_4_1 | ecosystem: Environmental > Aquatic > Marine > Sediment | place: USA: California...
CTGCAGACACGAGACCATCGGTCTTCCGAAACGATAGTGCATTCATCACTGCATTCATCATCTCCTCTGCTGTCTGAACATTAACAACTTCAGCAAGTCCTGGGGGTTTTTGAGAAGTGGGCCCTAATACAAGTGTCACTGATGCTCCCCGGGAGGTTAGTTCTTCCGCTACTGCAATTCCCATTTTACCTGATGATGGATTTGTAACGAATCGGACTCTATCTATCCATCCTCTTGTGGGGCCGGCAGTCACCACAAAGTGCTTGCCTTCAAGATCTTTTGGTCCTAACCTGGCAATCACATGCTCAACAATTACATCAACTTCAGGAATCTTTGCCTTTGCTTCCTCTAGTCTTGGCGAAACTACTCCGACACCCATCGATTTGAGCTTCTCAATATTCTCAATCACAGCTGGATGGTCATACATTGATTCATGCATTGCTGGTACTACTATGACAGGAATACGTGCACCGATAGCAGATGAAACTGTTGTTGTCACAGGAGTGTCGTCAATACCCATGGCAACTTTGCCAATTGTATTCGCAGTCGCAGGTGCAATCAAAACCAGATCAACATGATCTTTATGCTTGCCGGCCAGAGTAATATGCTCAATCTGTCCTGTCAATTTGGTGACCACAGGATTACCTGTTGCCCATTCAAGAAGGTACGGGTGAATGATCTTTTGTGCCATCTCACTCATAACTGGAAATATTTCTGCACCATGGCGCATGAGCTTTCTTGCAAGAGCTACACATTCGACCGCTGCCACACTACCAGTGACACATAGTGCAATAGTTTTCCCCTCAAGAGCAGTACTGAGGCTTCCTTTGATTAGTTTGGACGTGTGTTCCATTAGACAAGACGCCCCTTATTCGTCTACGGTCACTTAATATGAACACTAGTGGTCGGATAAGACTTGTGGGTAATACTCAATATGTTAATAGTCAGGAAGTTTATACCATTTTTAGCAGAGTAACTCAGGTGGGCAAAGAATATATGAGGCAAAGCGAATGAGCCTGAGTATCGATTGCGGCGGTCCTAGTTGATACACAGACAATGGACATTTGAATGACATAATTATCGGTAGGTGCGGAATAGTTGGCTGACACTTCTCGCGACATGGAAGCACTCCTCAAAGGATTTCAGGCCGAGAAGAAGACACGGTTCCAAGCCTATGAAAAGGTAGTATCCGCACTTGACACACCTACGCAGTCACTCTTTGTCACCGACAATGATAATGAGGTCGATACATTTCAGCGAGATTTCAATGAGTATCTAGTTTCAACTAAAAGAATGGAGGAAGGTTCTACAGAGCTTCCTTACTATATGGTGAGAATTGGATACGACGGTGATATGCTCGATGATATGTTTCGCATAGTTGTTTCTGATGAGTCCGAGAATTTCAGTCCTGCAACACTCGACGTCAATGCACTCTATTCGAAACAAGCTATATTCCAGCACCTCTACCAAAGCATCACAAGAGACAAATTCATCATTTTCCACATCACCGAGTTTCCCCTCGCCTACTACTTTGAAACTGCCGTGGTCGTGGATGTTGAGGACCTATCAGATGTGATGGATCCATCAGTTCATGATGGTACAATTATCCGATATCTAAATGATCTTCGTGAGCAAGGCACTGAGGAGCACAGGAAGACATACAGTTTCTTCTATCGAATTAGCACCTCACTCTTGATGGAGCTATCTAATGTCTTTCTCGTTGTTCCAACTGCAGGAATGAACAAGCATCTTGTAGTGACAAGTTGGCGTACACAGACTCTTCTTCTTGGTTTTAGTCCCTTGACTTGGTCATCAGGTAGCTTTAACGTGTATGACTTAAGTGGTCGGGACATTGATGCACGCTGGGCGTATCCCGCTCCGCCATCTGCAGATCCACGAGTTAAACAGTACACGAGTCTAGTGCCAATGAAATAGGTCAGTTTCCCATCCTAGAATTCATATATTATGTATATACATGTATATACGTACTCTTTTTTATATGAAGAAGCTTTAATACCCGACTATACCAATCGGGATTTGGCTGACAACTTGAACAACAGAAAGAGCATACCTCGGGTTGCAAGTGCCTTTGTTCCTGGTCATATAACTGGATTCTTCCGAATTCACGATGACGCGACCAGTGCGCTCATGTGCGGATCCAGAGGAGCTGGCTTTTCTGTTGAGATAGGCACACTCACGTCTGTCAGTTTGACTGAGAATGAATTCCTAGAGATAACTACTATTTATAATAATGAGGAAATTGACGCTCAAGTAACAAGTATGGTGGTACATAGAATGGCTGAGGACTATGAGAGGAAATTCAAAGTGAATATTACTCACGAATCCTCTCTTCCGTCCGGAGCGGGCTATGGGGCCTCTGGCGCTGGAGCTCTTGGTGCCGCACTTGCTCTTGGCCATCTGCTAGATTCTTCAATGGACTATGATAAAGCTGCTAGCTATGCTCATGAGGCCGAGATAGTGAATCATACTGGGCTTGGCGATGTACTAGCCCAAACTAAAGCTGGTCTTGAAATTCGAATTCGCCCTGGTGGTCCAGGAATTGGGAAGATTCAACATATAAACCATAAACAATCTCAACACGTGGTCTTGGCAGGAGCTGCGGGGCTACGAACTCGTGATGTCCTAACTAATCCTGAGAGCCGTCAAAAAATCAATAATGTTGGTGACCAGCTTATTGAGAGAATCATTGATAATCCGGATTTAGCGACATTCATCAAATGTTCTAGGATATTCACAGAATCCATCGGACTTGCAACGAAGCGAGTTCTTCAAGCTCTTCATACGCTGGATGATTCTGGTTTCACTCAGTCGAGTATGGTCATGCTTGGTGACTCAGTATTCTGCTTTTGTGATGAGCACGAATCGGAATCCATCATCAATATTCTCTGTAGATATTGGGAACCTCATCAGGTTACTTTGACATCGATTTCAGATAAGGGTGGGAGGCTTGTTTCATGGTAAATCTTGAAATACCCGCAGACCATCCTCGACGAATTTCGTTGGAAATACGTGACAAAATTATCGCAGGTCACTCTGAAAATATTGTAGCTACTGCAGGACTTCTTGCTCATGGTCGTGGAGAGGCCTTTGATTACCTCATAGGAGAAAAAACAACAGAGATAGCTGAAAACGCAATCAAAGTAGCTGTCGCTTCATTATTACTTGCTCAGCATCCTGTGATAAGTGTTAACGGAAATGTATGTTCACTAGTTCCGAAGGAGTTAGTCGAGCTCTCCAAAATCACAAATGCCCCATTGGAGATTAATCTATTCTATTATCGAAGAGAGAGAGAGGATGCAATTCTTCAAGCCTTGAAATCTGCAGGAGCCTCGAAGGTACTTGGCACACATAATCGACCGTCTGCTACAATTCCAGAGCTCAGTAGTAACCGCCGCAAGGTTGATTCTGAGGGAATTGGCGCAGCTGATGTTGTGGTTGTCCCATTAGAGGACGGGGATCGAACAGAAGCCTTGAAAGCCATTGGAAAAAAAGTTATCACAATTGATCTTAATCCAATGAGTCGTACTGCCGTTTTTGCTGATGTTACAGTTGTGGATAATGTTGTTCGGGCAATGCCTTTGATGATTAGGTATGCTTCTGAGATGAAAAGCAAACCAACTGATGAATTAAGAAAAATCGTTGAAAATTATAACAACGATGAGAATCTTAGCAAATCAATACATCTAATTAGGGCTAGACTAGAGGAACTATCACGAGATGTTAGTGTCCTCCGTAAAAAGAAGAAAGTCGGAAGGAACAAATCATGAAAATCGTTGTTGTGGGGTCTGGATCCATTGGTAGTTTATATGGCGCTTTCCTTAGTAGAATAGAAGGAAATGAAGTCATTCTTGTGGGACGAAATCCTCACGTGGCCGCAATTCGTTCTAATGGGCTCATTATTCGTGGTATTATGGGCGAACATATCTTCCATCTTGATGCAGTAGATGATGTATCAGATGTCTCAGAAGCAGATTTGATTCTTCTCACAACAAAAACATATGATACAATCCCTGCAATTACTGCCGCTAAACATCTCGTTGAAAAAGGTGCTTACATCCTTCTCATTCAGAATGGTCTAGGGACTGAAGAGCTTGTAGCAGATGCAGTAAATTCAACACGAGTGTTGAGAGCCACAACCTGCATGGGAGCACTTCGTACAGAACCCGGTGTTGTCACAGCTACAGGCTGTGGACTAACAGAGATTGGCTCAAGATTTCCTGAAAACTACGAATTTGTAGAGCTTATGTCCAAGATGTTCAAAGAGTGTGGGTTTGATGTTCGTGCAAGTACGAATATTGAAGGCGTGGTCTGGACAAAGACATTGGTGAATTGTGGAATCAATCCTGTAGGCGCGTTGACAGGACTCACTAATGGTGCAGTCTACAAGAATCCTGAGCTAAGAGATCTCGTGATTAAATTGGTCAAAGAAGCCGTAGAAGTCGTCAAGGCGCTGGGGATTGAACTTACAACTGATGATCCTGTGCGCTATGCTTTAGGAACTGCAAAGGCGACTGGTAATAACATCAACTCTATGCTCCAAGACATAATGGCAAGAAAACGAACAGAGATTGATGCAATTACAGGGGAAATCATTCGTCTTGGAAAAGAGCTAGGCATTGAAACACCATCGAATGAAGTTGTATATGCCCTAATCAAAGCAATTGAAGCCAAATATTTGGAAGACCCCCAGGGGACGCCAACTATCCAACATTTAGGTGTCAAAGAATTGGTTGATACACTCTCTACAACCTAAACATTTGTTTCGCTATTTGATAGGAAGTAAGTGCAGATTTTTTCGCATTATACTTCATTGCATTCATATGTCCTGGAAGGCCAACATCAAACTCCATTTCTGAAACTCTTTTCAATGACTCTACAAGTTTTGCAGGATTACCTGTAGGGAAGTCCACTCTTCCAAAACTACCTCCTGGAAATAATGTGTCTCCTGTCAGAAGTATCCCTGTATTTTCAATCTCTAGTACAATGCTACCTTCGGAGTGCCCTGGTGTGTGGAACACAGACATCTTCACACCTCCAAAATCGAGAACGGATCCTTCATCCAGAATATTTTCTATTTTCAGTGGAGGTAAATCCGCCCCGAAGGTATCTCCCAATGTATTACTCATATCGCCTTTGTTTATTGGCTCAGCTTCCGCTCGATGAAGGTGAATTTTGGGTGAGCATGCTTCTAGTATGGGGATGACACCCCCAATATGATCTATATGAGAGTGTGTAAGTACAATGTCAGTTATGGATGAAAGAGAAGATCCCACATCATGCAGTTCTCTATCAAGTGCTGATGCATAGAGACCTGTACCTGTATCGACAAGAATATGGTGATCATCCGATTTGATGAAGGTGATATTTGAATCGAAGGATCGGCTTACTAGGAAATATACTGATTTGCTAATTTGGTCAAACATAACAATCACCTGAGATGGTCTAACAATCTATCCACGTCTGCAGATGTATTGTAGAAATGAGGTGATACTCGTAAACGGCCATTGCGAACAGAACAATAAATCCTGTTTTTCATAAGTAGCTCATTTAGTTTCTCAACATCTGGAGGTTTGCAGGATACAGTTGCTGAGTTGTTATCCCTTCCAAAATCATAGTATGGGATATCAATCTCGGAAAGGCGTTTCCGAAGGTAATCTGCGACTGACAGAGCTGCTTTCTCTCTGTTCTGATTTGGGATTTGCAACAGAACCTTGAGTGACTCTAGGAATCCCACATATGACATCATTGCTGGGGATCCAACTTGGAATTTTCTCGCATCACTCAATGGTTTTCTATCGAAGTATCCAAACTCCATGAGCTGTTCAACACCCCACCAACCAAGAAATCGCGGTTGCACTTTCTCCATTATGGAATTACTTACGTACACAAAACCAGCGCCAATTGGACCCAACAACCATTTCGCGGCTTGCCCTGTAGCGAAATCGACTTTCAGCTTTGATAGGTCTGTGTCAAAACATCCTGCGGCTTGAATTATATCTACTAACAATAAAGCACCATTATCGTGAGTCATCTTAGTCAATGACTCTAGGTCTATACGAAAACCACTTCCAAATTGAATTTGACTCACAGCGACAACACGTGTATTCTCATCTATCATTTCTGCAAAATCATCTAATGAAACTGCACCGTCAGTAGATTTGACCACTCTGAGTTCAGGTCCATACAACTTGCTGATATTTTGCCATGGTATGTAATTTGCAGGAAACTCAAGGTCGCAAAGAACTATGTTAGAGCCAGCAGGATACTCAATACTATGCCCGAAAGAATTGATTCCAGAACTAGTGCTCGGTACAAAGGCGTATTGACTGTAGTCTCCACCAAGAAGCTTTGCAAGATTGGTTCGTACCTCTTTGAACAGATTCAATGTATCCTGAAAGCTACCGATTGCCTCTACGCTATTATCTAGATACTCCTTAATGGCATTGATTGTTGGCACAGGCTGAATGCCGGTTGAAGCATTATTGAGATATGTCATCTGCTTTAATGAAGGCCACATATCAGAAATGAACTTGGTATCGATGAGGTTTGTCATAACATAGCGTGAATTGAGCTATTTCTTGATAAAGTTCTCTGCGGACGAAGTCCCCCCAAGATTTAAGACTATCATCGCATTTTGTTAGACTCGGAGAGAGGTTTGTCGAGATTCAGGAGGTTTGGATGGCGTTCAAAAACGCCAACAAAAGAAGAGCCATCTACAAAGGGTGAGATTGATACATTCGAAGACACTCCTAAGTTTTCCCCCGAGGCATCAACAACGACACCCTCTATTTCTCCTCCTACGATGGAAGATCGAGTTCCAGCAGGTGTTTCCATGGGCCGCCTTATTGCATCATCTGAGGAAGTGACAATTGATAGAGAAAAAACTGAGGATTTTGCGAAGAGAGCTAAAATAAGTCCACAGACAGCTGCTGAGATTGTGCCTGGAAAAGTCCTAAAACGAGATGAAGAAGGACGGGTTCATATCAAGATCGTATTCTATGGCCCCTCTCTCTCTGGCAAGACGACAGCACTACGGTGGCTTTTTGCTAATGTGCGATCTCTTGCAAAAGGTAAGCTTGTTGAGATATCTGATGAATTAGGTCGTACCACATTCTTCGATTTTGTTCCAGTGTCTGCCAGTGAAAGAATGGTATTCGATGTATTCACCGTAGCTGGTCAGCGACGACATGCTGGCAGTCGAATTAAAGTACTACGCGATTGTGATGGATTAATCTTCATGGCTGATTCAACGCCAGAACAAATGAATGAGAATCTTGCATCAATCCAAGAATTACGAATTGCTCTTGGTACTGATCGAATGGCAATGCTTCCCATCATAGTTTCTCTAAATAAAAGAGACCTCCCAAATGCACTTCCAGTGGATTATATGGTACAGATGTTGGATTTAGAGGGATATCCTGTTTTTGCTACAATTGCCACTGAAGGCAAGAATCTACTCAGAATGTTTCAGAGAGTGTTGCGCGACGCATTGATCTTCAAGGTTGGAATCTAATTATCTCTTAGTGATTGGGAGTTCACCCTTCTCAAGCTGATTGACAAGGCTAATCAGTTCTTCCTCTGCTTGCTCCATAATTAATCGCCCTTTTTCCGGTGTGGCTTTTCTAGGATCGCCATACATTGCTGATGGTAGTAGTTCCTCTCTTGATGTGCCTGAGATGATCGTGAATCTAGTCACCACTCTGTGGACCTCTGCCTTTGCCATATTGACAAGGTCAGGACGGACGTGCATTACCTCTGAGGTCTCATCTTCAGCAGCATGACCCATTGGTGTTTCTTCCGCAAGCTTACGCGCGGATTCAGCTAGCTCCTTCCACCAATTAACAATGATTACAGCTCTCTGTCCATTATCTGTAGCCGCCTTGGCAGCTAATGTCAGCACTGGGATATTCCCACCATGACCGTTCAGGACTACAAGATATCTGAAGCCATGTTTGAAAACGCCTTTCATTACTGAAGTGTAGAAATCCATGAGAGCGTTTGGTGCAATTGAGATTGTTCCTTCAAAGTTGTTGAAACTCCAGCTGTCTCCAAACGGAATTGTTGGCAGTACTAGTGCCTTGGTTCTCATCGCCACTTTCTCAGCGAGATATGTTGGTAGAATTGTATCCGTTGATAGTGGAAGATGCATGCCATGTGCTTCAAGGGCACCTGTCACCATTACAGCAACCTCTGTTTTAGATGAGATGCCTGGAAAATTCTCGTGCGATAAGTTAGACCAGAGTGGCATAGGTTTTCACACAACAGTAAACGTACATTCTAATAAATAAGGCGAAAACAGTATCACAGAACTTGATTCAAGAACCGAAAAGATGAAAAACGGCTGAGGTAGTTCTCCGTTGCGGTCATTGCCGCACATCTAGCCCCGTGGTGTAGTGGTCAAGCATAGGCGGTTCTGGCCCGCCTGACCTAGGTTCAAATCCTGGCGGGGCTACCATCTTCTACTGAGCACGCGAAATTGGCTTCTCTGGTGCAAAAATCATCAAAAAAGGCCGTTTTCCATAGGACGTAAAGGTAAGTTCGAAAAAAAGTTACAATCTTCGAAATATTCGCAAAAAGGCGCCTTTAGGCTGATAACAGTACATTTATAGGTAAAGCTGTTTCTGATGATAGTCGGAGAATGGTTCGTCATTTAAGCTCATTTTGAGTTACCTATTCCAATCTGACCCCTCCCGGCGGATGAATACGGGGGCGAATCCTCTCCATCCTTTTCTTCTATTTCATGACAATCTTCTTATCCGAGTCAAGCAATTGAGAGAGTAGAGTGTGTCTTTTATGGAGCACGTTGAATTGGGTTGGAATGACTTTTGGGCTGAAATATTTAGAGTCAAGCATCGGAGGGCAATACAAGGAATTCAGTATTACGACCGTTTAGTGGTTGATTTCTGTATACGTGTCATGAGTATTAAAAAGGATCATGAAATCTTGGATATTGCTTGCGGATCTGGAGATCAGTCCATCGAGTTTGCCAAGCAAGGAATCAAGGTCACCGCGTTTGATATCTCCGACACACTAATCGCGGTAGCAAAGGAAAGCGCTCGAAATTCAGGCGTTTCTGTGGACTTTTCAGTTGGAGATATGCGTGCTATGTCTTTCACCCAACAGTTCAATGCTGCAGTATTGCTTAGTCATAGTTTTGGTTTCTTTAATCATGAGGTGAACACAAAAGTTCTGAAAGACACTTTTGTTGCGTTGAAGAAAGGAGGAAAACTTCTGTTAGATCTCATGAATCCATATAACTTACCTCGATTTCAAAAGACATGGACGGAACTCGAGGGAGGATATCTTCTGAGCGAGCCTCATCTAATGGATGCTCCTGCCGGTGTCCTAAGAGGTCGTCCTGCTGTCTTTGTAGATACTGTGGATGACCGTGTCGTGTTGATGGACGAGGATGCTCTCTCAAACAACGATATCCGTATGTACACTGCTCTCGAGATTCATGCAATGCTCACAGAGGCTGGATTCAAAAAGGTCGAGTTCTATGGACAAAACACTCTTCCGCGAATGCAATATTCTGCATCCTCTGAAAGAATGGTTGTTGTCGCAACAAAGTAAATCGTTTCCATGACATAATCCTTTTAAGACTCCAAAATGGAGTTCGCCAAGCCACTGGTGAGGATTTCATCGGTGCCCCGACGAGTTCTCTCGCGACATATTCATGAGTTGGGGATAGGCTATCGATGTGCGATGCCCGCGGGGGAATCAGAATTTAGAATGGTGTAACGTCATGGTCAAGATTAAGGAGCCAGATGCAATCAAGAGGCTTATCCTATCAGATGATTTTGAGCATAAGAGAATCATTTCAATCTCTGCGCACATAGATCACGGCAAGACTACCACATCGGACTATCTCATGCGCCGAGCAGGTCTCATGAGTGATGCTGCAACGGGACATGCTTTGATGACTGATAGTGATGCTGAAGAGCAAGAACGTGGAATCACTATATTCACTTCTGTCGTGCTATTGAACTTTGAGATCGAAGGAGAGGAATTTCTTGTTCAGCTATCAGACACACCGGGTCATCTGTCCTTTACTGGTGAAGTATCAAGGGCGCTTAGGGCTAGTGATGGCGCAGTAATTCTTGTGGATGCTCTTGAGGGAGTAATGACCCAAACTGAGACAAATATTCGCCTTGCAGTAGGCTCAGAAGCATGCAAGCCAGTGTTATTCATTAACAAGGTTGATCGACTCATCAACGAGCTCAAGCTACCTCCTGCAAAGGTCTACGAGAGAATTGATATCATTATCTCCAAGGTCAACGAGTTGATCAAGAAAGTTGCTCCAAAGGAGTATGCTCTTAATTGGAGAGTTAGTTTCCAAGAGGGAAGTGTGGCCATTGGTAGCGCAAAGACTGGTTGGGCTTTCACAATGAAAACCCTAGAGAAGAAAGGTATCAAGCCACTCATCGTTTTTGAAAAATATAATGAGGGTAATGAGAAATGGCTGAGAGAAAACCTTCCGTTGGATGATGCGCTCCTTGAAATGATTGTGAAACATCTTCCAAATCCAAAAGAAGCTCAAAAATACAAAATTCCACGTATTTGGAGCGGCGATTTGAATAGCCCTGCAGGACAGGCTCTTTTGAATTGCGACCGTAATGGTCCGCTCATTGGAAGTATCAATAAGATATTTATCGATCCAAAAAGCAAGAGACCGACCCTCATAGGTCGTGTTTTCTCAGGAACAATCAGGTCCGGGCAGGAAATTCGTCTTGTCAACATGAGACAGAATGCGAAAGTAAAGCGTCTGGGTGTTCAGGAGATTACAGATATCCTTGATATGGACGAGGTTCCAGCTGGTAATCTATTCTCCGTATTTGGATTTATGTGCCCAAGTGGAGAGTCATTCGTGGACCCTGGTTCCGATACGAAAGGTTTCGAAGCAATCGAATATGTATGTGAGCCGGTTGTCAGTCGAAGTATCAAGCCTATTGATCCTCAGGATATAGCAAAACTTGGTGAAGTTGTTTCAAAGTGGATTATGGCTGATCCTACTGCAAGATTTGTTCACGATAAGGAATCAATGGAGTATCGTCTCGATGGTATCGATCCACTGCAGATTGAGATTTTGACCAAAAGAATTCATGAGCAAGTGCCTATCAAAGTTTCAGAACCTATCATCGTGTACCGTGAGAAGATGACCGAACGTGGAGAAGAGTTCCACACCAAGTCTCCGAATGGACATAATAAGATTCGAATGTTCCTTGAGCCCCTTGATGAAAAGACTGTCGACTTGATTCGTAGGAAGAAGATTACTGCTGAGATGAACGACAGAGAACGAGCTCAGATTCTCAGAGATGAGGCTGATTGGGATGCAAAAGAAGCACGAAAGATTCTGGATGTCTACGAATCGTGCATGCTCGTGGATGCAATGAGTGGGGTTCAACGATTTGAACGTATTTTTTCATACCTTCAGACTACATTCAGAGAGTTTGTCGATGCTGGTCCCTTGGCACATGAACCTGTAATGGGTGTGAAAGTGACACTTACTGATGCTACTGTGCACAATGACCCTGCACATACAGGATATAACGAAGTAGCAACCATGGTGAGTGCCGGTCTAAACATGGGATTCCTAACTGGAAGACCTGGACTCTATGAACCTGTGCTTAATACAGATATCAAAACTCCCACTGATACACAGGGTCAGGTAATCAAGGTTCTAACAGGCCACCGCGGACAGATTGTGACCATTGAGGGCGAGGAAGACACTGTCACTGTCAAGGGAACACTTCCTACCGCAGAAACCATTGGTATTGCTGATGAGTTCAGAAGTGCAACTGCGGGCCGTAGTTTCTTTGGTTATCAGTTCCGTGGCTTTGATCAGCTACCTGGCAACTTACAGGAAGAGATGATTCTCGAAATTCGAAAGAGAAAGAGGATGCCTGAAGAGATGCCAAGCTTGAGTTCTTGGAACAGATGGATCTACAAGCGAACATAGAACCAATCTACTATCACAGGGGATGTTCAGAGAACATCTCCTGGTATCTCTCTTTTTTCATTGTTCACCATCTCAATTGGATAGACTTTTGACCAACGAGGTCATCTTGTTTTGCTGAACAATCATGACAATTGACCCAGTTGAAGTTCTTACAAAGCTTATTTCATTTGATACGCGAAACGATGGACCGAATAAGAAACCCGGCAAAGAATGTCCTGAATACATCATCAGCCTCCTCAACGATTTTGGTTATCGGACTGAGTTATTGGAATCTGATGGTTATTACACAGCCTTTGGTAGAAGAGGTCAAGGTGGGTCCAAAATACTCTTCCTTGCACATTTCGATGTAGTTCCTTATGGTGATGGTTGGAAGAGCGATCCTCTGTCATTGAAAATTGATGGTGACATTGCATATGGACGTGGAACATGCGATGACAAAGGGAATATCGTTTCCCTACTTCTTCTTGCAGAAAGACTTGCAGAAACAGATCTTCCATGTACAGCAATGTTTGCGGCATCAGGCGATGAGGAGATCGGGGGTCGCAATGGTGCTGAGTTCCTCAAGAATTGGCTGATTAAACAAGGTCTCTTCCCTGATTTTGTAGTAATTGCTGATGGCATCCATCAACAAATCATCCATAGACGACGAAACGCCCTCCCTACTTTTATCAAGGTTAAAGAGGAGATATCTAAAATTAAGGGCAAAGCCGAAACTGTTCGGTTCACCACTGAAACCTATGGTTCAGACACAAGACATAGTGCGTATCTAAGACCTGGTGTAGACCGTCACGCTATGTTAACTGCGTCGAAGTATCTGGATATGCATCCACAGGCCGTTGTAAAAGATATCCGTGGCGCATTTGTCAAGTCTAATGTTGTTCCTGACTGGGTAGAACTTGATGTTATTCATCCTCATGCCTCTGGTATCGAAAGCTCTTATGACATTGCCTTAACAAATCTCATGAGGAGTATCTTATCTATTTCACAAGCGGCTTTCCCTACAAGACATTCTGATAAAGGAAAGATAATCAATCCCAATCTCTTATCCAAAGAAGGCAACCTTTGGACATTATATTGTGATATTAGAGCGATGACAAATGATAACGACGCTGTTGAACATTCGATTCAAGAGGCTGTGAGCGGGAAACTAGACTTGTTCTCATTAAGGGTGAATAGCGGTGCAGGTTTTGTTGATGTTGATCCTAATTCACGATTGATCCGTGCGATGAGATGGGCTCTTGAGAAAGAAGGCATTTTCTACAGCGTTATTGAAGGATTTGGTGGTTCGGACTCTCGATATTTTGCAGAACAAGGTGCTGAGCTCTTTGATTTTGGACCCCAAGGGGACAATACACATGGTCCAAACGAATGGGTATCACTCTCTTCTTTGAGAGAGAATGCCAATGCGTTTCACACGATGATTGAGGTACTAACAAGAGAAAAGAGTCCTGTGTAAGTTGTTACAAAGGACTCATTCCAACCTTCAACGTTAGATCGTCTATCTCCCATTCCTTAACATAGGAGTATTTCTTCCATGTTGGTTGCTTCTTAGGACCAACTAGTTCCATCGTCTGAGCTCGCGTTTCGTTAGTAAGATGAACCTTGAACATCTCCGCAAGTTCGACGGCCTCTTCGTCAGAGAAGTAAAGAACTAAGTCTATTGACTGTTCGACTTTGAGATCAAGTTCCTTTCGCATGACTTGAACTCGTCTAGTCACATCTCGTACAAGACCCTCAGCTTCGAGTTCCTTGGTTCTTGTCACATCGACATAGAGCTTTCCTATTTTACTCTCCGCAAAGCTAAGATGGTCCGGTAGACTTTCCTCAAACTCTACATCTCCATCAACCAACTTGAGTTTCTTTCCGGCAACCACGACTTCTGCTTTCCCTCTCTCGAGATCTCTACGGAGCTTAACAGCGTCAACCTCCTGAAGTTTCAATACCAGTTGCTTCATCATGTCCTTGTACCTCGGACCAAGAGCTTTGTAGTTTGGCTTAATTGATAGTCGAGTGAATTCAGCCATAACATCTGTTCGTTGAACTTCAAAGTCTCGCGTGTTGAGATCATCGAGTAAAAGGTCCCTCAGGCTCTCAGCTCTCTTACTGGTTTCCTCATCCTCTGCAATAAGAACGACTTTTGCGACAGGATGTCTCAGCTTGACTCCTTTCTTGTTTCTCGCATGGCTTGATGCACTTCGAAGTTCTTGGAGAACTTCGAAAGTTTTCTCCATTTCTTGGTCTATCAGCTTGTCAACACTCATTGGCATATCTGTGAGGTTGATGGATTCTGGTAGATCCTCAGCAAACCTCACTAAGAAGTCTTTGTGAAGTTTTTCGCAGAGAAATGGTGTGAACGGATTGAGTGCTCTTAGAAAGGTCTGTAGTGTATAGTAGATGACATCGTACGCCATCACTTTCTTTGGATCTTCGCTATCTAGCCACACTCGTTTCTTAACCAACGGTAGGTATACTCTACTCAAATCCTCCGATATGAATTCAAGAAGAACACGTCCAGCCTGGTGCCAGAGATATTTGCCCATCTGCTCGTGATACTCCTTTATGACAGTCTGTAGTCTAGATAGAAGCCATTTATCCTCAAGATTCGCCTTTGGAAGAGTCTTCATCATCCTCTTCTCGTCGAACTTGAAATTATCCAAGTCCATGTAAGTTTCAGTGAAGAGGACTACATTCCATAAGACATCTAGCTTCTTTCGAGTGAGATCTATTTCCTTTTTGTCATAGTTCATTCGGGACCACGAGGCTGACCGCGTTAGCACAAAGACTCTGAATGGATCTGCTCCTATGTCTGCAAGCGCATCCTCCGCCCACACAACATTCCCTCTTGATTTACTCATTTTTCCTCCTTCTGCATCTAGCACATGCTCTTGACTCACACAGGCCTTGAAGGGAGCCTTGTCATGCATCACGACTGAGGTATAGAGTAAACTGTAGAACCAGCCCCTTGATTGGTCAACTGCCTCAGTGATAAAATCAAATGGAAAGAGTTGATTAAACAATGATGGATCTTTAAGGTAGTCCACACTTGCCGTATGTGCAATTCCAGAATCAAGCCAGCAATCAGTGACGAATTGTTCACGATGCATTTCCCCACCGCATTTCTCACATAGGAGTACGACTTCATCAACCCAAGGTCGATGCATCTCGAATTCATCTGGAAACTTGATTGCATGCTCTTTCAGTTCCTTTCTAGAACCTATGACAATCTCTTCTTTACAATCATCGCAAACCCATACTGGAAGTGGTGATCCCCATACTCTAGATCTTGAGATGCACCAGTCATCTGCATTCGCTACCCAATCTCCAAAACGGCCAGTCCCTGCCCACTCTGGTGTCCATTCGACCTTAGTATTCTCATCTACTAATCTCTCTCGTACTCCTGTCATCCTAAGGAACCATTGTGACTTATCTGCAAGATAGATGAGGGGTGTGTCACATCGCCAACAATGCGGATACTCGTGATCCAAGGTTTCTTCGTGCACAAGCAGACCTTTTTTCTCAAGCAACCTTGGCACCTCGGGATTTGTATCAAAGACAAGCCTACCTTCAAACATGGGTACTTCTGAAGTGAATTTACCTGTGTTATTCACAGGTGCCAAGACTGGTACATCGAATTCTCGTCCCACATTGAAGTCGTCAGGTCCAAATCCCGGAGCTGTGTGCACCAGCCCTGTGCCATCTTCTACAGTTACATGCGTGCCTGTCACAACTGCATGCATATACTTCTCATTATGCACTTGATGGAATGGGACTTCCTCTTTGAATGGATGTTCGTATTTCCATCCTAGCATTTTCTTGCCAGGTAGTGACTCAACTATTTCATATGACTCCTTCTTTGCCTTATGCATCACTTCCACTACTAAATCCTCAACAAGCCACCAAGATTCTCCATCAACCTTGACTTTGACATACTTGTATTTTGGATGTACTGAAACCATCTCATTCGAGATTAATGTGAACGGAGTTGTAGTCCAGATAACTAGATACTCATTCTCCTTTCCTACAAGTTTGAATTTGACGTATATGGATGGGTCCGTTTTAACCATATATCCCTGAGAAACCTCATGACCTGAAAGAGCAGTGACGCAGCGAGGGCAGATCGGATTGACCCTATATCCTCTGCCCAAGAGACCGTTCTCATTAGCAAGCTTCAGGAAGTGCCAAACATGCTCAATATAGTCATCTTTTCTAGTCTGGTAGGCAGATGGATAATCTAGCCATAGTCCTAGTCGAATTGAATCATTAACCCATCTTTCTAGATAGAAATCAACTAGCTCTTTGCATTTCTGAACAAATACGTCCATTCCAACATCTGATTCAATAAGTCCCTTCTCTGCAATTCCTTCGTTCTTTTCAACTTCAAGCTCAACTGGTAGGCCTTGCATGTCCCACCCACCACGTCGCCAGACATTATATCCGCGCATAGTCATGTACCTAAGTTGAGCGTCTTTCATAGCTCGTCCACGTGCGTGCCCTACGTGCATGAATCCGTTTGTTGTTGGGGGTCCCTCAAGGAAATTCCATCTTGGACCCTTGCTCCTGAACTCGAGTGTTTTATCGTAGATTTTTTGCTTCTTCCAGAAATCCAGAATCTCTTCCTCTAGGGCAAGTGGTTCGTATCGTTTCGACAGTAGGTTCATCTTAATGTCCTCTCAGGATGTTTGGTAGTGTTATAATCAGAAAGTGATTTTCTGCCCCCATCATCAGATGAGAACCTTTCATGGTTCTGACTAGGTGTTTGCTCTACATGCCTAGTCGATTTGGCAATCCATCCTTTCTCACCTGTACGGGCTCTCTGGATTTTCATCTTAGACTTAGTTAAAAATCTTAGGCTAGACAAATTTGACCACCCTATAGGCCCAACCAAGATTTAATTGGTCCCTTCGATAGGTTGTCTAGTGGATATCAAATTGAGGTGTTTTGAATGAGCTCTCTTGAAGAAAGATCACTCGACAAATTAGCTGATATGGTTCTCCAAGTTCTATGGCAAGATTTACTAGAGGTGTGGCAAGCAATCCGAAACAAGATGGACTCTGAAGGGCCAGATGAGGTGAAATCCGCGTTTGAGGGTGCTGTTTCAAGATTCATGAAAGGTCCGTTAAGTAATCATATCGAAGTCCGCTGGGGTATGAACCTTTGTGTTCACTGTAACGATGATAATATTGAAAAAAATGGGATTGCTTACGTGAAGCCAAATGGCGATGGTCTAGAGTTCAATCAATGTCTCAATTGCAGAATAGGAATTCTCTACAATCTTGTCACTGCAACAGCTACACTTGATACATACACTATTGGTCTTGGAAAACCCGGGCAGTTCAATGGTGTGTCCATATTTTGGAACGCTATCGTGCCGGACTCGATGAAGAAGTTCCTTCCTACATATGAATTGATTCAAGACGGTCAGTGGTTAGGTACAATTTCATTTGACGATGCATTAACGACAAGATTCTTGCCATTTATTTCTATGACTGAATCTACACTGCGTGATGATGTGGCTCCTTGGACAACAGAGATTCCTGGTATTGTCCGGGCTGCAGTTGATTCATTCTTATCAGTAGCCAAGTTTCAAGTCGAGGCCGCGTTAGCATTGAGGTGAAGCCATCCTTGGAGGAGTAGAAGTGGTAGAGAAGCTAGTACGAGATAAGATTCCTGATATTCTCAAAGAAAAGGGGCTTAATCCCGAAGTTCGTACTGTCAGGTCTAGCGAGTTGGATAACTTCCTCCGAGCGAAGATTGTTGAGGAGGCTCAAGAGCTACTCGAATCAGGGGACTCCGAGGAAATTGTGGATATTCTTGAGGCTGTTGATGCTCTTCTTGAACTTCGTAAGGCTGATAGAGCGATGCTAGATCTCCAACGTGAAACGAAGAAGCTATATCGAGGAGGATTCAAGCAGGGGTATGTTCTCACTCAGGAATCCGATCTTGATACAATCTAGCTCACTCTACATACTCTGAAACATCTGACAAAGGTTATATTCTCTATTCCGCGTCATCATTCATTAGATACCACCCTGCTTAGTGGTGGTAATATTTAGATTATGGAGCTAACAAACATGGCTACAGATGATATTAAACCGGTACCAGAATCACCAGTCCGACATGATGATGGTGATATCTCTAGGTACCGTGTCGAGAGGTATCCAGTAAAGGAGCTCCCCTATACAACTCAGTCTATCTGTCCTGAGTGTTTCCTTTCTGATGACGAAGTTCATGTCATTGATGCAACACTGTATGAAGATAACGGCAAGGTCATGTACAAAAAGACTTGTGAGAAGCACGGGGAGTTTATTGATGTTTATTGGGGCGATGTAGATCTATTTCGAAAAGCACAGACTTGGTGGTACAAATCTGTAGGTTTAGATAATCCACGAACCGAAACCGTGAAAGGCTGTCCTGAGGACTGTGGCCAATGTCCAGAACACAAGTCACATACAGCTTTAGCCTTGGTGGATGTGACCAACCGATGTAACCTCCGATGTCCAATTTGCTTTGCAGTTGCAGCTGAAGGCGGTACGGTCTATGAACCCGATCCACAAGAGGTCTTTGACATGCTCAAAAACCTTCGAAGTAACTTACCTGTTCCAGCTCCTGCAGTCCAGTTTGCAGGTGGTGAACCTACAGTAAGTAAGAATCTACCTCAGTATATCAAATGGGCAAAGCAACTAGGCTTCAGACATGTTCAGATTGCTAGTAATGTGATTCGAATCGGAAAGAGCAAAGAATACCTGCAAGAGTTACGCGATGCTGGTCTATCTACTATCTACATGCAATTTGATGGTGTAACTTCCGCACCGTATCTTGCTGCACGTGGAACTGATCTCCTACCATTAAAGAAACAAGCCATTCAAAATGCTCGAGAAGTCGGAATGGAATCTCTTGTTTTAGTACCCACAGTAGTACGTGGTGTCAATGACGACCAACTTGGGGATATTATCCAATTTGCAGTAGACAACCGCGATGTCATCCGATGTGTGAATTTCCAACCAGTGAGTATTACTGGTCGTATTGACCATAAGGCTCGTCATGAGATGAGAATCACTATTCCTGATGCTATTCATCTCATCGAAAAGCAGACGGGAGGAAAGATACCAGCCAGTGAGTGGTATCCTGTTCCATCAATGATGCCAGTAGGTCGAGCACTTGGTCTAATCAAGGGTGGTCCTGAACTGGAACTCAGCTCACACTTTGCATGTGGAATGTCTACGTTCATCTTCATCGACGAGGATGGCAGCTACAAACCAATTACCGAAGTCATTGATGTTGACAAGTTTCTCGTGCTCCTTGAAGAGATTGCCAATCTATACGCTGATCAGAAGACAGCAGCAGGTGCACGTGCAAAAGCAAAGCTAGCTGCAGGTGCCAGACATATCAAGAAGAAGGGTATTCTAAAGGACCTCCTCAGTGCGTTCCTCAACCGTGGTGACTACGATTCTCTTGCTCAGTTTATGCGTCGTGTCATCATGCTAGGAATGATGCACTTCCAGGATCCCTACAATTTCGATCTTGAACGTATCCAGCACTGTGATGTAAATTACGCAGTACCTGATGGTAGAATCATCCCATTCTGCACAATGAATACAATTCACAGATCACGTGTGGAGGAGAAATTCTCAAAGCCTATCGAGGAGTGGCGAAAGGGTCACAAACCAACTCAGGTAGAAGAGGACAGTATTAGCAAACCATATAAAAGTGGCCAGTAGAAATTTGCTTAGTGGTGTGTGGTGTCTATTTCAAGAGCCTCACACCTCATCTCCTTTTTGAATCCTGATTGAAACCGCTTAATTTACATCAGTTTCTGGGAAGAATATCTTCAGCACATGATTCTACATTTTGAGTTCTCTTTTTATATCCCGAATGAGAAAAACAAGATATATTGAAAGAGATAGAATTGAAATCACATATGCGATTTGGTCAATAAGCGTGAAGGCTGCATACAATCCTGGAAATGCTACTATGAAAAAACTTAGCATAAGACCAATGAAAAAAGTGAGACAGTATGAAGTAGTATAGCTTCCTCTCCTTCTTGAATACCATTCTTCCTTGTATAAAACCCAGGTAAGGAGTATGATGACAAGAGCGACTCCAACGAAGCCTTGTGCGCCAATGATGGGGCTTTCCAACTCTTGCATTTCGTTTCTTTCCTACTCTTCTCTAGTAAAACCAATTTGGTTAATCTCACAGCTTCTTTGGTTAATGAGCCTAATTCTCGAACAAGTAGACAATTCGATTTAGTTTTTCTACCTGTTTTTACACCTCTCAAGTATCTAATCTCTAGTTATAGTGTGGTTATATTTTACAGGCACTCTTTAGTTTCAGATTAATAAGATGAAAGAATAGGAAATTCGGCCATAGATATTATCCTGTCTGAAATGCCTTCTATGTCGATTTTTCACTATTATTTCACCTTCTATAAGCAGATTTGTTTCATATACCTAGAAACTTAAACATTTTATAAACAGCCAAAGAGAATTCCTACACATAAGGAAAGTTTAATAAGCCACCTCGTTTTATGACTAATGTACGGAGGGTCATGGGCACGACAACCCTCTATACAAGAAGCATAGGCGAGTGTGTGGGCTAGTTTTTCGTTACATGCCCTCAATTACGAAACTCCCCCCTCCTACCACGATTTCCCGCATGCTCGCCACCTTTTACTAAGATGTCTAGTGATTGGAGGTAAGCCTGATCATCTTGATTCATTTTCTGATTCTTCTACACAAGTAAACTAATATCGTTTCTATCCGTAATCCAAATAGTGTAAAGTTTCTATGAGGGTGAGTCTAGCTGGAATGAGAGCAATTAGGATTCCACGACTACGTCTGTTGGTATTTGGTATAGGGTGGATTCTGTTTACTATCATACTTGAGTTTGTCAATCAAATTGTTGTACAAATTGTTATAGATAATGTTTCTAATGATTATCCATATTTACCATATGCACCTTCATTTCTTCACGCAGTTTATGAAACGACAGGAAACTTGGGAGTAACTATCATAAAATTATGGTTGAGCCGTGGAGTATTCTACGGTATCGGAGTTATAATCATTCTATATTGGTGTTATGCGGCAGTACGCCAGTTTAATGAAGAGCGATAATCCTCCTGCCTCGCCACCTTTTTCTTGATTATCAATTCAGTACTTCTGCTACTCTTTATTCACAAAGTCGAAGAATTCGATAATTTCTTGGACATGATCACCTGGAATAATGATGTGGTGATTGGCCAAAGACTCTTCAAGGAAATAATCTACAGGTTCATCCATCGCCACTCGGATTTGCGTTCTGCATGCATTCTCGTTAACAAGATTATCAATAATGGTACCACCAGAAACCCAGTATTCACTCAAGTCCTCTCCAAACACCTTCAGGATAGTAACCTCAGAAAGAGGCAATTTACCACGCACACCAATACTCATTCCTGTCTCAAAGTGATTTGTGATTTCATAGCCATCAGTAATGCTTGTGGATATTGTGCAATGAGCAAAGACCGCCGTGTTGAGTTCTTGATTCACACTCGCAACATTTGCCATGAATGTTGGAGAACCGGTGAGTAATCTTGCAAGAAGCATTGTGAATGTCGCTGGAATATCTCCCTCACAGCCTGCCACGAAACCTTCCATGTCATTAAGGTGCGAAAGAGAGTAACACCCTGAGATACCAGTTTCTTGCAGAAGTGAAAAGCACTGGACTGTCATCGCAGCCAATTTCTTACTTTTGGCAAGTTCTACTAATCTCTGTGCAACAATTCCAGCTTTTTCGATTTCATTATCAGAAACGCTTTGACAATTAGCATTGGCCTTGAATGTATCAACATGCTCTAGAAACTCCTTGCTAATTTTTTCAGGAAGCCGCTTTGTCAGTTCATCTATCTGAATATCTTCAATGTCCAATCCCCACCTCTCTTTTACCCTTTGAGAATTCACATACGATGCAATCAACCAAGATGATGGTTCGCCAATAACTCCCAGTTTATTCTCTCTTAGTTGTTCTAAAATACCTAAATATTTGGACCATCTTCTTAGTAGTGCATACAGCTGTGGCAATGGCATGTGTACAATTCTTGAAGCTATTCCTTTCCTCTGTAGGTACGAGCGTATCTCCATCGCAGCTGGAAGCGAATTTCGTTCATCATAACTGAGTAATATGATCGGTGGTTTGAGGTCCTCTGTTTCAAGAAATTTTGATACGTCGTTCTCAGTACCCCCAGTGCCAATGAAAATGTATGTAGGCTCACTTGGAGTAATCTTGCTAGTAGTAGTATGTATATTCACAGTTTCCTGTTCCAGTTCCTTCAAGACCTCTCTGCTGAGACCCTCGGGGGAAACGGATGAAAAAAATGGGACTATGTTAATAGGCATAATTTGATACTTGGAGCATTCTGCTATATGACTTTGGGATACTCCGACGATGGACTACGCTTTAGGGAAACCCTATGCAATGGTTAATTAATGCAGACCGACAGTGCAACTAAGTTGATGCCCAATGTCTCTTCGTGGTGAATTAGATATATTTCATGTTGATGCCTTCACAGACAAGCCTTTCGGAGGTAATCCTGCGTCAGTTGTTTTGGGTGCTGATCGATTAGATGATGAGATGCTATACAAAATAGCTCGCGAGATGAACACGCGAGAAACTGTTTTTGTTATGAAATCTGAGGTCGCCTCCTTTCGGTTCAGATATTTTACACCAAAAATTGAGATAGGCTTCTCAGGTCACCCTACTATCTCAGCCTATCATGCTCTTCTTAGAGAAGGCTTGATTGAAGCTGTAAAGGACATCACGATGACTAGCTTAGAAACAAAAGCCGGAATCTTAAATATTGAAATAGTAAAGAATGAATCAGCTGGTCGCCACGAAATTCAAATCACACATAGAAAACCGAGTTTCTTAGAAACCTATGATCCAAAGGATTATCTTGCTGCTCTTGGTCTTTCTTTAGCTGACTTTCAATCTCCAAATCCAATTCAGACTGTTAGTACTGGAACACCTCATCTGATTTTGCCTGTTTCTACCATGAGGTCACTTGATAGGATAAAGCCAGATTGGGAGAAACTCAAAGAACTTCAAAAGGATTCGGACTATGTATCACTAAGTGTTTTCACAAGACAGACAAGAGAACCCACCTCTGATGCTCAAGTTCGCCATTTCGCACCTGCGCTGGGTGTTTACGAAGATCCCGTATCAGGTTCAGCGGCAGGAAGCCTAGCTAGCTATTTGATACGCTATGGTTTCATGGAAGTGACTTATCCGGTAACGAGTATCGTTATTGAACAGGGTCACTATGTAGGTCGTCCAGGACTCATATTCGTTGAGGTGCGCGGTGATAAAGAGGGAATCGAGCAAGTCAAGGTCAGCGGCACTGGAGTTGTCATCTTCAAAGGAAAACTTTTCATTTAAACAATCGAATTCCGTTTGAGCTGGAAAACTGCTTTGCTCCAAACACTTATTTCAGCAAGCAAACGCAATTTTTTAATGAGCCCCTATGCTAGAAACAATGACCACGGCTATTGAAAGCCTTCGTGACAAAGATGTGTCTTTTGCTGATATTCGCCATGAATCTCATGCTTCTACACAAATTAACGTAACCAATGGAATTATTCGAAGATTCGGTAGAGCAACGAAATCTGGAACAGTGGCAAGAGCACTTGTTGGTGAATGCTGGGGAATGTCCTCAACATCTGAATCATTATCCAGTAATGTTTGCAAGAATTTGGTTTCAGAGGCAGTAAGGAGCGCAAAAGCTAATGCCCGTTTCTCAAGGAAGTCTCTTGACCTTTCGGATGTGCAACCTATTGAGAAAACAGTTTGGCAGAAGTGCCAACTAGATCCCGCTAAAGTTTCAACAGATGAAAAACTAGAGCTTGTCATGTCCCTAGACAAAGCTCAAAAAATTGATGATCGCATTGTCAATACAAACTCAGTATACAACGACTCCAAAATCGTATTTCAACTTGTGAACACAGTTGGGTCTAAGTTAGAATGGGATGAGCTTAGAATCACATCGGTTGTACAGTCAGTTGCCCGAGAAGGCAATCGCATGCAATTCGATTATGGGGTCAAGGGGGGAAGTGCAGGATACGAATTGCTGAAGTCAATCAATCCTGAAGAATTCGGTGGAAATTGTGCCAAGGGTGCTATTGAGCTATTAAGTGCTGAAAAACCGCCCTCCGGATCTATGACAGTAATTTCAGATGGTGATATTTCAGGTCTCATCGCGCATGAAGTATGCGGTCATGCAAGTGAGGCTGATGAGGTGGTCAAGAAACGATCATTCCTCACAGACATGGTCGGAGTACAAGTCGGCACCGATCAAGTAACACTTGTAGATGATGGCACTTTAGAAGGTGTTTCAGGAAGAATACCTTTTGATTCTGAAGGCACTCCCTCTTCACGTACTATAATCATTAAAAATGGAGTATATGAAGGATATCTACATACTCTTGAAACTGCATCCTTGATGGGCGTGTTACCGACAGGAAATGGGCGATCCCAAGACTATAATCGTCGTGTATTCGCTCGGATGACGAACACATTCTTTGATTCTGGCGACTGGAAGAATGAAGAAATAATCTCTGAAACGAAGGAAGGTCTGTATGTATTGAAGACCTTGTCTGGAATGGAAGATGTAGTAGGTGGCGGTGTACAATGTTCTGCACTCAAGGGCTACATCATTAAGAATGGCGAGCTAACACAGCTTGTTCGTAGTATGACTCTCGCTGGAAAGGTTCTAGACATACTAAAGACCGTGGATGCTGTTGGTGACACCCTTCATTTTTCAGGTGGGGGAGCTTGTGGAAAAGGCGAAGAAGACTTCATCTCTGTATCACATGGAGGTCCACATATGCGAGCAGAGATGGTAGTTGGAGGTGGATAGAATGAACATTGCCGATATTGCTGATAAGATTCTGTCAGTATCTGAAAAAAGCGGTGCAACTCAGGCAGAAGTCTATGCAATCCGTGTAAGGACTGCAAGTACGTATATCGATGATAATATTCCCAAGATTGGCGGGTCGATGATTGAAACTGGTTTTGGATTAAAGTACATTATTGGCAAGAAGATTGGGTTTTCTAGTTCCACACTCGCTCAAGAAAAACCTCAAGATCTTGTCGAACGAGCCATATCGCTTGCTAGAGTGAATAATGAGGATGAGAAGTTTGTATCATTACCCGAACCGAAAAAGGTGTCTGACTCAGCAGACAGGTTCCATGACAGTTCTACAGCATCAGCAGATAGTACCATCTTGATGGAGAAGGCTATGGAAGTAGTCCAGGGGGCATCCTGTGACAACGTTACAGTACCAAATGGTTCTCTACGAACAAGTTCAGCCACTTTCCATATACGAAACTCACTGGGAGTTGATGTGGGCTCAAAGGGAACCATTGCATTTGGTTTCTTCACAGCTAAATCTGAAGATAATGGTAGTGTGGGTGAGGGGGTTCAACGATGCTGGAGCAGAGAAATCAACTCTATAGATTATCATGGTCTTGGTCAAATGTTGAAAGAGCAAGCGCTAAGTATGTTAAAGGCCAAACCATTCAAAGAAAAATGGGAAGACTCAGTTGCTGTTCTAGCGCCAAGTGAAGGAACAGAAATGGTCTATAATCTAATTGGATTTGCTGTATCCGGGGAAAATGTGAATAAAAGGTCCAGTCCTTGGTCAGATAAAATGGGAGAAAAAGTCGCCAGCGAGAATATCACAGTCATCGATAATGGTCTTTCTGAGAGAGGTCTCCTCAGCAGTATTGTAGATGATGAAGGTGTTCCAACTCAGAAAACGACAATTTTAGAGAATGGTATCCTGCGATCATATATATTTGATAGTTACAACGCCAACCAGCTTGAATTGCAATCCACAGGCAATGGAATCCGCAGAACAGCTCGAGAACTTGCTGGAAGATTTTCCTCACCTGCGGTCTGTGCAGGAACGACAATGGAAGTAAGACCAGGGACAAAATCTGTTGATGATATCATTGGCGAGATAAAACAAGGTATCTATGTTGAGCATTTCGCATGGCCAATTGTGGATGCCATGTCTGGTAACTTTTCAAATGAGATAAGGAATGCTCGTATAATCGAAAATGGTGAATTGGGCAATCCTATCAAATATGCACTCTGGGTGGGCAATCTGTATGAATCAATAAAAGGTAGTGTTCTGGTTGCTAATAATCCCGAGATTCATGATAAAAGAGTAATGCCCACTATAGCATTTCCAAATACTGAAATCGTCGGTCAATAACTGCAATTCGCAATGGGAATATTGTCCATTACTAACAATCACCCTTGATTCGTTAATCTTTGAACATTTCATCGACGATTTCAGAAACGCTAAAAAGGTAGGTCTATGCCTCACCATATATCGCTACAGGAGAGGTATTTACTTGTCATTTGAAGAGATTATCAAAACAGAGATTGCAGCTGTGAATAGAGCTCTTGAGGACTTTCTTGACTCAAGAATTGAGAACGCAAAGAAACTTGGACCATCTCATGTTCAATATTATACCTACATCAAGGAGTACATGATGAGAGGTGGCAAGCGATTTAGACCTATCGCAGTTGTTATTGCATACAAGGCTATTGGCGGTGACCTTCCTCCAGAGAGTTATTACAGAACTGCCTGTTCTGTTGAAATTCTACACAATGCATCTCTTCTTCATGATGACCTGATTGATCATGATGAAACTCGCCGAGGCGGCCCAACTTTTCATGCCCGATATCGAGAATGGTACAAGAAGAGTGTTTCTCCTAATCTAGAGAAGGCAAGCCATTTTGGAATGACTGCTGCCATTCTTGGGGGTGACACGTTAATGAATCTAGGCTCTGTGGCGATAACAGAATCAAAGCTAGATTCGGATATTGGAATAGCCTGCCTAGTAAACTATCAGAAGAGTTTCAGTGAGCTTGTAGAAGGTGTCCTCCTCGAGATGACAATGGTCAAGGATCGAAAGGCCACTCCTGAGATGTACCTTGAGATGATCAGGATGAAAACAGCTGTTCTCCTTGAGAAGTCTTTATTGATTGGTGGATCTATGGCGAGAGGATCTGAATCTCAGATGAGGGCTCTTAGTGAATATGGAGTAAAGATTGGTCAAGCATTTCAAATACAAGATGATATTCTGGGCTCTTTTGGAGATGAATCAGTCACAGGGAAAGCATCGGATGGCGATATTCGTGAAGGCAAAAAGACCATGCTTGTAATCGAAGCATTGCGATTAGGTACGGCTAAACAAAAGAAGATCTTGAACGAGTTACTCGGTAGCGATAAGATTACAGACGAAGAAGTCGAGAAGGTTCGTGCAACATTTCGCGAGGCTGGTGCCCTTGAGTCCGCAGAAAAGATAATGAGTCGTCTTCTTCATGAGGGACAGGCGGCTCTTGATAAGGCAAATCCTCCATTCAAAGAACCGTATAAGCGTTTTCTACTTGATATGTCCGAATTCTTAGTAAAGAGAGACTACTGAGGCGGATACGCTCGATAACCCGATTCAATCACTCTCAGACTTAAGAGGAGCGCCTCTTCTCCCTTATTTTCGAGGATTCTCTCCATGTCTTTGTAGACATTTGGAAATTGCTTGCGAATGTAGTCTAAGAAGTCATCTCTTGAATCAGCCAGTGCCCTATGCATTGCTTCAATATGCTCTATGAGTGTTGGCTCTCCAATTCTTCTCTTCTTTTGTTTTCGTTCCGATATACCCTTCTCTAGAGATTTGATAACACTCTCTGCGAGAGCTTTGGATTCACTGACTACTTTTTCACCCTTCGACCGGCTTCGATCCTTTTTCTCTGACATCTTTTCCCTTGCTTGCTCCAGGAATTCTTTGACCTCTTCAGGTGTCATGGCTGGCTCATCAATGTCCGTTTCGATTACTAGCCGTTTCCAAGCTCTCTTCCCTTGGAATTCCACTGGGACAACATACCCCTTCGCCTGCATGTTTTTCAAATGCTTTCGAAACATATCTTCTGTCATCAAAGATGTGGCTGCTGATAGTACTAAGAATTTCTGATATAGAACGGCTTCAAAATCAATTATCGACCAACCAAAAGACCTTACTATCGCTATCTCAATCTCTCTATCAAGTTCATCCGATTGCATACCTAAAGACATCCATAACCCCACCGATGTCTCATGAATCTGTAGTTAACTAATGTTCAACGCATAAGAAGATTTGCGACACCGATTTTCCAACAGTGTTGATGCGAAATCGAACAAGTTTTCTTTTTTTCCAAGTTAGAATGAGAAATCTGAATTAGCAAAGGAAGCAGAGTGTCAATGAGTGCAGATTGTCAACCCAACTCTCATTCACCCTGCTCTTCTTTGCTTTTTACACGCTCTTCTTCTTCATAAATATGACTGCGATTACAATTGCCACAGCAGCCACTCCGCCTATTCCAACTAGTAACAGAGGATCGATGACAAAAGGTTCACCTTGGTCGGTAGTTGTGGTAGTTACAGGTTCGAGTGGGTCCGTAGTTATCATGAATGAATTTCCACCTATCTCGAACCGGCCTCCAAACATATCATATACCACACCGTACCATGATACGACCGTACCCTTCAGGTAGGGCCCAACAGTTGCTTCGATTGTGACAGTCTTGAAAACCATTGATGTGTTCTGCCACCCATCACCAGCATTGAAGAAAAGTGTTCCAGAGGTGAAGTATCGGAAGTCCCCTCTATTGATTGGAAACATCCCAGTTACATTTGTCCCGGTATAGCCTACGGCAATCTCGGATGATAACCAACCTGCATATATCAATCCTCCCACACCAAAGAGCGTCGATTTGATGGAAACGGTTGAATTGAAATTATGAAGATTGAAAGCTGTAAGAACATATCCTAGATCACCGCATTGTATGCTTTTATTCAGAAGAATTGAAGATCCTGAAGGTATTGTGACCATCTCATTAACAGTGTCAATTGTGACTTCTAGCATCCTAAAGACCGTTGTATTGAATTCCAATCCTTGACCTATATTATTCGTAATATTAAGTGATAGAGTATAGTTATCTAATGGATCAAGAATGCGTGGTACTGGACTAGTAATCTCCAGAGTCAGTCCAAGAGCATCAGCTGTTTGTGCATCTAATGCAGCTCTCATAGCTCTTGTTGGGTTTGCCCGGCTTATTGCGATTTCAGCGTCCCTAAGGTACAAATCTGCCAACAGAGTCTGGTTATCTGATACAGAAACCAATTCGATAGCGTCTTTGGCATTAGCAATCTCTGTTTCTGCATCCACCATGAGCTCAAGGTATCTGTCAACCCATACTTTTTGTCCATAGATTACATTGCTCACAAAGTCTCTAATGACAACACGTCTATTCAAGATGGCATCCACAACATCAGTGTCTGCAAGTCTTCCATCTGGCCCAGAAGGTGTATCGACAAAAACAATGTTTACTACCTTGCCAACAAATTCTGGGGAATGATCATCGCTGGCCGCATAGAACGGACGTGTGAACCCCTCATCCCAGAGGCCATGGGTATATCCAGAGTTATCTACTTCAATTGCATCATACCCATATGTGTCCCATTTTGTGTATGCATCCATATATTGCTCGCCAATCGTCGGATGACATAGTGCGATCATGGCTCCCTGGGCATGTGCTCCAGCAATCATCTCGGCCTGAGTATATGCATAGATGTTTGTGGTCAGTGGAAATGCTAGGGAATGTTGCCCATGTGATAGCTCTGCCCCAATGAATAGTTCTATGTCAAGTCCATTGCTTTCAGTTATCTCTCGGCAAGCTAAAGCTCCTGCAATTCCTTCTTTTCCAGAAGGAGTTGAATCTTCGTAAACATGATCTGATATTACCATGAAATCTAGTCCTCTTGTGTAGCCCGACCAGACCATTTCCATTGGAGTTCCTTGACCATCACTATATGTTGTATGATCATGAATAAGACCAGTGAATGAATCATAGTTGTCTAGCTCTGCCGGAGACAATGATGGCCCTGGTCCAATAGTGATAATTGCCATATCTGGGACTTCCACATGCCTGGGTGCAATACCTGCAAACCAATCAAAGATATTCAATGAGAATTGCCAGAGATCGTCTTTCTCCACCTGCCAAGTAGTTGCCCATCTATATTGGAGAAATGATGCCAAGCATCCTACCGCAGCGACTTTACCCGACCCAGCTCCTGAAACAGCAGCCACGGGATTCCCCTGAAATTCGATGACAGTAGTTGCAGGACTTTCAACGGCTAGAGTACAGCCTTTTAATTTGTAATCTAAATTCGAGTGGATAGAGCTTACGTCTTGGGTTAGATGGTGTGGTGTCATAGTTTGTGCAATACCTAGCCAACTATCCATATTGAAAGTGATACCATAGGTTTCCGAAACGGCATTAAGATTGACTGATGAAAAATGCCAAGTTGGTGAATTGTCAGTACCAATCAGCAATAAGTCGCCGCCTGCTTGCACAAAGTTGTGAACTGCTGTGACCTCTGCAGGAGTCAGTGCAACCATGGGAAATATGAGGATTAGAGCATCTACCCCACTTAAAATACCAGAATCGAGTGCTTGGTCGAAATTCATCTCACAATCATATCCGTACTCTTCAAGTATCCATGCTAGATATGACGCATTTCCTGGTGTCATTGATGAGCTACCCAAAGCTGTATGGGCATCATCAAAAAGGATAGTATATCCTAGCTGACTAATAGTGTTCACATCTTGCTGAGCTACTTCAGAAGTAGTTGCGATTGGTCTACTAACTAGCGTCATTGGCGATGCTAGGATTATCACTGATATGACTACAAGTACAAGTCTTACACTATCTCGCATTCTCTCACCGGCTTTCAGGATTGAGTCGCTAGAGTAGCTGCGGTAATAAATCTGTCTTCTTACAAATGAACGTTAAATCTAAGAAATCAATTCCAATATGAATTCGAGTTGTAAATCGAATTGAAATAAAAAAAAAGAGGGGGAGGTAGATTGCTCTACCTTCTCTTTAGAACTACAACAAGAATGATAACAACAAGAACCACGCCAGCGATTCCAATCAGGAGCAGAGGATCGATAGTGAAACCTGGTTGTGTTGGAGCCCATGGGTTCATTGCGTATGCCATACCAAACTCGAATGTCTGATATACAAAGTCGTCGCCAGTCAGTGGAACGGTGTAGTATTCTGTTGTGGTCATTGGTTGGTAATCACCGTATGGCGATGCACCAGATACAACAATAACACCTGTACCTGCTTCACCTGCTTTGATTTCCAGGGTAACAGCAACGAACTTGCCTTCTTCACCATCAAGGTGAGCCAATGGTGGTACTAGGTCAGAGTCAGTGATAGTGGCTGATCCTCCGTAGTAAACGAGTGGGTAGACGTTCTCGATGGTTGTGTTCTCAAGTGCAACAACACCCTCACCCACTGAACCAGTAGTACTTCCATAGAGTGAGGTTGGACCATGCATGAGTACTGCATCAACTCCGTCAACGATATCTGCGACAAATGGATTTGTGCTCGTACCGTTAGCAACAACTCGGTATGAGGCGTTGCAGTTGGAGTAGGCATCACTGATTGATAATGCCTCTGGATAGACATGTGAACCAACAGCATCGAGTATCAATGATGCATTGTTGTTAATGTAGGCATAACCAGCGTAGTCCGAGTCTGATCCGACCCAGAGGAACTTGTTTCCTTTGTTAAACCACCCTGCAACATCAGAAATCTCATCAGGTGTGAATCCATTTGTAGTGCCATAGATAGCACCGATGACGAGACCTCTTGCACGCTTAAGTAGAGTGTCATTAAGACCACCCCATGCCCAAACAACTTGGTAGCCCATACCATTCAGATTGGTTTCTAGTAATGCATCCTCAGCTGCAAAGATGGTGTCTTTGTATTGACCATGACCCATATCAAAGACAATCAAGGCTCCTGTGGCTATTTCCATTCCGACATCAAATGCTTGGTAGACAAGGTTGTAACCATTCAGTGGAACGGTGTAGTATTCTGCTGTTGTCATTGGTTGGTAGTCACCGTATGGTGATGCACCAGATACAACAATAACACCAGTTTCATCATCTCCAGCATTTACTTCAATGGATACAGCAACGAACTTGCCTTCTTCACCATCATTGTGAGCCAATGGTGGTACTAGGTCAGAGTCAGTGATAGTGGCTGATCCTCCGTAGTAAACGAGTGGGTAGACGTTCTCGATGGTTGTGTTCTCAAGTGCAACAACACCAGTACCCTGTGTACCAGTAGTGCTTCCATAGAGTGAGGTTGGACCATGCATGAGTACTGCATCCACGTCCTTTACTATATCAGCTACATATGGATCGGTGCTTGTACCGTTTGCAACAACTCGGTATGAGGCGTTGCAGTTGGAGTAGGCATCACTGATTGATAATGCCTCAGGATAGACATGTGAGCCAACAGCCTCAAGGACCATTGAAGCATTATTGTTAATGTAGGCATAACCAGCATAGTCTGAGTCTGATCCGACCCAGAGGAACTTATTACCAGCATTGAACCAATCGTCAATAGCAGTCACTTCTGCAGTTGTAAAGCCGTTTGTGGTTCCATAAATGGCACCTAGAACGAGTCCTGTAGCATCCTCAAGAATGGTATCATTGATACCACCCCATGCCCAGATTACATTAAAGCCCATCGTTGTCAGGTTTGCTTCCAACATAGCATCTTCAGCTGCAAAGATAGTGTCTTTGTACTGACCATGACTCATATCAAAAACAATAGTTGGTGTGATAAGGTCAGGTGCAGCCGCTGCCCTTGTTGGAACAATACCGACGCTGATGAAATAGGGTGCGAAAAGAGCAGCAATGATTAACATTGTTGTTATTTTCCGCATGCGTAAATCTGTTCTCAACTTGAATTTATCCTCCTTCAATACAATTGCACGAATGCAATTGAGAAGACATGAGTTTCCTAGGTGTAGAGTATTTAGACTTTTAGGCTCGTTTTAATATTAATATCAATCAATCTTTTGCTTTAATATATACAACTATCCATCTAACAGATTATCTATATATTTGACAAATGATATCAGAATTTCTATAAATTTAATCACTTTCAACATGTCGTATCAGAAGGTTTTCCTGTGACAAAGCTTTAATATCCGCCAAAAGTCTGTCGAATCTTAGCGGACATTAACAAGAGATTTGAAAAGGCACCATGTATATTATGGGAGCTGATTCAAAGTTCAATTCAATATAGGTGATCCTGATGACCACGGGAGAATTTGAAACCGGAAGAAACATGACACAAATCATTGTCGCTATTGCAATAATCGGTATTGTTGGAGTTGCTGGAGTCGTCATAATCCTCAATCCTTTTGGAGGCACCGAACCTGGTCAAACTCTCACTGTTTTGACAAGACATGACGTAGCAATTATGACTGCCTATGAAACAGCTTTTCTAGCTTCGGATATTGCAGCTGAATATCATATCACGGATATTGTTTGGAAATCTCAGGATGGTGGTTTCTGGGATGATGTAATTGCTGCTGGAGGAGTCGATGTCCTATGGGGTGGCGGTCCAACATTATTCGATCAGATGCAGCGTGATGGAAATCTAGAAGCTCTAAATAGCACGAAAATGCTAGAAATACTTGATAGAGTTCCGGATGAGATTGCCGGTGCGGATATGAAACGTGAGGATGCAAATAGTGATGTCGTCTGGGTAGCTGCAGCGATTTCAACATTCGGATTTACAGTAAATCATGCATTCCTAGATGCAAACAGTCTACCCACACCAAATAACTGGACACACCTTGCTCAGCCACTATGGGGTAGTCTTTTGCCTACAGCAACCATTGCGATGGGTAATGCTCCTAAGACAACATCAAACACTAGAATCTACGAAATCATCACTCAAGGTATGGGCTGGACCAATGGCTGGATAACACTTGCTAGAATGGCTGGGAGTGCTCGTCTATATCAGGGCTCTGTGGAAACACAAGCTGCTGTTGAAAATCAGGAGGTTGGAGTTGCTATGTCAATCGACTTCTACGGCTACTCTACACAAGCCAATAATCCTGACTGCGAGTATATCTTACCTGAGAATGAATCTATCGTCAATGGTGATCCTATTGCCATTGTAAAAGACACTCCTAAGATGGCACTCGCTGAAGCCTTCCTAGACTACGTATTGTCAGCTGAAGGTCAAGCAGTCTGGTTCACCCCAGGTGTCAACCGAATGCCAGTTCTGGAGTCTGCATTCCAAACCCCTGTCGGACTTACCAAAGCAGACCTTTACGAGTTCTTCAATCAAACCAAGTCGAATGTTGGTGTTGATTTCAATGATACTTTATCACTCGAAATTAACACTGCTTTTACAGCCTACTTCGAGGCTGTTTTCAATGATGCCCACGACAATCTAGTACTGTGTTGGGATGCTCTGGTAACTGCATATTTTGACACTCACATTACACTGGAGCAACTGAATACATGGGCTATTATGATGGGGACACCTGTGAATGCTACCTATGAATCAACATCGAGACAATTCACAGTAGATTTCGCGAGAGTAATCAATAACGACATGATTTACGATAGTGGCTTTTACTATGATATGCAGACTGCTTGGACTGCAGCTGCAAATGCACAGTATTTAGCAACACTAGCCGATCTCAATGCATTTCTATCAGCATAAATGACCTAAAGAGTATAGGGATGTGTCTATTGTGGAAACGAGCACCATAGAAGAACAAATCGAGTTACAAGATTTGGACCTTGAGGAAGCTGGTTTTCCATTATCTGACATCCCTATACAGATTCTTTTTGCCTTATGGGGTGGTATCCTTTGGATTCTCAATAAGCTCTATTCACTTTTTAGATGGTTCTTCGATAAACTTCAGCGAATCTATAGCTTTTTCAGAAGTCCCGGTCAGAATACGAGAATTCTTACTGTTCGTTTCCGAGCTGCTGCTGAACAACTATTGCATGAAATGGACCGACTGAGCTGGATTCAACTAATAGCAATAATAGTAGTCTTCGGCTTGTTCCTTATTGCCCCACTAGCAAGTGTAGTTACGGGATCTTTTATTACAGAATCTGGTGTTTCGTTGGACTTAATCATTCAACTATTCAGTAATCCTGCATACGTACCGCAGTGGCAACCGAGTAATTTCAATTGGATTCGTCCTACTGGAGCAGGCAATGTTGAGATTTGGGGAATAGATCTTGGAGTGATTCTGAACTCTGTCTATGTTGCGGTCGCAGTGACTATAATATCAGTTATCCTTGGAACAACTTTTGCATTTATAATCGCAAGGTACGAGTTCCCCGGAAAAGGGATTCTACGAACACTTCTTCTATTTCCAATGCTATCAACTCCATTCATTGGAGCAATAGGTATCAAATGGTTCCTTAATGCTAATGGATTTCTCAATAACTGGGCAGATGCAATCTTTGGAGTCTTTGGATTAGAATGGACAAGATTCGAATTTCACGGATTAATGGCAATCATCATTGTTCAAGGATTTTCGCTGTTTTCGCTTGTCTATCTGAATGCATATTCATCCTTCATGAGTATAGATCCCTCTTTAGAGGAACAGGCTGAGAATCTAGGCGCAACTGGTTTTCGGCTATTTCGATCAGTCACCTTACCTCTTGCAATGCCCGGAATTCAAGCTGGTGCAATTCTCACTTTTATTCTGAGCATAGAAGATTTGGGCACTCCTATTGTCTATGCTGAAGACCTACAAGCTCAGAAGGTTCTAGCATTCCAAGTCTATGATAGTATTGTGGGCGAATCCGGAAGTATCGATCCGCTTGGCCCCGCGATAGGAATGATACTCCTCGTCTTTGCACTTAGTGGTTTCTTTGCAATTCGAAAGTATGCGTCACTTAGAAGCTATGCTTCAGGTAGCAAGGGTGGACAGTGGAATCCACGTACAAGAACTCTACGCAGAAAGACCACGATCTTGATGTACTTGATTATCATTCCTGTACTGCTCTTTGCGTTGATTCCGCAAATTAGTGTTGTTTTGTTATCCGTGGTTCAATATCGTTCAAGTGCTCTCTTTCCACCATTAACATTGGAGAACTATGGTATCTTGTGGAATCAGGATATTCAGAATGCCATTCTTAACACCTTAAAATATGCAGGAGTTGCCACATTCGGAATTGTTCTTCTAGGTGTTTCTGCCGCTTATATCATATCTAGACGTAACATTCCTGGACGAACTGCTATCGATATGCTCGTCACATCGCCAATTGCCCTTCCAGGAATTGTCATCGCTACAGGATATTTCACACTCTTTTATAACACACCATTCTTCCCGATGGGTGCGCCTGCATTTATCATTACAATGTCCTACATGGTTCGGAAGTTCCCATTTACCGTGAGGGCTGCCTATGCGGGATTGCAGCAAACGCCAATCGCCTTAGAAGAGGCATCACTCAATGTGGGTGCTAGTCGGAATAAAACATTCAGTAGCATTGTTGTTCCGTTAATTGGTGTAAGTGTGCTTGCTGGGGCACTTTTATCCTTCGTCTACTGTGTGAGTGAAGTCAGCACTAGTCTACTACTTGGCGGTGCAAATTACAATGAAGCTCCTCTTACGTACTGGATTCGTGATGTAAATCAGGGTCTCCCTCCCATATTCGGGGCAGGTCCGGCAGCTGCACTTGGTGTTATAATGATGGCTTTACAGATGATTGTGATAACCCTGACGAACGCGGTTCTAAAGACAAGAGCATCTGCTATGACAGGTATCTAGGTGAATAAAGAAATGGTAACGATCACGCTCAAAAACTTGCGAAAGACTTTCGGAGATGTTATAGCTACTGATGATGTCAATATGGTTCTGGAAGATGGCAAGCTATCAACACTTCTCGGACCATCAGGGTGCGGCAAGACCACACTTTTGCGCTTGATTGCTGGTTTTTATGTACCTGATCGAGGAGAGATTTTCTTTGATGATCGTAACGTCACCGATCTTCCTCCTAACAAGCGAAAGACTGGTATGTGTTTCCAATCCTATGCATTATGGCCGCACATGACTGTGTTTGATAACATTGCATATGGTCTCAAAATTAAACGCGTTCAAGGTCAGCGATACACTAAGAACGCAATCCACAAACGTGTACATGATTCACTTGAACTTGTACAAATGAGTGGACTTGGGGAGCGTACTCCACACCAATTGTCTGGTGGACAGCAACAACGTGTGGCTCTTGCAAGAGCTCTGGTCATTGAACCTGATGTTCTCCTTCTTGACGAACCATTGTCTAACCTAGATGCAAAATTAAGACATGAGATGCGTGAGGAGATACTCCGAATCCAAAGCGAACTTGGAATCACTACAGTATATGTCACTCATGACCAGATTGAAGCTTTGAGTATCTCGGATATGGTCGCAGTTATGGACGAGGGGTATGTCCAACAATATGCGCCGCCTCGAGAGATTTATGACAGCCCACAAACACTGTTTGTGGCTGATTTCATTGGCAAGTGTACGTTTCTTGACGGAGAGATTTCTGCTATAGGCGATAAGCTCAGTGTACGTCTCCCTGATGGTCAGATAGTCAAAGGAATCTCACCACTGTCAGGTTATCCATTCGAAATCAATGAGCCAGTGCGTTGTGCTGTTAGACCTGAGGATCTTCATAATAATGCAACAAGCTCGGAGGATAATTTAATTTCGGGCATTGTAAAACAAGTCATTTTTGTCGGTAGCAATATCGAAGTTCACTTTAATGTGGGTGAAGTATCTGCAACATCATTATTACCTCCTGAGGCTAAATTGGAGCCCAACTCCCTCGTGAAGCTCTATGCTCCTCCATCACAAATGATGGTGCTTCCTATGGGTGGCGTTGATGCACTAAGAAAAATACCTGGTCATCCACTTTACGCCAGTACGGAAACCTAGGTGTCTCTTGAGTGCCGAATATTTACAGCAACACCTCGCTTGAAGATAAGCATCTCCTCTCCTGAGAGTAGTGCTCTTCCTACACCAAGAAGATTCATTTCACTGTCCACAACAAGGCACTCTTCTCCAGCTATGAGTCTAGAATCTGCCGTGACAACGAACTTGGCTAACGCAGATCTCCCCTTTGCTACAAACTCGCGAACTTCATCTTCAATCCTAACGATGTACCTGCTATCAATACCTAAATTGAGAAGTTCTATGCCGCCTTGAAATGTTGGAGTAAGTAAACCATTGGTTGGAACCATAGTGAAAAGAATGTGGCCATCCTGACTCACATAGCGAATCTTACCAGTGGACTTTGAAATTTTGGCTGTTAGGTTTCCTTTATCTGCTAAAACAGCCGCCTCTTCTCCCCATTGGTACCTGAGTATTACTCTTAGCTTTCTCTGTATCCAGTCATTTTCTTTAATTTCTGCACTCTCAACATTTTCGAGTGCCTCAGACGCAGTGGAGGCGACCATCACGTCAGTCATTTCTGATAGCCGAGCAAGAATCGAATTAGTTGGACTCTCCCTACTAAACCAGATTATCTTCTTGAACTTCATACTTTTCAGAAATTCAAGGAGTCTATTCTCAACAATTTGCAAGGTATTTGAATCGACCTTTTTTGGAAAGATGCATTGCTGGGCAGGATGAACATGTTCAAGCTCCCATGGAACAACCCCCATCGGTGTTAGAAATAAGACAATGAGATTCTGAGGAGGTTTCTTTCTTACAAAATCGATGATTGTACTTGCAGACTCAGAAAACGGCCTTCCTCCACTATCCGGAAAGATGAGTATATTATCTGTTTCCCAATATGGATATCTATCCATTATTCTGTTGTGAAATCTCACTATTTCAGGACGATTTACTGTTTCTGGTCCAGTGTAGAAGATTGAGGATGTCTTTGCCATTGGGTCCTGTTGATATAATAGGTTCATCTCTTCTAGCATCGTTTCAAAAGCTTCAAGGAGAGCTGGGTGACTTCTTGCTCTAAGAGATGTTAGTTCGAATAGTTTGTTATCTGATATTGCTTGTCTAACTCTTCTAATCTCAGCTGCAGAGACATAAAGATTATGGCGCATGAGCGCGGCATCTCTTTCATCCTTTGAAAGTGCCTTCAAGTCATCTGCTGTTGTTGTACTACATACAGGACATTCACAAGGCAATTCAGAAAGTCCTTCCAAGTGCACAGTCCCTGATGTTAGTAGCATCCTTCCTGACTCTGCAAATTTCGCATAAGAAGCGGAGTCAAATAGATCGCAACCTAGAAGAGCGGCTTGAGCGAAAAGCATGGGATGGCCACATCCGAAAAGGTGGACAGGTCTATCTGGTGGGAGATATTTCTTGCATGCTTGAATAATTCTTACGATGTCTGTATATCTGTACATCTCCATAAAGGGTACCACACCACCTATTGGATACACATCAAAATTCAGCTTTCCCATCTGCTGTGCTGATTTCTCTCTAAGATTTGTATACATTCCTCCCTGTATGGTGCCTGCTAGCATCATTTCACCCTTGATTCCTACAGACATCTTTGCTCGCTCAAGGGACAGGTCGACGTCTCTCTCCACTTGTTCATATCCAACATCAGGAGCAGAAAAAACATCAAGTATTGTGCCGATATCAGTTCTAATTTCTTTCTGAAATTCTACAATTGATATAGGATCTATCTCCTCCTTTGGAAGATCATGAAAATACATCTGGAATGTTCCAGAGTCTGTCATAATCGGACAATCAATATCCAAAAGTGCATGCACACCATTAGCTAGTGCTATCTCTCTAAATTTTTCATGTGAGTTAATGATGTATGAGTTTGTTATCACCATCTGGAATCCAAATTCTGAAATCATCTCATTAGCTCGAATAATTGCCTTTCCAGGATGGATTACTGGCATCAATAATGGAGTTCTTACTGCGCCGTGTTTGGTTTGTAATTTGCCTAGTCTTGCTAGTCCTTCCCGTGCTCTGATTTCGAATTGCGCCATAGGATGTCTTTTGGTCACTAGAAAGGAGAGTCAAGAATCTTTCTCTAGGTCTCGAAAAATTAGACATCGAACATATCACACTCTTTAAGACGAAAATATTCATCTCATGCATAATGGTCGATGCTTCTGCACTTCTTGTACAAAGAAGAAAGTATGATGAACCCAATCTACTCGGCGAGTTTGAATCACTTGCAATCACAGCAGGATACAAGGTTCTCGGAAACTTCGATGTAGTGAGTGCTCCATCTGCGAAATATGGAATCAGAAGTGGAAAGGCAGAGGAAATCAAGATTTGGATTGAAGTCAATGAACCTGATGTTGTCCTTTTTTCACCTGTCCTAAAATCAAGTCAAATCTTTAGGTTGATGGAGCTGTGGGATATTGAGGTTCGAGACCGTAATCAAGTGATTCTCGAAATTTTTGACAAACATGCGAGAACACAGCAGGCAAAGTTGCAGATAGAACAAGCACGGCTAAGTTATGAGTTACCTTTTGAGAGACACCAGATTCGCATGAGGCTTCAGAAAGAGCATACCGGAGATCGTCCTGTAGCTGAACAGATCGGTGCGGGTGAGGATCTCCTGAACCTTCGAATTCAAGATTTAAAACGAAGAATCGCAGGGATATCAGATAAGCTCGAAAAAATATCTGAATCGCAGGCATTAATGAAGAAAAAGCGCACAAATGAGGGATTTATAGAGATTGCGTTAACTGGCTACACAAATGCTGGAAAGAGCACACTTCACGACGCTCTTACAGGATCCAATGTTGAAATAGCAGATGAACTCTTCACAACATTATCAACAAAAGCAACTGAGCTTAACATGCCTGGACGACATATTGTCCTCACTGACTCTGTTGGATTCATCAGCGATCTTCCTCCTGCATTATTAAAGGCCTTTAATACCACTCTCATGGAAGTAGGCGATGCTGACATCATCATTCTGGTTGTGGATGCCTCGGATTCATTAAAAGAGATGAATAGGAAGATCCATGCATGTCTCGATACATTCAACGAGATTGGCGCAAATGGTATACCAATCATCGCTGCAATGAATAAGATTGACCTTATTGATGAGTCGTTGTTAGAGCAAAAAAGAGAACTTCTTGAGGGCATTTCATCATATATCATTCCCATTTCTGCTAAGAACAAAACGAATCTTGATGTTCTTCTAAGAACAATAGAACAAGCACTACCTCATCTTTGGAGATACGCTATTGCATTGCCTTATGGCGATGAAGGGATGTCGCTCTTGTCTTGGTTACATGAAGCTGCTGTGGTCGAATCTGAATCATATTCGGAGGACTCTATTCACGTAGTTGCTCTTCTTGGTCTTGAAGCTGAGCAGAAAATATCCAGATTATTGCCGGTCGCCAGCCTTCATAGAATAGTTGCGAATTCAGAGAGTCACTCATTTCTTTCATGAGATAAATGATTCATTTTCATCCAGCGAACACACAACCAATCTCAGATAATCACTTCTGGAAGTCCTAGATTCATTCAATTAAAGAAACATGTAACAAACAATGATTGATTCTGACTGATTTCGACAAAAGCAATTAAGGGACAAGTGTTTTGCTCTGATTATTCAAAATATGGGAGAATTCTATCCTGTCGATAACGAAACTCATGCAGATATTAGAATCCGGAAGTTTTGTAGTTACATGTGAGATTGGCTGTCCTCGAGGAGCAGATAAGGCGATTGTTCTGAAACGAACCCATCTAGTTTCAGACTATTGCGATGCAATCAACATAGCTGACAACGCTCTCGGCATCCCTTCCATGAGCAGCACAGCATGTGCTCGATTTGTTTTAGATGCTGGAGCCGAACCTATAATGCATCTAACGACGCGTGATAGGAATAGTATCTCTATTGAGAGTGAGTTATACGGTGCATATGCACTTGGTGTTCGTAATGTGCTTTTCATTACTGGCGATGATGTGCTTCTTGGCTCACACCCCTATGCAAAAACTGTATATGATCTAGATTCAACTCAGGCACTTAAATTGGCAAGTCACCTTATGAGCGGTACTAACTTGCTTAATGAACCATTAGAAGGTATTCCCAAGTTTTTCCTTGGATCAACTTTCAATCCAAATGCTACTCCACTAGAGATTCAGGTGCAGCGCGCAGAAAAGAAGCGAGATGCTGGAGCAAGATTCTTCCAGACGCAAGCAATCTTTGAAACTACTGGATTAGAAGCCTTCATGGATCTAGCAAAAGATCTTGAATTAAGAGTACTTGCTGGGGTCATACCTTTGAAGGGTCCAAAAAGAGCATCCTTCATGAAGAACAATGTTCCCGGAATCAATGTTCCTGAGGAGCTTATCCTGCGGCTTGAAGATGCTGGCAAGGGTCTTAAGGATGACGAGATGTTGGAAGCCATGCGCGCAGAGGGTCTTCTCATAGCGGTAGAAACAATCAAGGCTATTCGACGAATAAAAGGTATACAAGGTGTGCATCTAATGGGCGTAGGTTGGGAAGAGAGCATCCCTGCAATAGTAAAGAGCGCAGGTCTTTATCCTAGACCAAAAGTGAGGTGAAGATGGATTGTTTGTCTTTAAAAAAGAACAACAAATATTCGATTTCGGTGGAATTTCAGTTGGTGGACATCCTGGCGAAAATCCTACAGTCTTGATTGGGGGACTCTTCTTTAAGGGGCAACCCATTGTCGAGGATACTAAAAAAGGGACATTCGATAAGAGTCTGGCATTAGAATGGATTGATACTGCAACTTCAATGGTTGAAAAAACAGGTCATCCATTAATGATTCAAGCTTATGGAAGAACACCTGAAGCAATAGTGAATCATCTAACTTGGCTTTCTGAACATTTCAAGGGACCAATTTTATTTGAATCAATAAATGCCGCTGCAAGACAGAGAGCCATAGAATTCTGCGACGAGATTGGTATTCATGAACGTGTGATTTACAATTCCATCAATCTGTCGATGAAAGAGGAAGAAAAAGAGGCTTTGAAGAATAGCTCACTCGACATGGCAGTCGTTTTGGGTTGGTCTCCTCGTGCAACATCACTCCCAGACCGATTGAAGACCATCATTGAAATGGTTGATGTGGCTCGAGAAATTGGAGTGAAAAAGATCCTAATCGACCCAGCTACATTGCCTGTTGGAGCTGGTTATGGTCTAGAATATAGGACAACAATTGCAGTAAAGTCTGAGCTTGGTCTTCCTACATGCCTCGGTCCTCATAATGCTCCTTCTGCATGGCGTTTTATCAAACAACCTGATTTTAATGATGAATCGATACAGACTTCTTCGGTGGTTGCATCCACTGTGGCAGCTCAACTCTTTGCAACAGATGCGATCATGTATGGCTCAATGATTAGGACAAAAGAGGTTTTTATTGCAGTTTCGCTGATATCAAATGCCATAGCGACCGCAATAGCTGAAGCAAACAGTGTCCTTGGAATCGACAGGCTGTTTTTCGATCCACCAACACATCAATAGGAGGTCATACTAATGAATAATCAGCATGAATGGCCACCAGTTCCTGGGGACTTTGATGTAAATGATTCTTCTCACTCTGTGGCTATCTGCACATTAGGCAAAAGAATTGAGATCTTAGGAAAATATGCAATTGCAGGCTCATGCAAGACCGAGAATATTGGGATAGAGCGTGTAATCATAAATGTGATATCGAATCCAAATATCCGTTTTCTCATTCTCACGGGTCCTGAGGTGCCTGGGCATTTGACGGGTAGGACTCTACGTGCGCTATTTCATAACGGAGTTGATCCTGATACACGGAAAATAATCAATGCTGAAGGTGCAATACCCTACATCGAGAATGTGCCACTTGAAGGAATCCAACGTTTCAGAGAACAGATAGAGCTTGTAGATATGATCAACATACTTGATTCAACAGTGATTCAAGAGAAAGCTGCACTTTTGGCTGAAGATAATCCTGGACCCTACCCAAAAGAAGCAATTTGGATTGAGTTTAAGGCTGCATCTCGAAAAACACGACAGGCAAGTGTAAGTGCTAATATCATCATGCTTCCTGAATATGGTGTGCTACTAGAACATACCAGTTCCCTTGTAACAAAACAGGAAGCTCATGCAACTATCTCTGACCATCCCTCACCAATCACTATTGAAGTGAGAAGTAGTGATACAGGCACTCTATTGGTAGTTAAGGAGGAATAGAATTTTTGTTTGTATTTGAGAAAGAACAAATAATCCATAACATCGGTGGTATCAAGATTGGTGGAAATCTTGGAGAGGTGCCCACAGTCCTTGCTGGAACTATCTTCTATGGCGGACACAAGATTGTTGAAGATGTACGGAAAGGCATTTTTGACAAGGATAAAGCAAGAACGCTATTACTCAAACAAGATGAGATGTCTGAAATGACAGGCAACCCTGCCCTCGTGCAGATTTTCTCCGAATCTAAAGATGCAATGCTCCGCTACATAGATTTTGTTACAGATCTTTCAAATGCTCCTTTCTTAATAGACTCAACTGAGCCAACCGTGAGAATTGAAGGTTTGAGACATGCTGAAGAGATAGGTCTCTCTGATCAAGCAATCTATAACTCAATCAATGTATCTGCAACATCAGAGGAGATTGAAGCACTTAGGGAGTTACATCATGAATGTGCGATTGTACTGGCTTTTAATCCTCAAGATTCAACAATTGCGGGTAGAAGAGCTGTTCTTGATGAGCCTGTTTTGGAGAGAAATCAAGGGCTTCTGAATCTGTGTCAGGATATCGGTGTGACAAAACCCCTCATAGATACAGCAGTAACAGCTATGGGTGCTGGAGCAGGTTCAGCAGCAGCTTTTACATTAGTTGCAAAGACAGTATATGGCTTGCCCACAGGATCCGGAGTGCACAACGCTCCTTCGTCTTGGACTTGGTTAAGAAAATACAAGAAGACGGATCGTGAAGCATTTTACGCAGCTGATATCGCATCAAATATTATTGTACAGATGCTAGGCGCTGATTTCGTGCTCTATGGACCAATTGAGAACGCCAACCGTGTATTCCCTGTTGTTGCCATGGCTGACGTTTTCGTGGCGGAATCTGGATACTTGGAATTTGGTATTGAGCCCGATGCCAATCATCCATTCAAGAAATTGCTATGAGAGGTGAAGACTCCCATGCAAAGAGTTCTAAGGCCAAGGGCAATCGGACTGTCTTCTCTTAGAATGGGTCATTACTTTACAGTAGCTTCTGTTGAATTAGGAAACACAACAACAAAATGCATACTTGTCACAACAAATTTGGAGACCGCAGAAATATTTGAGATTGAGAAAGAAGTGCGAATGACTCGTGATGTGCGCCTTCCAAGATCAGATGAAACTGTCTTTGGTGAAACTGTGTTTGGCGTTCCATTGACACGGGACTCTGTCAGTGAATTAGTTTCGAGCGTTTTAATCTCAGTCACATCTAGAGCTGGAATAGATATTGAAAGAGACCTTCACTTTGTCGTTCGATCCACAGGAGTCACTGCAAGTTTTGCGAGTCCTTCCGAGGTTGGAACTATTGTTCAAGCACTTGCTGATGGATGCATTAATGCTGGTATTCCTCCCAGAAAAATGACTGCAGCAATATCATCTGAAAATCTCCCCCCTGACCTTCATGATTTCACTTGGCTTAAGAAAGTCTATTTTGATGGTGCCATTGCTTCATCACTACCTCCTGCAAATACGGAGATTGTAGCAAACGAGATGGAGGGTGAGCTTGTAACTGCTGGTATCAAGGGTGCTGCAAAGGGCACAGCAATTGATTTCAGGAACCCTGTGATGACTCTGGATTTTGGAACAACTCTGGCCGGACGTATTACCGATAATGGATTTCCATATGCTAAAACGATTGGTTCTTTTGCAGGTTTGGCTGGCGCGATTCCCGATGCACTTGCTCGCGGATCTGGATTGGTTCAGCCTACAATTGGATGTGTACTTGATCTTCCAAGAAGCAGTAGATCGCAGCGTACTGATGTCAACGCTGAGTGGTTAGAAAAAGTGCAGAGAGTAATCAAAATAGAACGTGTTCCTCGTAACGCAACTCGATTTGGGACTGTCCCGGTCAATACCGCGGCGGCAAAAGAATCTAATGTTGTTTTGATTGGTGTAGATGCTGACCTACTGATTTTGGAAAAGCTTGGATTCATGTTCTTAGAACAAGAGAATGAAATGCAGCTACTTGCTCTAATTGATCGACTACAAGCATGGATAGTGCAACGTATTGTGAGTATTGCTGAATCAGAAAATCTACTGCTCGATGCGACTTCATTGGGGCTAACAGGTAGAGCTATCACGACTGGCATGAAACCAAAAATCATCTCTGAAGGTCTTCGTTTGAATAATGGAGAACTTTGGACCACCTCACACCAGCTTGTATTTGTCGAGGATGGTCTTGCGATGGGAGCTGCCGTAGCCGCTAGATGCATGAACTCCATGGGTACAACCCGGCATCCAATGGGCGGCCGGAGAGGTGACCGATGCATCATGGCGGAGAGGATGAGGCTTCAGGGTAAGAAGTTGAAATGAATCTATATCATCCTTGATCTACTATCATGTTGTTATGTGAGAGTCTTTATCTTGGCGCTATTACTGGACCAGATAGGTCGATAACATTGTTAGTGTATCCAATCAAGACTCGCATCATTACAGGGAATGACAATTTACTTGATGTGTTATTAGAGGGGCTTGCTTCTACAGGTATGGAAATACAAGACAATGACATCATTACTGTCGCTGAGACCCCTCTTGGCACAACAGAGGGTAGAGTTGTGAAGCTAACAGATGTTCAAGTTTCGCAAGAAGCCACAAAACTTGCTGAGAAGTACGAGCTGCTTCCTGAAGTGGCTCAACTTATCATCGAAGAGGCTGATGATATTTTGGGAGGCATTCCTCATGTGGTTCTCACAATAAAGAACAATACACTGATGGCAAACGCTGGTATTGATAAATCAAATGTACCTCCAGGATTTGCATCGTTACTTCCTCTAGACGCTCGTGTGAGTGCAGAGAAACTACGTGATGAGGTCATGAAACGTCTTGGGAAGGTCATCGGTGTCATGGTCATTGATAGTAGAACGCAACCATTAAGGCTCGGCAATATTGGTATGGCCTTGGGTGTTGCTGGATTTAGACCAGTTGCTGATGATCGAGGGAGAAAGGATCTTTTTGGGAATGAGTTACGAATCACGCGTAGAGCCATTGCTGATAATTTGGCATCTGCATGCACTGCAGTAATGGGTGAATCAAACGAATCAGTACCCGCTGCCTTGATTCGTGACGCTCCTGTAGAGTTTGTTAATCAATCATTTGACTCCTCCGAGATGTGGATATCTCCTTCAGAATGTATGTACATGGCTATCTTTGACCAATGGCGACGTGGGAATACAAGCTGACAATCTTATTTAGTCAGGGGTTCATGAAATAGATATCAATCATCGACATTTGGTTGAGTCCATCTTTGGAAGAAACAAATGATTCCAGAAGATGAGAAATCTATTCGGTGGAGTATTGGCAGGAGTCTGAGGACATTTGGCGAAAAAGCAAGTTCTGATTGATGTAACAACCGCGGGAGCATCAGGCGATATGTTCCTATCTGCCTTGATAGATCTCATCGGAGAAGATGATGCCCTTCTACCTGTTGCTGCAAGCTTACTTATCTATGACCCATCTTTTAGATTAGCCGTCGTTTCTAAATCACATTCAGGACATACAGGTAGGAACTTGCAGATCACAAAGAATCCTGCTATCCGGCTTAATCCAAACTCGATGATGGAAGTCTTAATGGCAGTTGCTGAAGAAGTTGAATTAACTTCTGCTGCAAAGAATCTGGCAAAGGATACGCTTACAATCATTCTTGAAGCAGAGAGCAGAGCGCATAACAAACCGATATCTGACTTGCAACTACATGAGACTGGTTCTATTGACACAGTACTAGATATCGTGGGCACAGCTTATCTCCTAGAACGAGCAGGATTACTTGAGGATGCTGAATTCGTCGCAACCCGGGTTGCTGTAGGTAGTGGTACAGTAGCAACCGAACATGGTGATCTTGAGGTTCCTGTACCAGCTGTAGCAGAAATTCTTGTCGCTCATGACATGCTCTTTCATAACGGCGACGCTAAAACTGAAGTGTTGACTCCAACAGGAGCTGCTCTCATTGCAGCCATCACCAAAGTCTTTGTAGATACTTACGATGATTTTGTTGAACAGAATCAAGGGATTGGATTTGGCTCGCGTGATCTGGGAAAAATTCCGAATATGATGCGTATAGTGGTCGGTGAACTTATCGTTCAAGAAGGTAAGAAACCAGTTTCGCCTCCTAAAGAAGAAACAAAGAAAACAGCAACAAAGGAAGAAAAGCTGGTTGCAGATTCGAAATCAAAGGCTGGGGAGCGAATGGATGTGCTTGATGAGTGGAATGCCGATGAAGTTATTGTCATTGAAACAAATGTTGATGACGTGGATGGCGAGATCCTAGGCAATCTCTTTGACACCCTACTCGAAGAAGGTCTTGCATATGATGTTATCATTATACCCGCTTTTGGCAAGAAGAATAGACCGTGTTATCTTGTGAAGGTCATCGCTACTAAGGCGGGTCTCAAAAGTATTGCTGAAATTTTGATACGACATCTTGGAACAATTGGAATTCGATACACATCCTGGCAACGATTGAAAGCCGCTCGTGAAACTATTGTCTGTCGGCTAGAGATTGATGATAAAGAATACATGATACGCGTCAAAATATCACGCACAACCGATGGTAGTATCATAAGCATTAAACCAGAAGCTGATGATATGGAGCGTGTATCTCGCGAAACAGGTATTCCAATCCGTGAACTCAAGCCAAGGATCGCGATGCAGGCGCATGCAGTCACTGAGTAGTCAGTAACATCTGTTCTTTGTTGTTCTCCTCCATACGTTCAAGGTACTGAGATGGTATCAGGTTCTCAAAGGCGCGTTGGCATAGCTCCGCATACGCCTTTGGGTCATATCTGGTCGATTCATCAAAGAGCTCTAGTGCCTTTACTCTCCGTAGTGGATTTGTTGAGTCTGCATCAACCATGACATATCTGACCCGTTGCCCTGCGTGAAGCTCTTGTCCAGCCTTGACAAGCTGTTGAGCCACGACTGCAGCTCGTGACACAGCACGATACTCATCTGGGTTTCTAGTCAGGTTTGCGTTCAGAATGAGGTCTCTTAGATCAACATCATAGTCATAGAGTTTCTCCATGTAACCGCGGCAGACCTCGTATACTTCGGGTATACGTTGTAAAAATCCAGCCTTGTCATTAGCTTGGGCGAGTGTCTTGATCATGGCCATCTGGCAATCTCCAACATAGAGACAGGTATCCCGTCTTCGGGTTTCTATCCCTCGCGTCTTGATCTCTCCATTCCTGTAGACCCCGTAGTACCTATTGAGCGGCGCAATTGATGGATGCAGTCGTGATGATGGGATAACCATCCATTTGTAGACTCCTTTTGGTGACATCTTAATATTGACTCTCTTGGACACACGTTCACAGAACTTCACAACAGTTTCGTATTCCACTATTCCCTCGCTTGCCCTCAACCATACTGAGTCTACTATACCGTGCAGCATCTCAAAACTCATCTCTTCAGCAATCTCTTGGGTTTCAAGCATGACCTCTCTTGCAAGTGCAGTTACTGCAGTATGTGCTTCTACTCTTCCAAACTTTGCGTTCTTGAATCCCAGATATCCGAAACATGAAACCAGTACGCCCTTCAGAGTGTTCTGTATGAACTCGTACTTCTTGGTATCCTGCCCTTCCTCTATCAGTTTCTTGAAGTCGGTCCGTCTATTGACAAGCATCTCTAGTGATTTGGATACTATTCCTCGCCTGTATGTACATATCTTAAAGCTCTGCTGGGGAATCTTGATACAATATTGGTAGGCATACGGGCACTTTGTCCTTGTACAGATTGTCTCTGGGCTGATGTTTCTCGTGACCATGAGCGTTGGGTACATTGACGAGAAGTCACACTCTGCAACATCCTCGTAGATGTCTGGTTTCGGTTGGAAGATGAGACCCCCTCTGTCTATAGATGTTAATTCAGTGATTGACTTCAAGAACTCTGGGTTCCGTTTGACTGGAGGTATGAGAATATCCATCTTGTAGGCATTATAGAACTGCACGGCTGCGTTCACCGCACCGATTGACATTCGTGAAACCCTTTGCGGTCGACCCAAAGCAAGCCGACAGCTCTCTACGACCCCCTCTAATCCCATCGGGGCGTAGAAGTGCATTCCTGTCTTTCCCCGGTCAATGTGAATTCTTCCATTCAGTATGACTTGTGTTCCTGATCTAAACATGATTCGATTATACTGCCAGAACGACTGTGGTTCTCGGTAGACCACATTCAATGGTGTTCCATCTCGAGACAATTGCAGCTGCAACCCATTGACCTTGGACCGAATGCTGAGGTATCGGAAGAGGCTATCATCTCCTCCCCTGCTTATTATTACATCTGGGTCTATCTCGTCGATGACTGCTTGGAAGCGTCTGAGAATCTCCCCCTCATCCTCATCCTCGATATGTACAGTTCCTTCACTACAATAGACCTCAATGCATTGGATTCTATCCTCCATTTTTGGAAAGATCTGCTCTGTGGCAATGAGTACCTCAAAATCCATCATCTCAAGCTCTGGAATATCATACTCAGGGTCCTCACGCTTGTCGAGGCATCTGATACTGATGACCTCATCTCCTCTCACCTCAAACTCGACACGCCCAAAAGCGAACATTTCATTGGCTATGAAGAACTGCTGAACAGGGTCAATATCTGCATGAAATACTGTAGCTCCAGGTAATCGCTCTAGGTCCTTCGCTACATCCTGTAATGCATCGGGTGTAGTGAACACTTGAAGGACCGGAGTCTTTTCCTCATCGTAGACACTTGTGAACCTGTGTACAATTATTGCGTCAACAGCCTTCGGGTGCTCAAGGACGGCTCGCAGGATGTCCGCTTCAGTCCAGTCCCTACTTCTGATAATATCAGTACTGACAAAGACTGAGGGGTTGAATCCATGATAGGTGTAGCCCCTTGTCTTTCCCTCTGTCTTAATCCAGAGGGTCAGTGCCTCTCTCTCTTGGTCCACGCAAGCATCCAGAAGCCATCCGGTCTTGCTCATCAGGGGACGCTCTCCTCCAATAGTTGTTCAAGAGCTTGGATTCTCTTTCCAATCGAGTCAATCTCTTCCTGCATCCTGAGGATTGCAGAGAGGAAGATGACTTCTGTAATGCGTGGTGTTGGAACCATCGTGCCTGCGTCTGCAAGACTTCTTGCATAATTGAATATCCTATCGAAGACCTCTCTCTGGGCTGGCCTGAGTGTTCGTCTGAACTCTTTCCAACGAGCCTCTTCAATCCTTATTGCATCTCTGAATGTACGGACTGTACGACCCATGTCTGCATCCTCTTGATTATCTGTCTGGATTTGACTCGTCCAGCATTACATAGTATCCTCGGTGATTGTGGGTTTTACTAGTGAGACCCGTACGTCCAAGCGGATACTGACGAGGGGGACGGTTTCCCGAAAGTAAACTCTAAAACTCCTCACTCCAAGATGCATCTGGTGGTTGGGTATTGGCCTATAAAGTCATAATTCGTTGTTCAAATGCTGAGGATATCATCAGGCTACTCCAAGAAGAACATGGTGCTGATTATTCTCGTATATGGCGGATAGATGGTCGCACAATTGGAGTGTTCTCATTTGAGTGGACCGGAGTTTTTGCAGGTTATGTTAGCCTGATTACTCTTGATCATGATAAGATTTTGGAAAAGTGTGAAGTGACCATAATAGGCTCTGGAGGTGGCATACCCTCTCTCGATTCAGTCGTTGGTTCTGATGACCCTGGAAAACGTGCTGTAAAAGATTTGGCCAATCTAGCTAATGAACGTGGTTGGGAGATTAGTATAGAGATGGCAAAGATAAAATCTCGAGGTACCCAATGCCCCAATTGCGGCTCAGCTTATGTCTATTCCAAGGAGAAGATTAAAGCAGATGGTTCAGTCGTCTGCCAGAATTGTGGAAAACGATTCATAATTTTGAAGAAAGACTAATGGTTTAGATTTGTACCACTTGCTCTTGAAAAATGAAACAGAGCTATGAGGTCCTGCAGTCAATTTTTCATCTTCTATTCAATCGGCATAGACTCAAATAGTGGAAAACTCATTAGCGCGATAGTGTCCAGAGAGAGGATACTAAATCACTCAGGGTGCATAAGATGGTCACTGCGCTGTTCAAGGTTGTATTAATGGGAGATGGAAGTGTCGGGAAGACCAGTCTCCGCAGGACCTACATGGGGGAAGGTTTCCGAGCCAACTACATGATCACTATTGGTGCTGATTTTGCTGTCAAGAAGATGCAACTTGAGGGTGGTCATGATGTTAGCATTCAGATTTGGGATCTCGCAGGCCAGGAACACTTCAAGAGTGTACGTTCCACTTTCTATAGAGGCGCACAG
>Ga0224495_10000168_pt1 | contig 52012 bp, 49 predicted proteins | sample SF_Jul11_sed_USG_FD_168128 | JGI IMG/M metagenome (GOLD analysis project Ga0224495, IMG submission 168128) | Sediment microbial communities from San Francisco Bay, California, United States - SF_Jul11_sed_USGS_4_1 | ecosystem: Environmental > Aquatic > Marine > Sediment | place: USA: California...
CTGCATTCTGATATTCCAACAGTTAAGTCCGTATGATGCAGATTATAGTCGGAACGGCAGCGCAATACCATCCGGTGCAATTTGGCCAAGTCGCATAGAATGCACGGCTGCAAATACCCTGACAAACCACCGACCACATGGCCATCAAAGCAACCGTCTTCAAAGCCGCCCTGCAGATAGCCGACATGGATCGCCATTATTATGCCGACCATGCCTTGACGCTGGCGCGCCACCCCTCGGAAACCGACGAACGCATGATGGTGCGCCTGCTCGCCTTTGCGCTTTACGCCGACGATGCTCTGATCTTTGCCAAAGGCCTGAGCAGCGATGAGGAGCCCGACCTGTGGCACAAGGATCTCACCGGCGCGATTAAGCGCTGGATAGAAGTCGGTCTGCCCGACGAGCGCGTGATCCGCAAGGCCAGCGGGCGCGCGAGCCATGTGGTGGTGGCCAGCTATGGTCGAGCCGTTGACATCTGGTGGAACGAGAATCGCGACAAGCTGCAACGTCTGGACAACCTTACCGTGTTCAAGCTGTCCGGGGCAACCACGCAGGCCCTCGCCGCATTGGCCAGCCGCACGATGCAACTGCAATGCACGATTCAGGAAGGCCATATCATGATGACCAGCGAAGCAGGAATGATAGAGATTGAGCTGAAGGTGTTGATGGGCAGATTGCAGCCGGCAGCCAGATAAGCACGCTGAGCTCGCCGTATGCCCGATATAGCATTGGTCACATTTTGAGTTAATGGATTACAATCCATTGAACAGCGGCACAAAGGGGCGCCAAATGTCAGGGAACCAGGAACAACTCGCGGTATTGTTTGCCGATATTTCCGGCAGTTCGGATATTTACGAAAGGCTCGGGGATGAACGGGGACGCAGGGCCATTGCGCAGTGCGTTGCCGCCATGACCGGGAATCTTGCGGCATTTCAGGGCGCCTTGGTAAAAGTCACCAGTGATGAAGTCATGTGCACGTTCCCGAGTGCGGAGCTGGCGTTCCATGCCGCCTGCGCGATGCAGGGCGCACTGGAGAACAACAGGTACAATGACGGTGAGCCCATGCATATCCGCATCGGCTTTCATTACGGTGAAGTGACGCGCGAAGCCGGTGATGTGTTTGGTGATACCGTCAATCTTGCGGCGCGGGTCGCGGCAAAAACCCGGGCAAATCAGATCCTCGTGACCCAGGCGGTGATAGCGGCCCTGCCCCCAGCCCTGGGCGCCAAAACGCGCAGGATAGAGCGTGCCGAACTCAAAGACCAGCAGGCGCAATACCAAATCTACATGGTCATCTGGTCATCCGAAGAAAAGATGAATGCCCGGGTTGGATCCGCTGCCCAGCGCAAGTCCTGACGGCTGTTGCCGGCATCCGGAATGACATCAGTTCCTGGCAAACGAGAGCTGAAATTTTTCCACCCCATTGATCTTGGACAGCTCCCGCGAAATGGTGGGTATTGAATAACTGGTGTCGTTGCGCAGCGCGAAGGCAGCAAATTGCCACACCTGTCCCGCTTCACTGGTGCTGATCACCAGTGACCCGGCGGCAAGCTTGTAACCATGCTCACTCATTGCGCGGGACACCAATTCTTCGCCCGGTTCGAAGCCCTTGCGGAAAGTCAGTACGACAGAGATCGCAAGACGGGAAGGCAGCCAGGCTTCAAGTTTCGAAATCCACATCATCACACTGGCCGACATCACGGACAGCATGATCGCGGCAAAATAGAAGCCGATGCCAACCAGGATCCCGATTGCCGACGCGGCCCAGATGGAAGCAGCCGTGGTCAGGCCGCTGATGGTGAAGCCCTCTTTGATGATCACGCCTGCACACAGAAAGCCAACCCCGGTGACGATGCCCTGTATCACCCGCGTCACATCCGGATAGGCTGCGGTATGGCTTAACCCGCCGAACCACAGCTCGGGATATCCGACGATCACGGTCAGCGCGGCCGAGGCAAGACACACCAAGCCGTAGGTGCGCATCCCCGCAGCGCGGCCATGGTAGGAACGCTCGTAGCCGACCAGCAGGCCCAGCAGCAATGCACCGACCAGATTATAGAAGACGATGAGATTTGCTTCGACGATGGCTGGTGACCAGTAAGCTGCCAGGAAGTCATGGGAAGGCAAAGTCATTGTATTGCTCCTGTAAGTAAACAAACCCAGAGTACCAACGTTAGCGGATGAACGCAAAACACATTAGCGTAGAGCCTTTGCAGCTGCGCCGCACTCATATATCAGTTGCTCCAGCCCGCCAATGCTGTTCCAGCAGCCCTTGTTTCAGGAACAGTTTTTTGGCGATCTGCAGTTGCTCCGCCGTGCCGGCCGCATAGACGTCGCGACGTCCAAGATCGGTATACCCGGCAACGATATTTGCCAGCTGCGACTCCATGCTGCCGGAGAGCGCATGCGGAAAATAGTTGAAATTATCCAGCGCATCGGTCCAGGAACGGCATAGGTTGTTCTGATAATGACCCGTCTGGTCTGCCAGCCAGTGCAGATCCATGGACTCGGCCAGATCAAGCGACATGGAATGCTGGATCAGACTTTTGATCGGCGCGAAGCCCGTGCCGAATGCGACAAAGACGACCGGGCGAGTGGAGGCGTCCTCGAGCACGAATTCGCCATACGGCCCCTGCACCTCGATGCGGTCATCCACCTTCAGGCTGCCGGACAAGGCTGCGGAAAACGGACTGCCATCATCACGCACCACATGTATCTCGATATGCCTGTCCTCGCACGGGCAGCTGGCGATGGGATAGTGCCCGCCAACGCCATTCACCGACAACCTGATCGACTGTCCGGCAAGAAAGCGCAGGCGCTGGCTGCGCGGCGTCAGCAAATGCAGGGCCGTCACCTGCGGGTTGAACACTTCCAGCGATTTGACCCGGGCTTCCAGCTGCTGCACCTGAATGTCGTGCGCACCGGCCACATTGGCCTCTATCACCACATCGTCCACCGCCGCACAGGAACACAGCAGGATCATGCCAGAGTCCTTTTCATCCTGCCGCAACACGTAGTCGTGCGCGCGGACCTTCACGACCTTGCCGGATATCAGCCGCGCGCGGCATTCGCCGCAATTGCCGTTGCTGCATCCGTATTCGAGCGACACGCCGGCACGCAGCGCGGCTTCAAGCAGCGTATCGTTGCCCTCGACAAAGAACTCATGACCGCTGGGCCGGATGGTGACTTGTGCCGACATGATTTTCATTACCCTCTCTTGTGCCATCACCGCCTGCGCCTTGGCAGCATCCGGCGGCAACTCGGTTAAATGGCGTACCAGAAATGCGCGCAGCGTGTGCAGCGCATGGCGCGTCTCCTTGCTCTGGCCTTCTTCGATTTCGTCGATCTTCTCGTCCAGCCATGACAACACCTGGCTGTAATGCATCAGCAATGCTTTGGTGGCGGCATATTCATTGCCCAGCTCAAACAGGCGCGCCGCCAGCACCTCCTTGTCCGGCAGGGCACGCTCGAACACCCGCTTGCCGAATGCCTTCTCCTTGATCTCGGTGATGCGGCGGAATTCCGCATCGTCTTCCCAATCGGAATCGGGAAAAACGCGCAGCATCTCCTCCAGTTCGACCATGCCGTCGAATGTATCCAGCGTGCCGTCGCGTATCATCTCCTGCAATGTATGGCGTGCTATCCCGAGCAATTTTGCGACGCGCGAAAGTGGAAGCAAGTGGCTCATGGCCGCATCTTAACGTTAGCGGGGAATTTGTGGAATAACGCTTTGCGCCTTCGCGCCTGGCTTGCAGCGGAAACCAATCCTGTTTACAGGCGGCATCTGCTAAAGTCCGATCATGGGAAAATTATCCTTGGACCGTATCTTGCAATCGCAGGGCTTTGGCAGCCGCAAGTGGTGCGGCGGATTGATCGCCGCCGGTGAAGTGAGCATAGACGGCCAGGCCATCACCGACAGCGCTACCGCCATCGGGACCGATGGACTGGAGTTCACGGTCTACGGCGAGACCTGGACTTACCGCGAACATGTTTATATCGCGCTGAACAAACCGGACAATTACGAATGCTCGCGCAAGGCCAGCCATCATCCCGGCGTGCTGACCCTGCTGCCGGAACAATTCGCACGCCGTGACGTGCAACCGGTGGGCCGCCTCGACCATGACACCACCGGCCTGTTGCTGATGTCGGATGACGGACCATTCATCCACCGGCAGTCCTCGCCCAAACGGCACATCCCCAAGGTCTATGTCGCCACCACGCATGAACCGGTCACGCCGGAACTGGTTGCGATGTTGTTGGCCGGCGTGAAACTGCACGACGAACCGGTGCCGCTGAAGGCGCTGACCTGCCGCATGCTCGATAGCCAGCAAATAGAGATGGTGCTGGAACAGGGCAAATACCATCAGGTCAAGCGCATGCTGGCTGCTGCCGGCAACCATTGCGCCGCGTTGCGCCGCACCCAGATCGGCAAGCTGAAACTCGATGAACTGGGACTGGCGGAAGGCGAATGGTGTTATCTGGATGAGGCGCAACTGGCGCTGCTGGCGCCGGAATGAAATCCATGTGACATTGTTGGCTACCTATCCTGGCGGCGGGCCGGCAAATACGCCAGCCATTGCTTGCCCCAGCGGTGCAGGAACAGGCCCAGCAAAATGCATGCGGTGCCGAACCATACATTGGGCAATATCGGTTCCTGATTCATACCATGGCCCAACAGCAAGGCCAGCACCGGGGTGACCAGTGCTATCAGCGCGACACGTCCGGTCTCCATGTGCTTGATCATGTAGTAGTACAGAACGAAACCGAGTACTGAACCGAACACGCCCAGATAAAGGGTTGCTGCCACCGCGCGTTCCGGCAACGCTGCGGGCCAGTGGCCGTCGAACCACCACCATGCACAGAAGAATAGCGGCAGCGCCACCATCAAGGTGCCCAGGGTCGTCGCCAGCGCTGGACTGTCATCTCCTATCCTTTTGATCCAAACCAAGCCCAGCGATTGTGCTACCACCGCCATGAACAAAGCTGCCAACCCTGTGAATGCGTTGTCGCCCAACTCCAGGCTGCCTTGAAACACCAACACCAGACCGGCCAATCCCAGCAGCATGCCCAACAGTTTGCTCGGCGTGATCGCTTCCTCCTTCAGCCACAGCACTGCTCCCATGCTGGTGATCAGCGGAGACAGGCCGAACAGCACTGCGATCATTCCCGAGCTGACATATTGCGCCGACCAATAGGTCAGTTCCATCGTGCCGAACATGCTCAGGCCGCTGGCCAGATAGCTATGAAGCGCCCTGCGGTGCAGCGGAAAACGGATACGCAGTATTGCCAGCAATGCCATGCACAACAGGGCGCTGATCGTCATGCGCGAGAACACCGCGAAACTGAAACCTATGCCGAGCGCGCTCCACTTGATGGCGAGCGGGGTGGTCGACCAGATCAGAATGACCGAAACGAATGCGGCCGGTAGCGACATCAAACTTTCTCCAGACAATACTGCCGATGGCTAATCCAGCCAAACAGCAAAAACAAAAAAAGCCACAGAATGTTCTGTGGCCTTTGGGGAGGCTGCCAAAGCGAATAAAGCCTTGAACTAATTTGCCTGCCCACCACGCGAACTGCTCTGCGCTGCATACAGATGTGCGGCGTCGGATCGGATGGAATTGATGGCGAGCGGCGAATTCATGCATGGATTATCGGGCAGCCGGAGAGGAGGTGTCAAATTTCATGCGTTTCGCGCATCTGCGGGCGGCACAGAGTAAAATCCGCCCTCAATTTAATCAGCACAACCCAAATGTCCATACAGTGGTTCCCCGGTCATATGACCTCGGCGCGCAGAAAAGCCGCCGAGACGATGGAATTCACCGATGTCGTCATCGAGGTGATCGATGCGCGCGCGCCGGAAGCGAGCTGCAACCCGATGATCAGGGAACTGCGTGAACATCGCCAGCGTCCCTGCCTGAAGATACTCAACAAGGCCGACCTCGCCGACCCGGCAGTCACCCAGGAGTGGCTGAATTTCTATAACAGGCAATCAGGGGTCAAGGCAGTGGCGCTAAGCTGCAAGAGCGCCAGCGATGCGGCCAAAGTGCCCAAGCTGTGCCAGCCGCTCGCCCCGCATCGCATCAGCACCCACAAACCGCTGCGCATGATGATCATGGGCATCCCCAATGTTGGAAAATCCACGCTGATGAACATGCTGCTCAAGCGCCGCGTCGCGCATGTCGGCGACGAACCGGCGGTGACCAAATCGCAGCAATGCCACCAGTTGAACGAGCGCATGACACTCACCGATTCGCCCGGCCTGATGTGGCCCAAGATCGAACATCACAGCGACGGCCTGATGCTCGCCGCCATCCATGCGATCGGACGCAACGCCGTCATCGAGGAAGAAATCGCCGAGTATCTCGCCGCCACGTTGCTTGCACACTACCCTAAGCAACTGGCAGAACGTTATGAACTTGACGTGTCCGGCCTGGATGGCGTGGGCGTGATCGAGACCATCGCCAGGAAGCGAGGCTGCCTACTCAAGGGCAAAGGTGGCGAGCTGGACCTGGAAAAAGCGGCGATGATATTCCTCACCGAATTCCGCAGCGGCAAGCTGGGCCGCATCAGCCTGGAGACGCCCGGGACGCGGGCAGCCCTGCTCGAACAAGCCGCTACGGAGGCGCCCTGAACCACGCGCCACGAGGCTTCTGGTAAAACAGTCATGCTCGCGCTGAACTTCCTTGCGAGCCTCCTGTCTTCAACCCCGCAAGTTGGATAGTTGCCATGGGAAAGCCAGGCGAAACGACAGAAATCATTGCCCCTTTCCGCTGTGATGCTTCACTTCGCATTTTGCACATCAGCATGGTAAAGTCGGCTTCAAATCGCTGGATGATTCCCATCTACAATTTTCATAAAGGACCGATCATGAAAAACACCATCAAATACATTGCAGCAGTTTCAGGTTTCATCTTGAGCGCCGGTCTGGCACATGCCGACGGCGAGAAGTGCGATTCGCCGATGCACAACCAGTCGGGCATGTCACATCAAGCATTCGACTTTAAAAATGTAGACGCCAACAAGGATGGAGCAATCTCGAAAGCCGAATTCAACAGTTATTATTCCAAGTATAACGCCAAGCACTTCAAGGAAATGGACACCAACAAGGATGGCAAGATAACGTCCGAGGAAATGCAGGGCAGTCACAAGCACACGGCAGAACACAGCGATGGCACGACCCACCTTGATCAGCGTTTCAAGGCTGCCGATGTCAACCATGACGGCGGGCTGGACAAGCAGGAAGCCAATAATATGCCGATGCTGAATGCTTACTTCAGCCAGGTGGATGCCAACCATGACGGCAAAGTGACCCGCCAGGAATATTTCGACGCGATGCCCTTGCTGCACAAGGGAAAGCAGATGGATTCGAGCGGAAAAGCACAGACTTTGTAAGTATCTGTGTAGTGAGAAATAAACAGGCCAGCGTCAAGCTGGCCTTTTTGTTTGTACAGGTTATTATCGATCCATCTCCTAATATTGCACAGTCTAGCTTGAATAATTGATGAGGCCGCATTGACTTCCATCCAAAGCGTACTAGCTGCGTTCGCCATTATCCTGATCGATCTCTTCGGGCGAGCGGGGCTGGACAAGGTGCTGGCGTTGACCGGAGGTCCGGCCATGGTCGCACACTGGGCACAGTTGCAATCGGTGGTGGAATTGGTCAACTCGGTGGCGCTGGCCGGTGTTTTGCAGGGATTGACAGTAATGATCACCCAGGTGCGCGAATCACGCGATGAGCATAACCTGCTGCACGCTGCGCTCAAGCTGGGAATGGGTACATCTTTGGCTGTGGCACTGGGAGTGGTGCTGTTGGCAGGCCATATCCAGGGCGATATCAAACCAGACCTGTTCGTATTGGCCGCATTGGCCGGAGCCATCGCGGTCATCCCCGCCACGCTCAACGCCTATTGGCTGGGCAAACACCAGCAGCAACGCATGTTGCGGCTGGCGTTGCTGACCAGCGCGGTGTTATTGGCGGCGGCGGCAGGCGCAAGGTTGGGGTTGTCGCTGCGCGAATTGATGTGGGTGCAATGTGCCGTACTGGCTGTCATCGGTGCAGTGATCTGGCGTTACTTGCGCAAGTTGCCAAGTGCTTGCGATGCGCATAAAGACGAAGCAGAATATTTGCGCAAGCTGGTCAGGTTCGTGCCGGTTGGTCTGGCAATAGGCATCATGAGCCCTGTGTCGATGTTGCTGGTACGCAGCATATTATCCGGCGCACTTTCATGGGATGAGGTGGGATACTTGCAGGCGCTATGGCGCTCCACCGAGTGGGTTACTGCAAGCGCAGCCGGTGTATTGTCGCTGGTTTTTCTGCCACGTCTGGGTAGCGCGTTTGATATAGGCCTTGGCGGCTCGACGCAATTCGGGAAAGAAATGGTGCGAGGCGCTGTAATTGTGTTGATCCCGGCAGCGTGCCTGCTGTCGGTGATCTACCTCAACCAGCACGCCATGCTGGCCGCTTTATACGACACACGTTTCTTCGTCAGCGATACAACAGCCGGATACTTTATGCTGGGCAGCTGGGTACGCATCGCGTCATGGGCGTTCCTGTTTGGTCTGTTCGCGATGCACCGAACGCGCCTGATCATGGCGGGAGAGTTGCTGTCGCTGCCTCTGTATGCGCTGTTGCTGTGGCTGTTCGATACGGGAATGACCCTGGAACTCTCAGCACTGCTATATCTGGTCAGCTATTTCGTTTATCTGGCATTCACCGCCGCGAGCTTGATTTTCTCTTTACGAAATTCGCATATCGGGCAACGCTAAAAACGCCATATCAAGAGCTAACTGAATTACGACAAGCGCTGGCGGCATGACAAGTCGTTTGATCTCTCGCTGAACGAGGTTGGCATTTTTGCTGATTTACAGCCCCATCAGCAACAGCCACAGCGGCAACGTCAGTGCGGACAGCAATGTGCTCAGCATCACTTGCGCGGCGATCGTGTCGCCGTCGCCGCCCATGCGTTTCGCCAATACATAAGCTACGGTGGAAACCGGCAATGCAGCCAGTAATACCGGGATATGGAAATACACGCCGCTCAGCCCGAACGTCGCGGCCAGTCCCCATGCGATGGCAGGTAACGCCAGCAACTTTACTGCCACACCATACCACAGCGTTCCGGGATGGCTACGCAATCCCCGCATGCGGAGGCCTGCGCCGACTGCAATCAAGCCCATCGGTAGCGAGGCTTGCGACAACAAACCAAGTGTGGTGTCGAACATTTTCGGCAAATGCCATCCAAAAAGGCTGCAGGAGATGCCGCCCGCAGTGGCCATGATCAGAGGGTTGAGCAAAATCTCCTTGAGCCAGTGACTCTCGCTGTGGCGCGCCAGCATCAATACTGAAGCGACGTTTGCGAACGGCACCATAAAGCCCATCAGCAAACCGATGGCGGCAAGTCCGTCCTGGCCATGCAATCCCCCGGCGATCGCGAGTCCGACATAGCTATTGAAACGAAATGAAGTTTGGAAAGTTGCCGAGTACACTTTGTCTGGAACAAGAAAAAAATATTTCGCTGCATAACCCAGCGCGATACCACAACCCATAAACAAGGCTGCGACTATAAGCATCGGCGTCGCAGCGCCAAAATCGATCTTGAAATGTGAGAGCGTGCTGAATAGCAGGGCGGGAAAAAACACGTAGTAGATCAGCCGATCCAGCTGCGGCCAGAAATCCACGCTCAGACTGAACCAGCGGCGCATGGCCACACCCAGCAGGATCAGCAGGAAGATCGGGGTGATGGTTTGTGCGACGAACATGGTTGTTCAGCATCCAAAAAATTATCATTCGTATATGCGGAGTGCTGCGGAAAGATATGTCAGATCATTCCGCCGGTGTATTCCCGCACTGCGCTGAACGCTGTGCAATAGATTCGCACTTTTGCTTCGAGGCAACATATAATCAACCGGAACAATGATGTTGATCCGGTTGGCACACTTGATATAGTAGCAGTACATAGGAGGACATAAATCATGAACGGAAAGATTCGCAACGGTATTGCCTTGCTTGCGGCGGGATTCATAGCGAGTGGTTGCGTCAGCACCGATACCCTCAAAAAGATGGAAGCCGGCAAGAATGAGGAGATCATGACGCTCCAGCAGCAGAAGACGGCGTTGGAGGAACAAAAGGCAAGGTTGGAACAGCAGCGGTCAGAACTGGAGCAACAGAAATCCGAGCAGGAGCAGCAGCGTATCAGTCTGGAACAGCAAAACGCAGCAATCCAGCAGCAAGTAAGCACCCTCGAACAGCAAAAGGCCGCTTTGCTCGCAGCCAGCATGCAACGGCAGCAGCAGTACGATGCGCTGGTGCAGGGACTGTCCAAGGAAGTGGAGCAGGGTCAGCTTCAGGTGCGGCAGTACCAGAACATGCTGGCAGTGGATCTGGCTGAACAAATATTTTTCGACTCGGGCCGGGCAGCACTCAAGGGTGGCGGCAAGGATGTGCTGAAAAAGGTCGGTGAAGCATTGAAAAAATATGACAACAAGATCATCCGGGTCGTGGGTCACACCGACAACGTGCCGCTGGCCAAGGCACTCCAGGGAACCTTCCCGACCAACTGGGAGCTTTCGGTCGCACGCGCGACCAACGTGGTGCGCTATCTGCAGGAAGTCGGCATACCTCCGCAGCGCATGGTGCCGTCAGGCAGGGCAGAATACGATCCCGTGGCTACCAACGACACGGCAGAAGGACGCCAGAAGAATCGCCGTATCGAGATCATGCTGATCGACCAGAGCCTGACGAACGAAATGGAAAAGTCGATCAAATAGTTCCCTGCACGGCAACGAGATTTTGTGACGGCTCCTAAGCCTGTGCGAGTCTCTGCAATACCGCCTTGAGCAATATCCAGCAGCGAGCGACTGATTCTATTTCGACGCTTTCTCCGGGCGCGTGAGCGCCGCGAATGTCAGGGCCGAAGGAGATCATATCCAGATGCGGATGGCTGTCTGCAAGCAAACCGCATTCCAGTCCGGCGTGTATCACCTGCAGCGATGCAGGCTGGCCGAATTGCTCGGTGAATACCTGCTGGCACAGCACAAGCAATTCGGATGATAGATTCGGCGTCCAGCCTGGATATGCGCCGTCCTTCCATCCACGCAGTTCATATCCGGTAGCACGAGAGACTAGTTTGTCGGCCAGCTCGGCAGCTCGCGCATCGTGCAGCGATCGCACTTTGAATGTTGCTTTGAATTTACCCTGCTCTAGTGCTACTACTCCCAGATTGGACGAAGTGTCGGTCACACCGGGAAAGGCATCGCTGAAACTTGCTACGCCATTCGCCGCACTGTCGAGAAAGGCAAGCAGGCGATCTCGTTCTGAGTTTGGAATTGATTTGACAGTTGCGGCATGATCTGCGCGCGAAATGGTTGTGTCCGATAGCGTGTCGTAATGCCTGCACATGAACATTACACCCGCATCTGCCTCCGCAAACCTTGCACTCCATGCCTCATGCCGGTGCCGCACCCAGTCATCGATAGTTGCAGCCATAGTTTCTGGCAGCGCGCACATTGCATACGCCTCGCGCGGAATCGCATTGCGCGCCGTGCCGCCCTTCATCTCGACCAGGCGCACGTCTGTGTGCGCCGACAGGTCGCGCAGCGCCTCCGCCAGCAGTTTGATCGCATTGCCGCGCCCGAGATGGATGTCTATGCCGGAGTGACCGCCGCGCAGACCAGAGACTTCAAAATGCAGAATCGCAAAGTCCTGAGGAACATTTCCCAGCATACAATCATGGCGCACCTCTACATCCACGCCGCCCGCACAACCCAGATAGAAATGCCCCCATTCCTCAGTGTCGAGATTGATCAGCGTCTTGCCCTGCAGCGTTCCGGATGCCAACCCGCGCGCGCCGTCCATGCCGCATTCCTCATTGATCGTGAGCAGCACTTCCAAGGGTGGATGGCTCAGGCCCGGCTCTTCCAGCGCCGCCAGTGCAAGCGCTACGCCTATGCCGTTGTCTGCACCCAGCGTGGTGTTCTCCGCGACAACCCAACCGTCGCGTATCCGGGCGTCAATCGCATCGCGCTCGAAATCATGGCGTGTCCCGGCATTGGCCTGGCACACCATGTCGAGATGTCCTTGCATTATCACCCCGGGTTTTCCTTCGCAACCGGCGCTGGCTGGTTTTTTCAAAATCAGGTTGCCCGCGTCGTCGACACTTGCGGCAATGCCTCGCGCCTGCGCCCACGCGATCAGATGCCCTCGCAGGGCTGCCTCGCGATACGAGGGGCGTGGGATTTCACACAATGTGGCGAAGTGTGCCCAGACGGTGCGTGGTTGCAGGTTTTCCAGGGGGCTGGACATGTTATTCAAAAACCACTTCAATAATGAGAGTCATATCCCAATGATGAGCATGCTTACAGCAGCCGAGATTCTGTACAAATATTATAGAGTTCAGACCTTGAACGCCCGCGTAAGCAAATATTCGTGACGGACAACATTGTCGTGCAAATATTCTCCCAGCACTTCATCCATTTCATTTCGCCATGCTTCGAGTCTTGAGGGTTCGCTCTGTAATGCCTGCACAGCACGCACGAAAGGACCGGCTTTGGCTTCCTGAAACAAGCGCAACTGCTTGGGTGTGAGCGCTGGGATGCCCATGATGCCACGTTCGGAGTGCAGTCGTTTCACGCGATCTCCCAGCCGTTGCCGCACAACACCGACATCGCCCCACAGCACCGGCGATGGAATGCCCTGCGGTGGCGGGATATATTTTGCGATCAGACTGAACTGGCGACCGATCAATTGCTCGCCGGGCCATGTGGCAAAAGCGATGGTGCCGCCGGGCTTCAGTACGCGCAGCATCTCGCTCAGCGCAACCTCTGGACGTGGCGCGAACATGTGCCCGAACTGGCTCAACACGACATCGAAGGATGCATCAGGAAAAGGCAACGCCTCTGCATCCCCTTCATTCCAGGCAATATCGTCATGGCCAGCCAACGTGGCGATTTCCTTCGCTTGAGCAAGCAGCGCGGGCGTCAAATCGAGTCCAGTCACCTTCGCTCCGATACGCCGTGCAGTGATCGCCACTACGCCGGTTCCTGTTCCCACATCCAGTACCGTCTGGCCGCCCGTCACCTTGGCATAGCTCACCAGATGCCCAGCCACGGGAGTTGTGAAAACCGCCATGTCGCCGAAATTTCCCATGGTCCAAGTTTCACGCTGCCTGGATTTGAATTGCTCAATCAGATCAGTGTTCATGTTTGTGTCCCTCAATTTGTCGTAGGCTTGGGATGAGCTTGCGAACCCCAGCCTACTGCCTGCCACTTTTATGGCCCGTTTGACTCACCCTCAGGGCGCAAGGATTTGCTGCGCCCACTTACGTATCGGCTTGTACCTTTCATCCATTTCCGCCAGCCGTCCGGCAGAGGCCTTGTTCTTGTCCAGCAAACAATCCCACAGCGCAAGATCAGCAAGATAGTCAGCGGCAATCTCATTGGGATGATAAAGCGAAGTGACCCCGGCAAAAGCATCAACATATGCCGGTTCGTCAACGAGGTTCCGCAGGCGGGGTCCGTCTTTCTTGTCTGTCTGGACCGAGTATCCATTGGCTCCCGGAGCCAGTTCGATCCCAACCATGCGAAAATCCTCCGGCATGGATGGTTTAGCGGATTCTCCTGCCAGGATTACGCGAGGCCAGATGACTCTGGCTGAGCCTGGCACCTGCCATACCCACAGCACATCGACCCCGTCTGGGTTGACGATCTGATGGTTGGCCAGCCAGACTTCAGCACCGCTGATAGAGTTTGCCTTGCGAAATCCCCATTGCTCATATAACCCTGCGAACTCCTTCGATCTGGCGCGCTGGATAACATGCACCTGCTCGTGGATCAGGAGATGGATAAGTCCAAGCTCCCATCGCTGCTTCTGCGCCGATTGTGCGATCGATTTGAGTAGGGACTCCGAAAAGACAATTGCGTTGCCACGGGTGTGGGGAAGCCCGCCCTCGATATGATCTTTCACTTTGATGAAGCGCCAGGGCAGTTCCACCAATCTCGGATATGACGGTTTGACAGTGGAGTCGATGATTGAGATGTAACCTTTAAGTCCTTCGAATTCTTCGGGTGTGCAATCGAGTACCGCACCAAAATAAGCAGAACGCGCCTTATCGCGCTGGAATTGCAGTGTGTCCGCAATAATTTGCGCACCGGTTTTGGCGGCCATCTCTCGCGGCTGTAGCAGCGAAAAATAAGGTTCTGACCTTTCCTCCACGAAAGCATTCCTCGCCGCTTCCCCTGAGAGGCATTCGACGCCGGCACAGGCTGCGGAAACATACATCAACGAAAACAAGTATGCAAAAATGGTCCATTTTTTCATGGTATGTGGCCTCTGATTTGAAGTGATGGAAAGGAACAGGAGTCCCAAGTATAGAACGTAATGCCTTGTCAGCTTTGCGAACCCATCGTTGTGTAGGCTTGGTGCGCGGATCAATTTACATTGACCAATGCTGTCGCAGTATAAGGATTCACGGTGGCCGAGACTGTTGCGCTTCCGATCAAGGCACCGGTGACATCGAAGGTCGCCTGCGTTTGTCCTGCTGCAACCGTAACGCTTGCAGGGACTGTAACACTCGCAGAGACGGCGCCAAGCGACACCAGCGTACCCGTGCCAGATGCTGCTGTGTCCAATGCGGCGGTCAGCGTGACAGTGCCTCCTGCAGGGATAGTGATCTCTGCTGGCGTCGGGCTGATATTGGGCCAGGTGATTGCGATGGTGTAGGTGAGGGTTGTTCAATTTGCGGCGGCCCCCAGGATTATTGTCGTGGTCGGGATCCCGCCAGATATCAGTACGTTACCTGGCGCTCCGGTAGGAACGGTGCTGCCATTGATCGTCATCATGGCACTGGCTGACGCTGTCGTGGCTGTTACATCAATCGAGGTGCTGTTTGCCAGGACAACGAGTGAGTAGTTAGCCGTCGCCGGGTTGAAAACCGGAGCAAGTGTCCCTACGGAGACGGTCAGGCCTGCCAGAGTCGCATCGGCAGGATCATTTTTGATTGATGTCCTTCCGTTATTGTTGCCGCCGCATGAAGTAAGCAGTGTGGCCAGGATGAGGATGACGCCCAAGCCAAGCAGTTTCATGATACGCTCCCATCCAGTCGAATGATCATCAGTATAATCAACGGTTCAATAGTGCCGCAGGCAGGCTGTCGCAACCGCTCAACTTTCAGGTTTCCGGAATAACTCGTCGAGCGGGTTCTTGGCTGCAGCAGAGTTCCCGGAAACGCGCTTTGCGGTGAACTCTTCTTCGATGTTGTCGCGATAGAAACTCCATGCTGCCCCCGAGCTGCTGAAGCGGCGCCAGGTATCCTCACCGACACCACCGTACTGCAGTTTGCTGCCGTCGTCGAGCTGGACCTGCAGTATCCGGGCACGGCCATCATAACCGATGGCGCGCAGCCTTCCCGAGTTGATCTTTTTCATTTCCATCGCGACACCCTTGAACTATTTTAGGCTTGTCACTTGCAATTCCTATAGTGCCCGCGAATTTTAAAAACCGCAATTCACAAGCAGCGCAGGATGTTCCCGATGTCGCCGCGCCAACCCCTAGGGGATTTATCCCGCAAATTGCGTTATGATGATTCGAGCATGTATTCGGGGCTGGAAGAATATGGCATTCACGGTGTTGGCGGATTCTTACGCCGCGCGCTGTCGATCAATGGCGCTGATGTTATGTTGCCTGTTCTCGCCATCGTCTGTGGCGGATACGACGACAGGATCGTTTTCGTGGCAACGCGACCCGTTCTTCCAAACGCTGGAACAAACGTTCGAGCAAGCCCGGCAGCAACCCTTGCAACAAGTGCGCGACCGGTTCGCAGTACAAATGACTCAAGGCCGGCGTTTGATGGAGGCAATACGCCTGTCGGCAGAGAAAATCCCGTTCGCGGAATTGAAGGAGCTCGAAGAGGCGCAGTTTTACGCGGCCACGCTGGCCGCAGCGCACGAACCGTTGATGATTGAGGCGCACGGTTTTCTTGTCGAAGCCCGATTGACGGTGTTGCGCGCCGCGGCGCACTGGCCTGCAGGCAACCCCGATGTGCACAATGCGATTTACCGGGTGGTGTACGGTGGACGCGCTGCCATCGAAGAAGCTCTGGTGCAGCAACGGGCCAGTGCGTTACCGTCACTCACCCTGCTTGAGGAAACTCCGTCCACGACACCGTCGGTCGTCATCGAGGGCGTGCGCGTGCACAGCGGTGACATCATTTTGTCGCGCGGCGATGCCCCCACCTCTGCGCTAATCGCGCGCGGCAATCCGTATCCGGGAAACTTTTCTCATGTCGCACTGGTACATGTAGACGAGCATAGCGGAATTGCCACCGTCGTCGAATCGCTGATCGAGCGTGGCGCCGTGTTAGGCAGCGCGGCAGAATTCCTGAAGGAAAAGCGCCACCGGCTGTTGCTGCTGCGATTGCGCCCCGAAAACCTGTTTTTGCAGCAAGATCCGCTGGCACCGCACCGTGCGGCGGGTTACATGCTCGACCGCATCAAGGCGGGGCACATTCCTTATGATTTCAGTATGAACTGGAACGACGATTCGAAGATGTTTTGCTCCGAAGTGGCATACCATGCCTACCGCACCGCCGGCATCGACCTGTGGGCAGACAAGCAGAAACTGGAATCACCGGGACTCGTCCGCTGGCTGGGCGACATGGGCATGAAGAACTTCACTACCATCATGCCTTCCGATATCGAATATGATCCTCGGCTTGCACCAGTAGCCGAGTGGCGCAACCTTGAAACATTGCGTTACGACCGGCTCGACAACGTCACGCTGGATGTGTTGCTGGAAGCGGCCGAACGCGGCGACCGCCTGGGTTATGCACCTCTTGCGACCTTGACCGGGGGCGTCGTCAAGCTCTGGTCAGGCCTGAAATCGGTCATAGGTTTCAACCCGAATATTCCGGCGGGCATGAGCGTAGGCACTGCACTGCGCGTACGCTCGCTCATCAAGGATGTGCACCCAAAACTGCGCACCGCCATCGCCAATGCCGATACCAAGTACCATGCGGAGCACCGCTATCCGGCACCCTACTGGACCTTGACCACGCTCGCGCGCCAGGCACTGATCGAGCTGCACGATGAGCTCTCTCCGGGATTGACCGCCTCTGTGCCGCGCTGACCGCCGGGGCAAGCCAGCTGATTCCGAGTATCCTGCTGTTCGCAATTGCCAGCCGCACCGGACCTGTTCCATCGCCGAATAACGATTGAAATAATTCCCGGAAAATGTGCTACATTTTCACCGGGAACAAAATTGAAACTTTCGGAACCACATTAATTAAATAGGATATTGGTAAATCATGAAAAGAATCAGGGCAAAATCTCCACGTGCAGAGCAGGCTTACACGCTGGTGTGTGATCTGCAGCAACGCTTTGTTACCAAGCTGAATGCAATCAGCAAAAAATACGGTCGCGGCAAACCTTATGAACCCATCGAATGGTTACGTGATGAAGGCAAGCATGGCGGCGGCGTACGGTTCATGGCCACGGACGAGTCGCTGTTCAATCGCGCTTCGGTCAATACCTCCCAGGTTCAATATGACGATGATGCAACTAAGCAACTGGCATCCGCCTCGGCCATATCCACGATCATTCATCCACGGAACCCGCTGGCGCCGTCGGTGCACATACATATCAGCTGGACAGAGATGAAGAATGGCAATGGATACTGGCGTGTCATGGCGGATCTAAATCCTGCCATTGAAAATAACGAAGATAAAAACCAGTTCGCCGGCAAACTAAAGCAAGCAGCACCGGCACAATATGCCGAAGCTTCGGCGCAAGGAGACCGGTATTTTAATATCCCGGTATTGGGGCGTCATCGCGGAGTAACACATTTTTACCTGGAAAATTATACCAGCGGAGATTTTGATGCCGATATAAAAATGGCCCGGACTGTGGGTGAGGCGGCAATCGATACTTATTGCGATATCCTGGCTTCAGCAATCGAAAAGCGCACTTCACCTACGGAAGCCGATTTCAAAAAGCAGCTTGACTACCACACCCTGTATTTCTTTCAGGTCTTGACACTGGACAGGGGCACCACATCGGGTTTGCTGGTTCACAACCAGAATGACGTCGGCATCCTGGCTTCGTTGCCATCGCACGTTAACCGGCCTTTGCTAGCTTCTTGGAAGCCGAAGATGCCAGCGCCACAGGACTTGCTGCTGGAAAAGATGATCGATTGTCTGGCGGACAAAGAAGCTAGCCCTGTTGAGGACAATACCAAGCAGGCATTGGCAAATTGTCTGAGAAAACACTATATGGCACATCCCGAAGCGATTGATATGCAAGCCAGCGGCAACACTGTTCCGCCTACCGTAAACAATCATCGCTGAACTGCAGATTGATGAGACAGCTCGGGTGTGAATTACGCCCGATCCAATGCCTGTTTCAAATCAGGGAATGTATAGTCTAGTTCCATTGAATCAACGTGGGGCGGTCATGGAAAGTTGAATCCGGAATCGCGGTCGGCATCCGCCTTTGTCTTTGCCTGTTGAGCAAGCTCTGCAGCAAGTTTGAACGCCTGCTCGGCACCCGCCGTGTCACCCTGTGCAACGCGTGCATTGCCAATCACCTGCCAGTTTTCCGATTGCACACGACTTTGATGTCCGGCGAAACTATTCGATTTGCGGGCCAGCGTAATTGCCTGCGCATACAGCCCTTGATCGAGGCGCACTCGCGCAAGCTCGAGCCACAACCAGGGATTGCGCGGTTCTATGCGCAGCGCGCGCTCAAGCGATGCCCCTGCTGCTTCACGCTGACCGGACACATTGTCGGCCTGAGCCCTATCCAATAGTGCTATGACGGCACGGTTGTCAGACATGGTGGCTTTCGGCACCGGCGCAATGCTGGCGCCCTTTTCAGGTTGCTCCATCCCCGCGATAGTGGTGGGTGTTACTGTTGGCTGTGTTGCAACTCCCGCACACCCGGCAAGCAACAGCAGCCATGCCAATACAAAAAGCCATGCGAATCTGTTTTTCATTCGAATAACCTCTGGAACCAACTTTTCTGCCCCGAATTTTGTTCATTCTCGGACTTTATATCAGCCTTGGCGCCCCCGTTGTCATTGGTCTTCAATTCGTCCGCAGACGAAGCGCCACAGGGTGATGTCTCTGCAGGTGCAGAACCCTTGATGAAAGGCAGCAGCACGCCAGACTTGCATTCTTCATCATATCGCAACCTGCTGGCCGGATCGACATTCACCATCTCGATTTCCTCCGGCATCACGGGTTCCAGTGGCTCAGGCTGGATGTTCTTCATCATCTCGCCCCAGATGGTCATGGCCCCCGATGCGCCGGTCAAACCGATGGGCTTGTTGTCATCGCGGCCGACCCAGACCACCGCCACGCTGTCGCCGGTGTATCCGGCGAACCAGCTGTCGCGCAGATCGTCCGTGGTGCCAGTCTTGCCTGCCACATTCATTTCGGCAGGCAACCAATTGTTCAACGACTGTGCAGTACCCTCGCGCACTACACCCTGCAACGCCACTGTCAGCAGATAAACCGGCGCCGGCGGTGCAACGGGTTCGACGTTCAGTGGATAGCGTTGCAGCGGCTTGCCCTGCGCAGTGACAATAGCACGAATGCCACGCAAGGGCGTGCGGAAGCCACCGTCGGCAAAGGTCTGGTAGAGCTGCGCCACTTCAACCGGTGAAAGACCAAAAGCACCAAGCATAGACGAGGCAAAAGGCGGAGGTTGCTGATCAATGCCGAACATAGGCAACTTGCCGAGGATACGCTCGACACCAAGCGCTATACCGAGGCGCGCGGTCGAGACATTATAGGAATGTGCAAGTGCGGTGCGCAGCTGCACCGTCTCATGGAACTGATGATCGTAGTTCTGCGGCTTCCAGTCGGTGGTGCCCGGCTGGCTCCACACCAGCGGACTATCATCCAGCGGCGTGATCAGCGTATAGCGTTGCGGATCTTCAAGCGCAGTCAGGTAGACGATGGGTTTGGCCAAAGAACCGATTGGGCGTCGCGCATCGATAGCGCGGTTATATCCAGCGTAACGCGCATCGCGCCCGCCCACCATCGCCTTTATCTCCCCGTTCTGCGTGCTGCTGACCACCACCGCCCCTTCCAGGGTATTGGCGGCAAACTTGCGCGCCTTTTCGATCCCCGCAAGTCGTGATGCCAAAGCCTTCTCGGCCTGGTATTGAACGAGCGGATCAAGGGTAGTAAAGATGCGCAAACCCTCGCTGCGCAAATCCTCTTCGCGATAGTCGCGCTCCAGCTGGCGGTGCACGAATTGCAGGAAAGCGGGGTACGGCGAAGTGCCGGCGGGCGCACGCTCAACCACGCCCAGCGGTTTCTGGCGGATTGCGACGAATTGCCCCTGCGTGATGACATTCTGGCTCACCATAATCTGCAACACCACGTTGCGCCGCTTGAGTGCCAGTTCCGGATGTTTGCGCGGATCATATGCAGTGGGCCCCTTGACCATGCCGACCAAGGTGGCGATCTGTTGCGGCTCGAGCCGCTCGAGCGGACGATCGAAATAAAAATAACTGGCCAAGCCAAAGCCATGAATGGCGCGGCTGGCATCCTGTCCGAGAAAGATTTCATTGAGATAGGTTTCGAGAATCTCGTCCTTGCTGTAGTGCATCTCGAGCAGCAGTGCCATCAGCGCCTCGGTACCCTTGCGCGTCAGCGTGCGTTCCGAAGTCAGGAAGAAATTCTTGACAAGCTGCTGGGTCAGCGTGCTGCCGCCTTCGATGCGTTGCCCGGTAACAGTCTTGTACAACGCACGCGCGATACCGCGCGGATCGATGCCCCAGTGTGTATAAAATTTCCTGTCCTCGGTCGCGATCAGCGCGTCTATCAGCGGCTTGGGCACCTGATCTATCCTCACCAGCTCGCGATCCTCATTATGGCCTGGATAGATGCCGCCGATGAGGGGAGGCTCCATGCGCAGCAAAGGCAGATCGACATTGTCGCTGCCGCGTACCTGCAAATATGATACTTTGCCGTCTGCAAATGCGAGGCGCAGATGCTGCATAGGTTGTGGCCCGTCCCCGAACACGAAGTCACGCGTCGTGAACTCGACGCCATCCAGAGTCAATTTATAAGTTGCTTCCTCGTCCGGCTGCGGACTCTCGTGATACCCGATGGACTTGAACTCTCCGACAAGTTGTTCGCGCGTCAGCTTCAGCCCCGGATATACCTCCAACGCACGGCCATAGACACGCGCTGGCAAAGCAAACTTGCGACCATCGAAAGCCTCGCGGATGGAGATGTCCAGATACAGAATGTAAACGGAAAGTCCCAGCAAAAGCAGTAGTGCGGCCAAGCGCACGGTTTTGCCGGACAACCTGAAGTTGAAGGGGAAACCATTCGAGAGCGAAAATGGAAATTTCATTGACGATTATCTGCAAAGAGCATGAATGTGCGTATCTTAGCCTATGACGCGCAACCTGCCCGAATTGATCTTCTTCGTTGCCATGGTGGCAATCCAAATATTTTTCTGGTTTTTTTGCTGTAATGCTCTAGGACCATTTTCTAGCCGCAAGTGACGCATATAGAGGCATAGGCCCAAGATCGCCCGACAACACATGCTCGGCTTCTTCGGTAGCATAATCTGTCGGCGTGTCCGTCCAGTAATTGCTGGCCGGTTAATGGGCGCCCCTTAATTCCCGTGATTTATAATTGTGTCCATATCTTTCATCGTCAACCGGTCTATGAGAGCATCATTGAAACAAAGGGTACAGGCACCCCAGGTTATGCCGCTGAGAATGATCGATTGCCTGACAGACAAGGAGGTTTGCCATGAAGTTGAAGTTACCAGGCAGCATTGGCCATTGCGTGAGAAAGCAGTATCTGGCTCATCCCGGATGCGATATATTTGCTGTACAGATCTACGGTGCCGCTTACCGCAAACAATCATCTCAAATCAATAATTAGCTGGTAACCGTACGGGAGTAGATCACTCCCGGTTCAATGAATTGAATTGACCCGGAATCAATGGGGTTTGACCCCACTGATTATTCGCCTAACGGGCGCACAAATGTATATTTTGCTGGCTCGACTACAAGCGCTTTAGCAGCCTCATCAACGTTCCCGCCCATAAGTGTAAAAGGCAAGCTGACTACAAACACAACTGAGCCAAGCACGGTAGCCACAAAACCGATTGGCCTTATAAACATCATGTCGACCACCATGGCAGGTCCCTTGTTTTGTTGCTCCGATGACTCGGCAATAGCTTGTTGTGAAATCAGCAATGATGAAACAACCAAAACCAGTGAGGCTAAAAGATGCAGTGTGTTGCTGCGGAATTTACTCATGAATAATCTCCTTAGATTCGTCAAACACCTAACAGATACATACCGACACTAGCCTTATTGCCAAGTTTACAAGCCTCGCTCAAGGCACCCAAACACAGCATACGCTTACAAAATTCAGGAGGGCTCATGCCCTTTACTGAGTCCTGATCATTTGTTAATTATTGTATGGTTGGTCACCATATAAAGCAAACCCACCGGTTTATACGCTTCGACGAAAAGAACGGCAATGCTACAGGCAACATAGGATCAAGAAGCAGATTAATCGTCCAGCGTGTTATTTTCATTTTTTCCTGCAGGTTTTAAATTAACAGCATGAAAAATATCGATAAGCTGAAGTAATGCCTGCGCCGGGCGAAATGAACCAGTGCTACATCTCCATATCATTCGGGGAACGCACCCGGATTGTTCATATGTCACCCGGTAAAGTTTACTGCCACACGAGGACGGCTTTCATCCTACTGATGGTTACACCCGAAAAGCAGCCTGTAGCTTTGACCTCCTCTAGCTGCCAATCGCAGATGTGCTGGTGAGTACTATGAGCCTGATGACAAAACGAACTTCACACCCGATTTAGCATAATTGATTTTTCTTCGGGGCTAACATCACACTCATAGCATGCGAAAGCACCTTGCTGCCGGACTGGGGCACTTGAGCTTCGAAACAAACTTTCTGTGTAACGCTGAACGGCAGCGCAACCGCCATTGCTTTAGCAAAACAACGCTGATTGCTTGATCCTAATGGGTGTATGGCGAGATTCCTTCGCAGCCATGAATTGAAGAAATGAGTATGTTTTTGTTTGTAATCCGGAAGTTCGGATTGAAAATGCTGACGATTGATGCCGCCATGAAATCGTATACTCTCTACCGGATATTGGGTGACCCCATTGATTTGCTATAACCCTGCAACTCCAGAATGCAAAAGAGTCAGGCCAGAGGAACTCTTTACTGCCAATCCCGCAACGCGGCTGGATGGCCGAAAAGCCAGCCCTGACCGAAATCGCACTCCATTTCCAAAACCTTTTTTCTGACCTCTTCAGTCTCGATTCCCTCAGCGACTACTTTCATGCCCAGCGAATGCGCCAGTGTGATCGTAGAGCGCACAATTTCCTGACTTTGCACGGATCGTATGATGGACTCTATGAATGTCGCATCTATCTTCAGCGTCGCGATTGGATAGCGTTGCAAGTGCCCCATCCCGGAATGGCCTGCGCCAAAATCATCGAGCGCAATACTGCAACATGATTCGATTAACTTGTTCATTATTTGCAACGCTAGGGCAGGCTGCTCCACCATAGCCGTTTCTGTCAGCTCCAGTTTCAGTTCTGCCGGCAGCATATTATAGCTGGCAACAATGGACTTCACATTTTCAACCAGCCTCTCATCATTCAATTGGTTTGCCGACAAATTGACGCTGACAAATGGCGCCACATGATTCGTTAATTTCTTCAATCCCGGCCAGTCTTTGCAGGCCCGCTCGAGCGTCCAAAGCCCGATCTCCCGTATGAAACCAGTTTGCTCGGCAATCCATAGAAAATCCTTGGGCAACATTACACCGCCGGTTGGATGGTGCCAGCGTATAAGCGCCTCGAATCCGGCTACCTGTCCATCAGCAAGATCGCAGATCGGCTGATAATAAAGCTGGAATTCCTCACGTGCCAAAGCGCGCGACATTCCGTGCGCGAGAGCAATTTTTTGCGTGGCCTCTCCCTTGTCGGCACTGCGGCGGATTGAATCTTCCAATGATAATCTGGTGCTGCCTTCCGGTTTGGCAGAGCCTCCCTGCTTCTCCCTGAAGCGCTCCAGAATCACCAGCATCAAATGCCGCAGAATAGGATCGGTTTTTTCCAGCAGGCCATCCACCAGCTTGCGCGGGATCGGCACTAGCACGGCTTTCTCGATCACCCTGACCGTCGCTGTACGCGGTTGATGATCGATCAGGGAAACTTCACCGAACAGCTCACCCTTGCCCATCAATTTGATCCGGCGTTCCTTGCCCAGCTCCACAACAATAATTTCAACGACCCCCTCCTCGATCATATAGGCGCAATCTCCGGGGTCGCCGTGTTTGAAAATCACCGCACCTTCGGCAAAGACCTCTCGATCAAATTCATCAAACATGCTTGCTCCCTATCCAATCGAATCCGGAATGTACCATTAAATTCAGCCAGCGTTTGCAGCCTCTTACTCAGCCGGATCCCGACAATTAGGATTTTTTTACTGCCGTTTCCCCATGCCTGACCAGCAACGAATACAACCTGCGGCTATCAGCATGCAGCACGGTGAATGTAAATCCCCCCAGATTGATATGATCTCCCCGTTTGGGCAGCTTTCCGGCGGCCTTGAGCACCAATCCGCCCACTGTGTCGCTTTCTTCGTTGCCAAATTCTGTTCCAAGCGCGGAATTGAAATCGGCAATCTCGGTGTCAGCTTTGACGCGATACTGGCCCGACGCTTCTGCAATGATGTTGTCTTCATCCTCATCGAAGTCGTACTCGTCTTCAATGTCGCCAACGATCTGTTCCAGCACATCTTCGATAGTTACCATACCTGAAACGCCACCGTATTCATCTGCCACCAGTGCGATATGGTTGCGGTTGCTGCGAAAATCACGCAGCAACACATTGAGCCGCTTGGATTCCGGGACGAACACCGCCGGACGCAGCATGTCGCGCACTTCGAATTCTTCTCCGGCATAGTAACGCAACAAGTCTTTCGCCAACAAAATCCCGATGATGTTGTCCTTGTCGCCATCGATCACGGGGAAACGAGAATGTGCGGTATCAATCATGAACGGGATAAATTGCTCCGGAGGTTCGCTGATGTCGATAACATCCATTTGCGCACGAGGTATCATGATTTCTCGCACTTGCCGTTCTGAAACTTGCAACACACCCTCCATCATCGACAAGGCATCGGCATCCAAAAGGTTACGCTCATAAGCGTTATGCAGCAACTCTATGAGTTGCTCGCGATCTTCCGGTTCGCGCAGCAAAAATGCTGAAAGGCGCTCCAACAGGCCTGGTTTGCTAGCTTCTGAATCGTCCATGATGTTATTGACGGGCTTCTTGATAAGGATCAGGGTAGTGCAATTTTAACATCAGCGCAGTTTCCAAGGATTCCATCTCGACAGCATCATTTTCATCTTCGTGGTCGTAGCCTTGCAAATGCAGAGTGGCATGAATGGCGAGATGTGCATAGTGTGCCAACAGGCTTTTGCGCTGCCCGGCAGCCTCATTTTCCACTACCGGCGCACAAATGACTATATCCCCGCACGTCATGCTGTGATCACCGGCAAATGGCAGCGTTTCACATTCGTCATACACAAATGTCAATACATTGGTGGCGCAATCCTTGCCGCGATATTTCCTGTTCAATTCCCGCCCCTCAAGTTCATCGACGATACGCAACGTGATGCTCGCATTCCGTTGCAGAGCCACCATTACCCAGCGACGCAGTTGCGCACGGGTTGGCAAGAACTGCACACAACTTGCATATTGAACTGCCAGTGAAAGCTTCGCCGTTGGCAATTTGTCGCGGGGATTAATGTTTTTTGGCCGGTTCACTTTGATCGCCCGAAATCAAAGCTCGCCGCGCAGAGTATGTCGCACCACCTGGGTAATCTTTACATTAACGAAGCTCCCGATCATGCCTGCTGCACCGCTAAAATTCACGATACGATTATTGTCGGTTCTCGCAGCCAGCTCGCTCCCGTCCTTTTTTGAGATTCCCTCAACCAATGCGCGCTGCGTCGTTCCCAGCATCGAATGCGCCACCTCTGCCTCTTGCTCCTCAATGCGTTTTTGCAGGCGCTTCAAGCGTTCTGCCTTTACCTCATGTGGCGTTTCATCATGCAGCTCAGCAGCAGGTGTGCCGGGTCGCGGGCTGTACAGATAGCTGAAACTATTATCGAAGCCCACCTCATCGATCAGCTTCATCGTAGCCTCAAAATCCTGCTCTGTCTCACCCGGAAAACCAACGATGAAATCTGATGTGATGCAGATATCCGGTCGGGCCGAACGCACCCGGCGAATGATGGATTTGTATTCCAGCACAGTATGACCGCGCTTCATCGCGGCCAAAATACGATCCGAGCCAGATTGCACTGGCAGATGCAAATGGCTGACCAGTTTGGGCGTAGTCGCGTATAAATCGATCAGCCGCTGTGTCATTTCCCGCGGATGTGAAGTGGTATATCGCAATCGTTCTATTCCATCCAGCTCTGCGATGGACTGCAGCAGATAAGCAAAATCCACCGTTTCTCCATCCTCGCCCAAGCCACGGTAAGCATTGACATTCTGGCCGAGCAAAGTGATCTCTTTTACTCCCTGCACCACCAGATCTCTGACATCGTGCATTACGTCAGCCAGCGGACGCGAAACCTCCTCGCCACGGGTATAGGGCACTACACAGAACGTGCAGTATTTGCTACAACCCTCCATAATGGAAACATAAGCCTGCCCTGTGCCTGTAGAAGCGACAGTCCCTGATGCGGTCTGCGATCCTTCGACATTATTAAGGACCGGGGTAGGCAGATGATCGAATTTTTCGATCTCAGGGAAACTGATGTCCACTTGCGAATGGCCAGTCGTCCGGCACTCCTGCAACAGTTGAGGCAAGCGATGCAGGGTCTGTGGTCCGAACACCACATCCACGTATGGAGCACGCCGCAAGATTGCAGCACCTTCTTGGCTGGCGACACAGCCGCCTACTCCTATAAGCAGGTCCGGATTGGCGAGCTTCAGCGCGCGAACACGCCCCAAGTCAGAAAACACTTTCTCTTCGGCCTTTTCGCGAATCGAGCAGGTATTGAACAAAATGACATCCGCCTCTGCGGGGTTTTCGGTCTGCACCATGCCAGCACAAGCGCGCAATATGTCAGCCATCTTGCCCGAGTCGTACTCGTTCATCTGGCAACCAAATGTCTTGATGTAGAGTTTGTTGCTCACGCAGAATTATTACCTGTTGGACTTGCCGGCAACCTAACGGCAGACTGTCGATGCAAAGGCTCGACCCAGAAGACCAAATCCGAGCAAAAAAGTCGTGTAAGATATTATCAAAAACCCCTTGCACGCGCAAAAAATTGTGCTACGATTCTACCGTCTTAAGTTGTTGTTATGTTCAATCTAATTCTCATGGGAGGGAAAAAATGGCAATTATCGCGACGATCAGTGCAGTAGGTACCATGCTGGGAGCCATTGTGTTTTCATTGTGGATGGTGAAACAACTATTCTCCAGCAAATAAGCAACACCAAGAATCAAGTAAAAAAACCAGCCTAGGCTGGTTTTTTTGTTTTGGTGGTGATAGGTGGATTTGAACCACCGACCTCAGCGTTATGAGTGCTGCGCTCTAACCACCTGAGCTATATCACCGCAAAGAGCGCGGCATTCTCCAGATTTCACCCCTTCTTGTCAATGCGCACATGGAACACTCTTCAGCTCGCTGCCGGGAAAATCCTTCTGCAAGGATTTTAATTTGGCCTCTGTCGCAGAACCCACGCCATTCAAGATGAATATCGTGGCCTTTTGCCTACCAGCACGCTCTCCAACTTGCGCGGTACGAACATCCTTGGTGCGCAAGACATTGAGGAAGTTTAGCGCCGCCTCCCGTGTCTTGAACACACCCAGCGAAATGGCGTTTCGCCAAGGGCCTGTCTCCTGAACAATGAAATATTCTTCTATGCCGCGTGTCTTGAGCTGCTCAATTTTCTGGCTGACTGCAGCCTTGCTGTCCAGCGGCGGAATATATACCCAGTAACCTATCAGTTGCTCGACCTGACGTTTATCCAATTTATTGCCAAGACGTAAGGCCGACAATGCGATTGTAGCGAGTTTCAAATCCGCACCTGAAAACTCGCCCCACTCCAGACAAACCGGAGCAATGGTCCGGGATACAATCGGGGGAGAGATGGTCATCGAAAGCTGCAAGTTCGAAGTGAATTGATTCGATGCTGCTGTTCCGGCAAGCGCGGTGGCGGTCGAAACCGCGCCAGGCATGCCTTTCGGATCAACCACCAGACGAATACTCTCCTCTCTCAAGGCTGATTGCGCATGTGTCCCGGGCTCGTCCCGCCATACCCCCCACCGCTGGATCAGCGCAAAAAATATCACGTTCGCAATCAATAACAACCAGAAAGATGTCTTCATGTCTCGTTCGCTTCCTGTGCGATTATCAACAGACCTTGCAGAACTAGATTATCCACGATGCGCAGCGGCATATTTAAATGTTTATGAAATATCCCTGCAGATCCACCGCTCATCACCACTGGCGAAATGCTGTGGAGAAGCAGCCCGTGTTGCCGCTGTATCGCGCCGCATCCGGCCTGGATCGCTCCACTGAACATCGCATCGAAGGTGTTGGTCGGAAACGGCACATATTCTCCCCTGCCTGGTGACAGCTGTGCTGTTGTGGCGCACAAACTGCTCTGCATCAACTCCACGCCGGGCAGGATCAGTCCACCCTCGAATGCACCATTCCCGTCTAGAGCGTCTATCGTGATCGCCGTACCGCAATTTACCACCAGACATTCCCCGCGCACCAATTTCCATGCCGCAATCAACGCCGCCCAGCGATCGCTGCCAAGCTGACTAGCTTGGGCATAACCATTGCGTACACCACACAACTCCAGTTGTGCGGCTACAAAATGCAGCTCTACGTTTATATTTATACCGATATTGCGTATGTGTCGCGCAGTTTCCTCGCCCGCCACATTGCTCACCCAAATTTGCTCAATGCCTTGCAATCCAGAACTTGGCAATGCCTGTTCTGGGCCTGTCCATGGGGCGCAGAGGCCGGCAAGGTGTTGCGACAATTCACCGGCCTGCACAACAGGCAGCACCCCACTATGCAACCAGGTTAATCCTTCCACAAGCGCCCATTTGATACGGGTGTTGCCTGCATCAATCAGCAACATCATCACAATCTTCCTCGGACATCACCGGTATTGAAGCATCTTGTGCCCTGTGAAGTTTCCAGTCGCAACTCTCCGATATCGCTGATCCCGCGGGCTATCCCGCTCACAGCCTGTCCGTCAGCCATATGCAACCTGATCGGAATGTTTTGGTGTACGTGATATTGCTCCCATTCATTACGCAATGCGGCAAGACCATCCTGTTCAAACTGACGCAACACATGCGCCAACTCTTGCAACAAGGTTGCCAGAAGCTGATTGCGCGCTGGTAGCGTGCTGCACACTTCATCCAGCGCACTGGCAGGCTGGTCGATCTTTCGCAGCAACTCTGCCGGCAAGGTGTAATTCATACCGATGCCGATCACCACTGTGCTCGGCCCCAGCATATCTCCCTGTGTCTCGATAAGTACACCTCCCAGCTTGCCTTGCTGGGTAAGGATGTCATTCGGCCATTTCAGAAATACCCCATGCGCACCCAGCTTGCTCAAAGCGCGCACTTGAGCCACACCCACAGCTAGACTCAAGCCCGTCAAAGCGTTCAGCCCTCCGGAAAAACGCCACAATAGGGAAAAAGTCAGCGCGGTTCCCAAGCCAGAATACCAGGCACGACCTCTCCTTCCGCGTCCGGCAGTTTGCAGCTCCACCGCCAGCACGCTGCCGCTTGGCGCACCCCCGCCTACAACATCCAGCCCGGCGCGCTGCAACAGGAGTAAATTACTGGAAGATGCATGAGGAAGTATCTCGATATCAAATTGTCCGGCTTCCCTGCCCAGCCAGCGTAAAATCTCATCCCGTTCCAGCCGCTGCCAAGGACGCACGAGACGATATCCGCGGCCACGTATCCTTTGCAGCGCCACTTCGCATTCTGATACATGAGCAAGTGCGTTGAATACACTCGCACGCGATACCCCAAGTTGACCCGCCAGAATTTCCCCAGAATGAAATTCGCCGTCCGACAACAGATTCAGCAACTGCCATGTTCTGGCGTTGGGAATGCATGAGGTCATTGCCGCATCTCTTCATTTTGGTGAGGTTTCACATCAAGAAAGTGAATGATTTCGTCACGCCGCTTCAATGCATCCTGATAGCCAAGATCAATCAATGCCCGGCAGAATTTCTTCTCGGTCAGTAGATAACTTATCAGTGTCGCACCACTATGCTGCCTTGCTCCTATCAAGCGAAGCAGTACGCGTATCGTCCAGGGTAATTCCGCTGCATATCGCTCGGCAATCTTGTCGATAGGCTGACTGGGAGAAACCACCATCACATCAACATGCCTGAGATCGGCACGTTCGCGCATCTCTTCCGGCATCATTTCGACCAGGTCGTTGATTTTTCTCACCCGCTCCAGATCCACGTCCATGCTGTCGAGAAAGATGCTATTCATAACATGCCCGGCTATTCTCGCCAAAGAAGGATACTCGCCGATCTCACTGCGCCCGGGCAGTTCTATATTTCCATTCGCGGTAACGCCGATTACCAGCACTCGGGTCGCGCCCAGATGCAGTGCGGGACTGATAGGTGCAGTCTGGCGCATCGAGCCATCGCCGAAATACTCACGATGAATCAAGGTTGCCGGAAAAATAAACGGCAGCGCTGAGGATGCCATCAGGTGCTGAATACCGATCTCCATCGCAACCCCAATCCGGCCAGTGCGCCTCCAGGGAGTCAGCTCTTTCACGCCCTGATAAAAGGTCACTGACTGCCCTGATCCATAGCCGGATGCGGTAATGCTAAGCGCATGCAGAGCACCCGCATCTATGTTCTGCTGAATCATCTCGCAAGGCAGCATTTCCTCCAACAATTCAAGCAGAGGAGAATTATCTAACAGAGAAATCCGTTTAATTTTGCCGATACCGATCGCACTGAGAATCAGCCCTGCAACCCACAGTATGGTGTTATTGAACACCCCGATGAAATCGGTACGATATATGTGGTTGGCGTGGAAACTCTTCCAAGTATTGACCAGGTACTGCACACCCATGCTGAAATTCTGCGCATTTATGGCAAGCACGGCGGCATTGAGCGCTCCTGCGGAAGTACCGCATACAATAGGAAAGGGACTCCGCGAACGTCGCGGCAGAAATTCCGCTATCGCCTTCAACACTCCGACCTGATAGGCTGCGCGCGCGCCTCCACCTGTAAGTATCAAACCTGTGCGTTGTTCCATCGCCACCCTATTCGACTTCCGCCCTGACCGATTCTAGCGCATCCTTCAGTGTTTCTTCGGGCAAGGCATTCAAAGCCTCTGAGAGCTGGTCAGCCGCATCCACAAGCGCCACCGGCAAGGTCGATGCATCGGTATTCGCTACCAACACCGCTGCGGCACCAACCACCCTGAGCATCCGGGCGCGTTCGTTCATCAAAATTTCGATTTCCCTGCTAAGCAATTCAGCTTCCTGCTTGTTCATTGGTTTGTCTCCTGGTGCTTCTTTACGCCGGCAACTGCCAACGCGCTCATGTTTACAATACGCCGCACTGTTGCGGTTGATGTCAGGATATGCACAGATTTGCTGGCTCCCAGTAATATCGAGCCTATCGTGATTCCTTCCCCCGCTGTCATCTTCAACAAATTGTAGGCTATGTTAGCCGAATCCAGATTCGGCATGATAAGCAGATTGGCCGCGCCCTTCAAACGTGTATTTGGAAATATCTCCGCACGCAGACCTTCTGACAATGCAGCATCGCCATGCAACTCTCCCTCCACTTCCAGTCCAGGCGCCAATTTTTCCAGCATTTCGCGTGCCCTGCTCATCTTGCGTGCCGACTCATCATTGTGGCTGCCGAAATTCGAATGTGAAAGCAGTGCAACTTTTGGCGACAAACTGAAGCGGCGAACTTCTTCAGCAGCCAGCAGGGTCATCTCGGCTATTTCCTCGGCACTCGGATCAAGATTTACATGGGTATCGCAAATGAACAAAGCATGCCTTGGGAGCAACAGAATATTCATCGCCGCATACACATTCACACCCGGCCTGCGCCCAATTACCTCATTGATATAACGCAGATGCCTGTGCGGCAGCGAAACCGTTCCGCACAGCATCGCGTCCGCAGCCCCTTTGCGCACCAGCATCGCGGCAATCAGGGTATTATGCCGGCGCATCTCGCGTTTGGCTGATTCAGGCGTAATGCCTTGCCGCTGCATCAGGCGATGGTATTCGCTCCAATACTCACGATAGCGCGGATCGCTGTCCGGATTCACCAATTCGAAATGTTCACCAGCACGGATGCGCAGCCCCAGTCTGGCAATTCGTTGCTCGATTACCGCCGGGCGGCCAACCAGAACCGGATGGGCGATACCCTCATCCACCACGGTTTGAACCGCATGCAATACGCGAGACTCCTCGCCTTCCGCATAAACCAGCCGCTGTGGTGCACGCTTGGCTGCCTCAAATACGGGCTTCATCAGCATATTGGAGTGATACACGAAACTGTCCAGCCTGTCGCGATACTCGGCCATGTCCGTAATCGGCCGTTCGGCAACTCCGCTGTCCATCGCGGCCTGCGCCACTGCGGGTGCGATGCGCGTAATCAGGCGAGGATCAAATGGTTTTGGAATCAGATGATCAGCGCCAAAATTCAGATTTTCATCACCATACACTTCTTCAACCGCATCCGACGATTCGGCTTGCGCTAATTCGGCGATCGCATACACCGCAGCCCTTTTCATCGCCTCGTTGATGGCGGAAGCACCCACATCCAGCGCGCCGCGAAATATATAAGGGAAGCACAGCGCATTGTTGACCTGGTTAGGATAGTCGGAACGGCCGGTCGCAAGGATGGCATCAGGCCGCACCGCCTTGGCGTCTTCCGGCAAAATCTCGGGGTTAGGGTTAGCCAGCGCAAAGATCAGCGGCTTATCAGCCATCTGCCTTACCATCTCCTGCTTCAACACTCCGCCCGCCGACAGGCCCAGAAACATATCTGCACCAGTTATTACTTCTGACAATGTGCGTGCTGCGGTTTTCACGGCATAACGCGCCTTGTTGCCATCCATTTCTTCGGCCCGGCCCTGATACACCACCCCCTTGATATCGGTAACGATGATGTTTTCCATGCGCACACCGAGATCGACCAGCATGTCCAGGCATGCCAGAGCCGCTGCGCCTGCACCGGACACGACCAGTTTGATTTTCGCAATATCCTTGCCGACTACCTTGAGGCCATTCAACAATGCGGCCCCAACGATGATCGCTGTACCGTGCTGGTCATCATGAAACACCGGGATCTTCATGCGCTCGCGCAGTTTGAGTTCGATATGAAAACACTCCGGCGCCTTGATGTCCTCCAGATTGATGCCGCCAAAAGTCGGCTCAAGCGCAGCGATGATATCCACCAGTTTGTCGGGGTCGCGTTCGTTTATCTCCAGATCGAACACGTCGATACCTGCAAATTTCTTGAACAATACCGCTTTCCCTTCCATCACCGGCTTGGCCGCCAATGGGCCAATTGCACCCAAACCAAGCACTGCCGTGCCGTTGGTAATCACCGCGACCAGATTGCCGCGCGCGGTCAGGTTGCGCGCCTCGGCCGGATTTTCCACGATGGCTTCGCAAGCTGCAGCCACACCCGGCGAATAGGCCAGCGCCAGATCGCGCTGGGTGATCATAGGCTTGGTTGCAATGACGGAAAGTTTACCGGCAGGCGCCTTGCGATGATATTGCAGCGCAGCTTCGCGCAGTTGCTCGTTCATTTATTCCTCTTGGCATCCAATGGCAGTGCGATTATAGCGCAGCTGTATGCTGCCCCTCCGTACTGTTATTTCGCCATAGACGCCAGCATCTTTTCGAGTCGCTTCACCGACACAATTACCGGCGTCTTCAGCTCCTGCGCAAACAGAGATACCCGCAGCTCCTGCAACAACCAGGAAAATTCTTCCGCGCGAGGATCATTGCTGCCCTGATGCGCATGACTCAACTTTTGCCATGCCTGATTTAGTGGTTGTATCTGCGCCATGCACTGTGCGTCGCGCGTCGGGTTGCTGCGCAGCTTCTCGATGCGCAGACTTATCGCCTTGAGATAGCGCGGTAAGTGCTGCAGGCGTCCGTAAGGAGTGTCAGAGATAAAGCGTTTATGTAGCAGCCATTCAAGTTGCGAGCGAATGTCCTGTGCCGCTTGGCGATGTTCCTTGATCTGTGGCAAGGTTTTTTGCACAGCCTGATATTCCGTGAGAATGTTCAGCACCAGCCGCGCGAGTTCCTGCGCAACCAACAACAGGCGATTCTTTGCTTCCTTGCCGCGCACTGTAAAATCCGTTTCGCTCGTCGGCATCGGGTCGCTCAGGCAACAACGCTCGAAAGTCATCGCCAATATCTGCTGCTGCAATTCCTGATGTGTGCCAAATGGCATGAACAGCATGCCCATCCGCTGCGCATCAGGCAGGTTTTTTTCCAGGTATTTCACCTGCTCTTTCAGCAACAGCATGAACAGACGGCGCAACCCGCCGCGGTGCGCAGCTTGTGCGGTATCGCGGGTATCAAAGGCTCGCAAGACGACCGCATCGCCCTCGTCCACTAGCGCGTTGTATAACGTCACGGTTTGTCCGGCGCGCTTGACCTCGCGGGTCTCGACGAAATCACCAAAGCTCCAGGTGATATAGCGCTGGTCTGATACGGATTCGATCTTTTCTTCCTTCTTGTTCTTGTCTGCGGAAACTGACATAGGCGTTACGCGCGGCGCCAGCTCGGCATGCAGCGTGGAGAAGTTGCGCGACATGCCGAGTTGACGGCCATGCTCGTCGACGATGCGGAAATTCATTAGCAAGTGCTGCGGCAATTGCTCGAGACGGAACACCTCCAGCGGTACGTCGAGTTGCTTTTGCTCTCGGATGTAGCGTGCCAGCGCTTGCAGCAGCGGCGTATTGGATGCGGAAACTGCCTTGCAAAACGCGGCGGCAAATTCCGGCACCGGCACCAGATGGCGGCGAATTTTTTGCGGCAGGGTCTTGATGAGCTGCGTGATCTTCTCCGCAAGAATACCCGGTATCAGCCACTCGCAGCGTGGCGCGCTCACCTGATTGATGAGCGCCAGTGGCACAGTGAGGGTGATCCCATCATCGTTCTTGCCCGGTGAAAAGTTGTAACTCAGCGCGAAGCTGATGTTGTCGATTTTCAGGTTCGGCGGGAACTGGTCGGTGGTGATGCCCGCTGCCTCGTGGCGCATCAGATCGTCTTTTTTCAGGAACAACAGTTTCGCGTCGACGCGCTCGGCCTCCTTGCGCCAGTGTTCGAACGATGCTCCGTTGTGTAACTCTTCCGGAATGCGGCTATCGTAGAACGCAAAGATCAATTCGTCGTCTACCAGCACATCGGGGCGGCGCGATTTGTGCTCCAGTGCTTCGATGTCGGCGATCAGTTTCTGGTTGTGCGCAAAAAATGGCGCGCGCGTCTCGTACTCGCCGCCGACCAGCGCCTGGCGGATAAACACCTCGCGCGACTCCGCCGCGTTCATTGGGCCATAATGCACGCGCTTCTTCGGGTTGAGGATCAGGCCGTACAGCGTACTGCGCTCGTAGGCAACGACCTGTGCGGCCTTCTTCTCCCAGTGCGGATCGTAATAATGCCGCTTGATCAGGTGATTGCCGGTTTCTTCCAGCCACTCCGGCTCGATGCGCGCCACGCAACGCGCAAACAAACGATGCGTCTCGACCAGTTCGCCCGCCATCACCCACTTCGTGCCTTTTTTCGCCAGCACCGAATTTGACGCAATGACGAACTTGATGCCGCGCGCCCCCAGATACTCGTTACTGTCCAGGCTCTTCATGCCGATGCTGCCTAGTAGTCCGCACAGTAGCGCTTTGTGGATTTGCTCGTAGGTTGCGGGCTGCTCATTGGAACGCATCCCCATCTCCGCAACCTGCGTATGCAACTGTTGGTGCAGCTCGCGCCATTCGCGCAGACGAAGCGGCGACAGAAAATTCTTGCGGCATTCCTCTGCAAGCAAGCGGTTGGATTGCTTGCCCGCCAAGGCCTGTTCGAACCACGCCCATATCTTCAGGAACGCAAGAAAGTCCGAGCGCTCGTCGGCAAAGCGCTTATGCGCAGCATCTGCCGCTTCCTGCCTGTCCAGCGGTCGATCGCGCGGATCTTGCACTGACAGCGCGCTGGCAATGATCAATATTTCCGACAGGCAGTGATACTGTCGCCCGGCCAGCAATAGGCGCGCGATCTTAGGATCGAGCGGCAGCCTGGAAAGTTCGTGGCCTAGCGGTGTCAGTTTGCGTGCGTCGTCTATCGCATTCAATTCCGCAAGCAACTGGTAGCCATCCGCAATCATGCGCGGCGTGGGCGGTTCAATGAACGGGAATTCGGCGATGTCTCCCAGCTCCAGCGCGCTCATGCGCAGGATCACCGTAGCCAGCGATACGCGGAAGATTTCCGGGTCAGTGAATTCCTGGCGTTGCAGGAAATCCACCTCGTCGTACAGGCGGATACACACGCCGCTCATCACACGCCCGCACCGCCCCATGCGCTGATTAGCTGCGGCACGTGAAATTTTCTCGATGTGCAACTGCTCTACTTTCTGGCGGATGCTGTAGCGGTTTACCCGCGCAAGTCCGCAGTCGATCACGTAGCCGATGTTGGGCACTGTCAGCGAGGTTTCCGCAACGTTGGTCGCCAACACCACACGTCTCTGTCCACCGGTTTTGAAAACCTTGTCCTGTTCCGCTGCTGAAAGCCGCGAGAACAGCGGCAATACCTCAATACCTCCATGACGCACAATTGGCGCATGATGCTTGCGCAACGCTTCCGCCGTGTCGCGTATCTCGCGTTCGCCGGGCAGGAACACCAGCACGTCGCCTTTAAGTCCTCCGGCAGCCAGTTCGTCCAGCGCGGAACTCACCGCCTGCGGCACATCCTGCGCTTCTCCTTCATCGCTGACTTCCAGTGGGCGATAGCGCGTCTCAACCGGATAACTGCGCCCGGATACTTCCACGATCTGCGCTCCAAAATGTTTAGAGAATCGCTCCGCATCCAGCGTTGCAGACGTGATGATGAGCTTGAGGTCGGGACGGCGCGGCAACAATTGCTTAAGATAGCCGAGCAGGAAGTCGATGTTGAGCGAGCGCTCATGCGCCTCGTCAATAATGATCGTATCGTAATGTTTCAGCAGCGGGTCGCTGTGGATTTCTGCCAGCAGGATGCCATCGGTCATCAGCTTGACGGAGGTATCGGCAGAGACCTTGTCGTTGAAGCGCACCTTGTAACCGACCGCGCCGCCCAACTCGGTCTTCAGTTCGAACGCGATGCGCGATGCCACGGTGCGCGCTGCTACGCGGCGCGGCTGGGTGTGGCCGATCATACCCAGCACGCCACGCCCAAGCGCCAGACATATCTTTGGCAACTGAGTGGTCTTACCCGAGCCTGTTTCACCGCAAACGATTACCACCTGATTTTCGCTGATGGCGCGCACCAAATCTGCGCGCTTTCCCGCCACTGGCAGATCTGTAGGAAACTCGATCGCAACAAGTGAATCAAGACGCGCTTTGCGCCGCAAAGCACTCGGAGACAACACGGCATTCAAAATTTTAGCCCCATAAAAACGAAAGGGATTAGCACTCAGCTAATCCCTCAATGTGGTGGGTCTGGAAGGACTTGAACCTTCGACCAAAGGATTATGAGTCCTCTGCTCTAACCAACTGAGCTACAGACCCGAAAAAATTATTTGTTTGCTGGCCTAATCTTCGCTATCGAGAAAACTTTTGAGTTTCTCGGAACGAGACGGATGACGCAACTTGCGCAGCGCTTTGGCTTCGATCTGCCGGATCCGCTCACGTGTTACATCGAATTGCTTGCCGACCTCTTCCAGAGTGTGATCAGTGTTCATTTCGATACCGAAGCGCATCCGCAACACCTTGGCTTCACGCTGGGTCAGGCTGTCCAGAATGTCTGCTGTCGCACCTCGCAAGCTTTCGTAGATGGCCGCATCAATAGGCACGGTGGTATGAGAGTCTTCGATGAAATCACCTAGATGAGAATCGTCGTCGTCACCCACTGGCGTTTCCATCGAGATCGGCTCCTTGGCTATCTTGAATATCTTGCGGATTTTATCCTCAGGCATTTCCATCTTGACCACAAGCGTTGCCACATCTGGCTCCATACCGGTTTCTTGCATGATTTGCCGCGAAATGCGATTCATCTTGTTGATGGTTTCGATCATATGCACCGGAATACGGATGGTGCGCGCCTGATCAGCAATGGAACGGGTGATTGCCTGACGTATCCACCAAGTGGCATATGTCGAGAACTTGTATCCGCGGCGGTATTCGAATTTGTCCACAGCCTTCATCAAGCCGATATTCCCCTCCTGGATCAGATCGAGAAATTGCAGTCCTCGGTTGGTATATTTCTTTGCTATGGAAATCACCAGTCGCAGGTTGGCCTCGATCATGTCGCGCTTCGCGCGGCGCGCCTTGGCTTCGCCGTTGGTCATCTGCCGGTTGATCTCCTTCAGGTCGCGGATCGGAATACCGACGCGCTGCTGCAAATCCAGCAGACGCTGCTGCTGTTCCACGATGGCATGCTGGTAGCGCCCCAATGCTTCTCCGTAAGGTTTTTTCTGCCTCAACTCCTGTGCAACCCAATGCAGATTACCCTCATTGTCGGGGAAGGATTTGATAAAGTAAGGGCGCGGCATCTTGCCTTTGGTGACACACATTTCCTGGATGGTGCGTTCGCTACGCCGCACTTCCTCGACCAGGCCACGCATGGTGTCGCACAAAGCATCCACTTGCTTCGCCGAAAAGCGGAATTTCATCAACTCGTCAGAGATGGCTGCCTGGAGCTTGTCGTACTGTTTACTACGATATCCGTGCTTCTCATAAGCCTTGCCGATCTTGCTGAACTGATCGGCGATCAAATCGAAACGTTCCAGCGCATTGGCTTTCAGCAGCGCCAGATTGGCTGCCGCCGCTGCCGCCGCTGCCGCCGCTGCTGCTTCCTCGTCCTCTTCTTCATCGCCATCGTTGGCATGAGCCTGTTCCGCTTCCTCTTCGCCCTCTTCGCCGATGACAGTATCATCCTCAACATCGACAAAACCATCGATCAACTCGTCAATGCGCATTTGATCGCTCTTGATCTTCTCAACCAGCGACAGGATTTCGGCAATCGTTGCCGGGCACATGGAGATCGCCTGAATCATATGCTTCAGGCCTTCTTCGATGCGTTTTGCGATCTCGATCTCTTTTTCGCGCGTAAGCAGCTCGACAGTACCCATTTCACGCATATACATGCGAACCGGGTCGGTGGTACGGCCAAATTCCGAGTCCACCGTTGAAAGCGCGGCTTCGGCTTCCTCAACCGCATCTTCATCTGCAGCTGCGGGAGCAGCATCCGACATGATCAAAGTCTCGGCATCGGGAGCTACATCACACACTGAGACACCCATCTCGTTGATCATGCTGACTACGCCCTCGATCTGCTCGACTTCGAGCATATCCGGCAAATGGTCATTAATTTCTGCGTAAGTGAGATAGCCGCGCTCTTTGCCCAGCACGATCAGGGCCTTCAGGCGCGTACGCCGGGCCTCAATATCCTGTTGCTGGTCTAGAACCGGCTGCTCGACCACTTCTGCTTGCTTTTTGCTCGGTTTCTTTTTGTCTTTAGACTTTGCCATGTTCAAATTCCCAATTGCGTAAGGTGCCAGACTTGTGTCTGGCCGCCGAAAAGCGGCGGATTATACCTGACTTCAACCATTTTTTCCTGACTTCATCAAGCACTGCAATTGCCGGTATTGCTCGCGTTCCGGTGCAGTCAGGTTCAAACCTTTGGCATCCAGCGCCTGTAATTGCTGGCGATATTGGCCTTCGTTGAACTTGCCGACCAACCCGGAAAATTCGGCGGACACATCAAAGTCGTCACCCCAATCGAGCATGTCCGCTTCAGCCATTGCGAGAGTTTTTTCATGGGACGTGCCTTGAAACAACTGCATCAGTGCGGGGCCATTTAGCGTGAAGTCGGTTTCACGCAACACCATCAGCACCGCCACAACTGCTTCTGCATCTGCTCCCTGGCCGCTCCATTCGCTGGGCAACCGCCTTCCCAACCCGGGTTGAGCTAACAGGCATTGCAGTAATAGCCTGTGGACTGAAGGCGCTGCGCGGCCGACCTTCTGGAAACTCCTTCGTATCGTTCTTGCGACCGGTTCGATAGCGTACAGCACCTCAAGTTCCGTCTGGCTGACCCCGGAAAGCAGCGCAACTTCCTTGCGCAACAGCAATGCGGTCGCAGGTGCGACGATCGCGGACAATAGCGGCTTGGCACGCTGCAACAATTGGTTGCGCCCTTCCTGGCTGCGCAAATCCAGCCCCGCGCTAACTTCGCGCAACAGATAGGCGGACAAGGGCATTGCTTCCTTTACACGCAACTCGAAAGCATCCTTGCCAAATTCGCGGATAAAACTGTCAGGGTCATGTTCAACCGGCAAGAACAGGAAGCTGATGCGCTTGCCATCCTGCAAATAGGGCAGCGCATTTTCCAATGCTCGCCAAGCTGCGCGCAGCCCTGCCTTATCCCCATCAAAACTGAATACAATATGTTCGGTAAGTCGCAACAATTTCTGCACATGGAAAGGCGTAGTCGCCGTACCCAGGGTTGCCACGGCATATTCCACGCCATGTTGCGCCAAAGCCACCACATCCATGTAGCCTTCCACCACCAATACTCGCTGCACGGCACGAATGGCTTTTTGTGCCTGATATAGGCCATACAGCTCGCGGCCTTTTTCAAACAGAGGCGTTTCCGGGGAGTTCAGGTATTTGGGTTCGCCCTTGTCCAACACACGCCCGCCGAAACCGATGTTCTGGCCGCGTGCATTGATGATCGGAAACATGATCCGGTCGCGAAACCGGTCATAACGCTTCCCCTCCTCATTGCTGATTACCAAGCCGGTTTCATCAAGTGCGGCATCTTGATAATTCTGAAACGCAGCATCAAGGTTTTGCCAGGCTTCTGGCGCATAACCTATGCCGAATCTTGCGGCAATCTCGCCGCTCAGGCCGCGCTGCTTGAGATAATCAATAGCACGCCTTGATAACTTGAGCTGCTCTCGGTAATAGCGCGTCGCGGTCTGCATCACTTCATATAAATCTGGCGCGACTTTTTTGAATGACTCTCCCGAAGCGGGCCGTTCGTTGGGAACTTCCAGGCCCACGCTGCGCGCCAACTCTTCGATCGCGTCCACGTAGCCCATCCCGGCATGTTCCATGACAAAACCAATCGCCGTTCCATGTGCCCCGCAGCCGAAGCAATGATAGAACTGCTTGGTCTGACTGACGGTAAATGAGGGGGATTTTTCACTGTGGAATGGACAGCAGGCGACGAAATTGGCACCGGCCTTTTTGAGCGGCACATAGCGCTCGACCACGTCCACGATATCGAGACGATTGAGCAGATCCTGTATGAAGCTTTTTGGAATCAAGCCAACACCGCCTTTTCATTGCGCCCAGCAACAGGCCGGGGAATGGTTAACGGGGGTATCACCCGAAAATGTTGTGTATTGCTTACTTGGAAAGATGCGCTTTAATCAGTGCCGAGACCTTGCTCATGTCGGCACGACCGGCTAGTCTGGGTTTGAGCACGCCCATCACCTTGCCCATGTCTTGCTGGCCGACGGCACCAGTCGCGGCAATCACCTCTACAACAGCTTTTGTTATTTCAGCCTCACTGAGTTGTTGCGGCATATAGGTAGCCAGCACGCTCATCTCGAATTTTTCGATATCGGCAAGATCCTGACGGCCCGCCGCCTCATACTGGCTGATGGAATCGCGTCGCTGCTTGTTCATCTTTTCGATGATTGTAACCACATCGGCATCCGTCAGCTCGATACGATCATCGACTTCGCGTTGCTTCATCGCAGCAAGGAGTAAACGTATCGCCCCAAGACGCGCAGTATCCTTGGCGCGCATCGCGGTTTTCATATCGTCAGTGATTTGCTGCTTGAGGCTCATGGGCACTTCTATAAATCAAGATTTTCGAGCATCCGCTACGCGGATTGCCAACTTGAATCACTTCATTCCAACTGCTGCCCCAGCCGGGCATGTTGAATTAAGTTGAATAAGTGGTTAATAGAGCTTGGGAGGAAGTACTTGGCTCATCAAACGCTTGTAGTGACGCTTCACGGCGGCAGCCAGCTTGCGCTTGCGTTCTGCGGTAGGCTTCTCATAAAATTCGCGGGCGCGCAAATCGGTCAGCAGACCGGTCTTTTCCACGGAGCGCTTAAAGCGCCGCATCGCCACCTCGAATGGCTCATTCTCTTTAACACGTACTGTTGTCATGAACAAACTACCTTCTACAGAAAAATTGAGGGCGCGATTCTAACAAAATGCCAAGCACCCCACAACCTGAATTTAACTTACTGTTATTCTGGCAAATTTTCGCTTGCCCACTTGGGCAACGATGACCGCTCCAGCCATAAGCTGCAGGGCTTTGTCGCTGATTTTTACGCCGTCAAGCTTGACTCCTCCCTGCTGAATCATACGCATCGCTTCGGAGGTGCTATCCACCAGCCCAGCTTGTTTAAGCAGCTGCGGCACGCCAATTCGCCCAGAAGGCGCGGAAACATTGACTTCAGGAATCTGATCGGGAATACCCCCGTGGCTGTGGCGGTCCTGAAAGTCTTCAAGCGCCCAATCGGCATCCGGCTGCGAATGAAACCGCGAAACGATTTCCTTTGCAAAGGTGATTTTTATATCCATTGGGTTGCGCCCCTCCTCAACCTCTTTCTTCCAGCGTTGAATCGCAGCCAAGGATTCAAATGACAGTAATTCGATATAACGCCACATCAAGTCATCGGATACAGACATCAGCTTGCCGAATATTTGCTGGGGATCTTCATTTATGCCGACGTAATTGCCTAGCGACTTCGACATCTTGTTGACGCCATCCAATCCTTCCAGCAGCGGCATCGTGAGCACGCACTGCGCCGGTTGACCGTAATGTTTTTGCAGCTCGCGCCCCATCAGCAAGTTGAATTTCTGATCTGTTCCACCCAGCTCGATGTCCGCCTTGAGCGCAACGGAATCATATCCCTGCACCAAAGGATATATGAATTCATGGATCGCGATGGGCTGGTTGCTCTTGTAACGCTTCGAGAAGTCATCGCGCTCCAGCATCTGCGCCACGGTATGAGTAGCAGCGAGGCGAATCAGATCAACAGCGCTGAACTTGTCCATCCAGGTCGAGTTGAATACGATTTCGGTCTTTTCCGGGTCCAGCACCTTAAATACCTGCTCGCGGTACGACTGGGCGTTTGCGAGTACTTGCTCTCTCGACAATGGTGGGCGGGTAGTGTTTTTTCCACTCGGGTCGCCAATCATGCCAGTGAAATCCCCAATCAAAAACAGCGCGTGGTGACCAAGATCCTGCAACTGGCGCATCTTGTTGAGCAGTACGGTGTGGCCAAGATGAAGATCTGGCGCAGTCGGATCAAATCCCGCCTTGATTCGCAGCGGGCGGCCAAGCGACAGCTTAAGTTTCAACTCGTCTTCAAGCAGCAGTTCGTGAGCGCCGCGTTTGATTGTCGCCAGAGCGTCAGCGTGCATCTTGTTGGAGTGTGTCATTTCGCTCATATTCTTCATCAATTCAATTGCGTGGAAAACGATTTTCCGTCATGCCTCTATTCATCCATCCATTCCGACCATTCATCGGCCTGGCTTTGCCACCCATCAGTTCAGTATTGGGCTATGGCTGTTTCTGGTAAAGTTCGCAACAATCATAAAATACAATGCATTGCTGCAATAATGCAAAACAGCTCAAGGAGGCATGAATGTTAACCCAAAACCCGCTCAGCCAAGAACGTAAAAAGAAATTGCGCTGGTTTGTAGCGCTGTCAACCATTCCATTGCTGGGTGTAGTCACCGCTTTCGGCTTGGTACCGCAAAGCGATCTCGGTTTGCCTACCGCCAAAGTGGCAATAGAAGAGATCACCTTACCCAAAATAGACGCACCAGTCACCGTTTCCAGCTTTTGGCGCAGCGAAAGGGTTCAACGTGGCGATACCGTAGCCGAACTGTTGAGCCGCTTAAACATAGATGATGATGCTGCAAGCAACTATCTGCGCAACTCCACCGAAACCGAATCCTTCCGCAAATTGTCCGTTGGCAGGGAAATTCAGGCCGAGACTACTGCCACGGGAGGTTTAATCGCGTTGCGTTACCTCAGTAACGACGGCACTCAGATCCTGATCAAAAAACAAGACGATGCGTTTCAGACCAACTCCTTGCCAGCGCAGCTCGAAAAGCGCTTGTTTGTGCGTACCGGAGAGATCAAAACCAACCTGTATGCCGCCTCAGATGCTGCCGGCATGCCTGATGCCGCAGCCAACCAACTCCACGAGCTTTTCAGCGGTGACATCGACTTTCATCATGATCTCAGAGTCGGCGATAAATTCACCGTGATATATGAGATGACTTACCACAACGGCGTATTGTTGAATACCGGGCGCATCCAATCCGCTGAATTCATCAATCAGGGCCGGATTTATCGTGCCATATACTTCCAGACAGATGAGCAGCACGGTGATTACTACACACCGGAAGGCAAGAGTGTGCGCAAGGCTTTCTTGCGTTCGCCCATTGAATATTCACGGGTAAGTTCCGGTTTTACCAACTCGCGTTTTCACCCTTTACTGAACAAGTGGAAAGCCCATAATGGCGTAGATTTCGCGGCACCAACCGGCACCAAGATCAAGGCAACTGCGGATGGCGTGGTTTCTTTCGTCGGCAAGGAAAACGGCTATGGCAATATGGTCAAGATCAAACATCAGGGTCGCTACACCACTGTGTATGGACATTTGTCTCGATTTGCCCAAGGCCTGCATCGTGGTCAGCGCGTGGCGCAGGGTGATTTGATCGGTTTTGTCGGCATGACCGGCTTGGCAAGCGGCCCGCATCTGCATTATGAATTTAAAATCAACGGCCGGCACCACAATCCAATGCGTGTTGCGCTACCGGATGCGCAGCCCATCAGCAGTACTTATCTGGAAGCATTTCAATTAGTGGCTGACGACTTTGTCGCGCGACTGGATTTGCTGCGCAACACCAACCTCGCCAAACTCGACTGATCAGCAAGTGCCACAACCGCCGGAACTGTATATAGGCCTGATGTCCGGCACCAGCCTGGATGGTGTTGATGCCGTCCTTGTCGGATTTGGTCAGCCCCAACCTTCGTTGATTACAAAATTTTATCTGCCTTTTGATGATGATCTTAAGGGTAACCTGCTCGCCTTGCATCTGCCGACACCCAATGAACTCCATCAAACTCAAATTGTTGGGAACCAACTGGCTCAACAATACGCTACAGCAACTGCCACTCTTCTCATTCAAGCAAAATCATCGAGCAAAGATGTCAAGGCCATCGGCTGCCACGGACAAACCATACGCCACTGCCCTGAGCACGGCTACACCCTGCAAATCGGCAATGCTGCACTGCTCGCCGAATTGACAGGCATCACCGTAGTCAGCGACTTCCGTAGCCGTGACATCGCTGCCGGAGGGCAGGGAGCGCCTCTGGTTCCCGCGTTTCACGACAAGGCATTGCGCCATCCTGGTATTCACCGCGTCATTGTCAACATCGGCGGAATCAGTAACTTGACCAATCTTTCACCGCTGGCAGTCACCAACGGTTTTGACTGCGGCCCAGGCAACCTGCTGATGGATGGATGGTGCATGCAACATACTGGCAAGCCTTACGATGATAACGGCGCATGGGCGGCATCCGGCAAACTTTTGCCAAGCCTGCTGAAGCAAATGCTCGAAGAACCTTTCTTCGCCCTTCCACCGCCAAGAAGTACGGGCCGGGATCTGTTCAATATGATCTGGCTGCAAGGCAAATTGACTGGCGGAGAAAGGGCGGAAGACGTACAAGCAACACTACTGGAACTGACATGCCGAACCATCGCACAATCCATACAGCAATATTGCAGTGGCGCAAGGGAAATCTATCTTTGCGGCGGGGGCGCACATAACCAAGCGCTGCGCAATCGCCTCATCGCCCTGCTGTCCGATTGCAGCATCCAGACAACCGATAACCTTGGCATCGACAGCGACTTTCTGGAAGCTATTGCATTTGCCTGGCTGGCACAACAAACCCTGCAAGGCAAACCTGCCAATCTGCCACTAGTCACAGGCGCAAAGCACCCCTGTGTGCTGGGTGCAATTCATCACTCGTAAAAGCCTTCTTCAGCTGATTTCATACACTGCATGCCGCCAAGTGTGAAGTATGAAATCTTTTGAAAGTGGGCTTTAAATACAAACGGGGCGCAATGCGCCCCGCTACGTTCCAATCAAATAACAACAGTTATGCCGAAAACGACGAACCGCAACCGCAGGTAGTCGTCGCATTAGGGTTCTTGATGACGAACTGCGCACCCTCCAACCCCTCCTGATAATCGATTTCCGCGCCAACCAAGTACTGGAAACTCATCGGGTCGATCAGCAATTGCACGCCATTCTTGTTCAGTACAGTATCATCTTCATTGGTCACCTCGTCAAAGGTGAAGCCATACTGAAAGCCAGAACAACCACCACCGCTAACGAACACGCGCAGCTTGAGATCTGCATTGCCTTCTTCCGTGATCAATTCTTTTACCTTGTTAGCCGCACTATCGGTAAACAACAGTGGATCTTGCACTTCTGTCATCGCATTCATTCTGTTCTCCTTAAATATTTATTCGCCACTGCCTGAGTTCGACTTGAACGCCAGCACTTTTTCCTCTGCTTCTGGATTGTCATGGAACAGCCGGCCATCAACAATAGCACCCAACTGTATCTCCAAGGTCTTGTAATGCACATCGCCTGTGACCTTGGCTTTGCTTTGCAGTTCCAGATAATCGGTGGCCGTCACTGAACCGCTGATTGTCCCGTTGATCACCAGGTGGGTGACGCTGACCTCCCCATTCACCCGCGCATGTTCACTCAGCACAAGTGTGCTTGGCTTGCCGGGTGTGGCGATAACATTACCGTTCACCTGCCCATCTATCCGCAACCCACCACTGAAATTCAGATCGCCACCGATGACCGTATTCGCTCCAATCAGCGAATCTATCTGCGTTTGCGGTTTATTTGGCTTTTTGCTGAACATCGAATTCTCCTTGCTTATGATGGGCTCACGATTGATGGACTCGCGTTTGTAGGACTCACGTTTTGCCGCACTTTTGGCTCAATCGCACCTTGCTCGAATATGCGAACCTGCACGTTTTCCAGTTGCGCATCTGGCGGCAACTGGATGCTCTGCTCGACACGCTGATAATACTTGAAACTTAGCTGGAATTGGGCATTCCCGGATGCATCTTGTGGGAATACATGTGTAGTTATCATACCCTTTTCCATTACTGTAGCGACCAATTGATAACTGCCGTTGAATTTTTTGGCGCGCTGCCCGCTCTGCACCAACAGCATGCGCAGATGATATTCGCCAGGCATTTTATCCCTTTCCAGCCTTAGACGATGCAATCCCAACTCGCCTTCCTTGCCGCGCGTTGCAGTAAGGTTCTGAAAGAACACCAGATCCTCCTGAAGCTGGACATTTTCGTCCGACAGATTTTTCAGCTGGCTTGAAGTTTCCCGGTTGCTGGCTTGCTCGATTTGAATCTGCCGTTCATTTTGCACAACCCTGTTATTCAGTTGCGCATTCTCCGCTTCAAGCCTGGCTACCTGATCACGCAACCGGGCCAACTCCTCCTGAGCTTGACCACGGTGAAAACCCGCCAACTCTAGTCCGCTGCCATATGCCCACCAAGCCAGGCCAATTGCGGCCAGAACGAACGGCAGTACCATACCCCAGCGCAAGTACCATGGGATGTGCGGACGCACAGTCATCTGCGGTGCAGAGATACTGAACCTGCGTTCTACGCCACGCCACATTTTTGGATAGCCTCCTCGCGTCATCATTAAGGCAGCAAAGCCACGTTGTTCAACGCGGTGGTTTCCATCAACCCGAACATGATGTTCATATTTTGCACAGCCTGGCCCGCAGCGCCTTTGACCAGATTATCGATCACCGATAATACCACCACTGTATCCCCCCCTTGTGGGCGATGCACCGCGATGCGGCAGCAGTTTGTTCCGCGTACGCTGCGCGTCTCGGGATGACTGCCTGCAGGCAAGACGTCCACAGACGGCTCATTGGCATATCGCTTCTCGAACAATGCCTGTAAATCGGCCTCGCTTTTCAGCCTGCCATATAGTGTTGCATGTATGCCCCGGTTCATCGGAGTAAGGTGTGGTACAAACGTCAAACCGACCTGTTTACCGGCAACGCGCATCAACCCTTGCCTGATCTCCGGAAGGTGGCGATGCCCCGCCACCCCATAGGCCTTGAAGTTGTCCGCTGCTTCAGAAAACAAAAATGCCATCTCTGCCTTTCGTCCAGCGCCGGAAACCCCCGATTTGGCATCGGCAACCAGACTATCCAGCGCAACCACGCCCGCTTCCAACAAAGGGATAAAGCCCAATTGCACTGCGGTAGGATAGCAGCCGGGATTGGCGACCAATCTGGCTGATTTGATCTGTGCGCGATTCACTTCAGGCAAGCCATATACCGCCTCACCCAGAAGATCCGGGCTGGCGTGTTTCATGCCATACCATTTTTCCCACTCTGAAACTTCCTTGATGCGAAAATCTGCTGCAAGATCAATCACCCGCACACCTGAATCCAGCAAGCCTCTTGCCTGCTGCATGGCAATTCCGTTCGGAGTTGCAAAAAACACCAAATCGCACTTTTCCAGATGTGCCTGATCTGGATGGGTGAAAGGCATATCCACAAAGCCACGCAAACTGGGAAACATTTGACTGACCAGCGTCCCGGCATCAGCACGCGAAGTGATCACCTGCAAGGCGACCTGCGGGTGCGCCGCCAACAGGCGCAACAATTCGACGCCGGTGTAACCTGTGCCGCCAACTATGCCAACTTTGATCATCTGGGCTTCCGGTAAATATCGCTTGGCATTCTACAACAAAACTTCGCCACCACTTATCCATTCAACCATGGCCGTGAGGGCGGCCTAAACAGAAACAATGCACACTCATGCTGAGATCAAAAACGAGAAAGCCGCCCGAAGGCGGCTTTCTGCTTGTATATCCAGCCACCCCTGATCGGGTGCTGAACAGGATTAACGCTTGGAGAACTGCTTCCTGCGGCGAGCCTTGCGCAACCCGACCTTCTTGCGCTCCACTTCACGTGCATCGCGAGTCACCAAGCCTGCCTGCTTCAGCACGGTCTTAAACGTAGCATCGTAGTCGATCAGCGCACGAGTAATGCCGTGACGAACCGCACCGGCTTGGCCCGATTCTCCGCCACCAGAAACGTTTACCATGATGTCGAATTTGCCCAGCGTTTCAGTCAGTGTCAACGGCTGACGCACAACCATGCGTCCTGTTTCACGGGAAAAGAACTCATCCACCGGCTTATCGTTCACAACGATATCGCCCTTGCCCGCCTTCATAAACACACGTGCCACCGCACTCTTGCGGCGACCGGTTCCGTAGTTATAACTTACGCTCATGGTTATACTTTCAAATCAAAAAATTAACGGGCCTTCAACAAATTAACAGCTTTCGGTTGCTGTGCTTCATGAGGGTGTGCCGCACCGGCATACACCTTCATTTTTCGCAGCATTGCATAGCCCAGTGGGCCTTTTGGCAACATACCCTTGACTGCTTTTTCCAGAACACGGCTCGGATGTTTCGCTTGCATCTTGGCAAAGTTGGTGGTGTACAAACCGCCAGGATATGTCGTGTGGCGATGATACAGCTTGGCTTCAGCTTTATTGCCAGTCACACGCAACTTGTCTGCGTTGACCACAACGACGAAATCGCCGGTATCCACGTGTGGTGTGTAAATCGCTTTGTGCTTGCCGCGCAAACGCGCAGCAATCTGTGCGGCCAGACGGCCAAGTACCTGATCTGCAGCGTCTACCAGAAGCCAGTCGTGCTGAACTTCATGGGGCTTTGCGGAAAATGTTTTCATAGCCACAATTCCTAAATATTCAATAAGTAAACCTCGAAGGGCGCGCATTCTATTGCAGCCCACCCACCACTGTCAAACGCTATTTATATGGCACCTTGACGGAATCTGAGTCCCCTTGGGGATACACCCACACAGGAAACCTGCATTAGCCGTGCATCTACCCACAAGCCGAGCTTACACTGCCCCGGCGATGTTGGGGCGGCGTACCTCTGTTATGCTTCATTGAGCACCCCTCCATACGCCAGACTTTAGACTAAATTTAATTTCAAAAAAGTGCCCGACGTTTATTCCGAATGTCCAAAATGCGGACACAATCCGCCACAACCCTTGCCGGCCAACACTGCCTGTCCTGCATGTGGAATTTATTTCTTCAAATGGGAGCAAACTGAACGCTCACTGGTCTTGGCAGAAGCCAATGATGATTCCCTTCCCAGCCAAAATGATGGCTTCCTTGCTTCAGTTTTTCAGCCGCTGGAAAAGATGGAAGAGATGAGATTTTACGGGCGATGTGTTGTGCTGGCAGCGCTGGCGGTCTGGAGCTGGTTCCTGTTTGGTTATGACTACAGTACTGGGGAGATAGGCACGTCCTTCATGCACAGCATCCTGCTGCCGATACACGAGGCGGGACACGTGTTGTTCAAACCATTCGGCGAATTTATATCGGTTCTCGGCGGCAGCTTGTTCCAGCTTGCGCTGCCGTTCGGCATCAGTGTCGCTTTTATCGTGAAGAGCCGCGATAACTTTGGCGCGGCAATCGGGCTATGGTGGGCGAGTGGCAGTTTGGTCGATCTATCCCCCTACATTTACGACGCCCTGCATCCGCAACTGACCTTGATCGGCGGCGGTACAGGTGCGAATGATGGGCCGCACGACTGGATATACCTGCTGATTAAGCTGGGCCAACTGAACAATGCACATCGATGGGGTGCGTTCATCCACGCTTGCGGAGGACTGTTGATGCTGTTGGCCCTGATTTGGGGAGGGATCACTCTTTGGCAGCAACGCAAGCAGTTGAATAGCCACTTGCTGGCAATGTAATCAGGCTGGAATCATATATCAGCCTGAAACCCGGTAAGATGTATGTGTTTTGAAATTTTGGGTTCTTCATGTCCTGGTTCATCACCAATTTTATTGCCACGCTCTTGCTGCCCCCGCTCAGCTTATTTCTACTGCTGGCATTGGGGATATTCCTGCTTTATCGCCAGCACAGGCTGGGCAAACCCCTGACACTCGCCTCGTTGGGTTTGCTCTGGCTTGCATCTACGCCTTTCTTCGCAGAAGGTGCGCTGCATACTCTGGAATCAAGCCCGGTTGTACTGGACGGTCAGCAGCAGAGTGCGGATGCGATCGTGATACTCGGGGGAGGAACGTATTTCCATGCACCGGAATATTCGGGGCAGGACACTGTCGGAGAGTTAGCCCTGCCTCGCCTGCGTTATGGCGCAAAACTCCATCGTGAAACCGGTGCGCCTATCCTGGTAACCGGCGGCAAACCGCTAGACAATGAGCTTTCGGAGGCCCATCAGATGCGCACATCACTCCAGCAGGATTTTCATGTGCCGGTGCGCTGGATAGAAGATATGTCCGGCAACACGCTGGAAAACGCCCGCTTTTCATTTCAAACCCTGCAAAAGGCCGACATCAAAAAAATCTACCTGGTCACCCACGCCTGGCATATGCCGCGCTCCACTCTGGCTTTCCGCCATGCCGGATTCGAGATCGTCGAGGCACCGGTCGCATTTACCACTCGATATCGTACCGACCTGCTGGCATTCCTGCCGCGCGCCGAATCTATGCGCCACAGCAAAATTTTTGTGCATGAAATTATCGGATTGATCTGGTATCGGGTAAAGTTAG
>Ga0224495_10000170_pt1 | contig 51796 bp, 50 predicted proteins | sample SF_Jul11_sed_USG_FD_168128 | JGI IMG/M metagenome (GOLD analysis project Ga0224495, IMG submission 168128) | Sediment microbial communities from San Francisco Bay, California, United States - SF_Jul11_sed_USGS_4_1 | ecosystem: Environmental > Aquatic > Marine > Sediment | place: USA: California...
AATTCGACCGCAGCGTGCTGGAGGTATTGCGCGAACCGATGGAGTCCGGCCGCATCACGATTTCGCGCGCTGCACGGCGCGCCGATTTTCCCGCTCAATTTCAATTGGTCGCAGCAATGAACCCCTGAGGTTTCGTTGCCAAACTACCACCACTTAAAGGGGTGGTGGGAGGGGTGGATGAACCGGGTGTTTTCGGGGTAAACGGTGTTCCTATCGGGGGCGTGGAGGTTGATGGGGCGTAGAAGAGGTTGATCTCTACTTCATCATCATGAATGACAATCCTCTCCGTAATAGCTTCCACAATCCGACGTTTCTCTTCGTGAGGTAATTCCGGCCAGCGAGAGTAAAGATCGCGAGCACCAGTGATGACTTCCTCCTGGGAGAGGTGAGAGATTTTCAGGACATCGAGTTCCGCTTGGACTTGTGGGATTTCATCGTCAAGCTGACGCCCTCGCTCTGAGAGAGGATGATACTTTATCCCAAAGCCCGCCTTGTCAATCGCACCCCCTTGGTAGAGCTCATAGAGCTTGTCTACCTCGGCGGTGAGTTTCTTTTGTTCCTTGAGGAGCACAAGAAGAAGCTCTTCTTTCTCGTGGATACTGGTGCTTGCCTTACTTAGGTGTTCGGCAATCTCTTCTGTGGAGAAAAAGAAGTTTTTAATTTGCTCGTGGAATACCCCCTCCAGGTCAACGACTGGAATTTTGTTTCGGCAATCGTAGCAGACATACTTGGGAGTATTCGAGGGCACATACATCTTTTGTCCACAACCGCAGTGGGTGAGGCCTGCAAAAAGGTGAATGACTTGCCGGGCAGGACGCTTCCCATTCTTTTGCTGTGTATCGAGGATTGCATTTACCTCGTTCCAAAGGTCTTCAGAAATGATGGCTTCCACTTCATGAAGCACCCATTCACTTTCAGGCTTAAGTTCCCACGCTTTCTTGCTGTCTTTAGAAATGGTGTAGTTAGCGCGACGCACACCCTTGGCGGTTGGATCGCGGAGAAGGCGGGTAATTGTTGTATCAGAAAACTGAGAGCCGTTACGGGTACGATAGCCTCGTTCGTTGAGTATCCGAGCCACAGTTTTCTTCCGCTCATGTTCGCGGAAGAGTTCATACATGAGCTTGCGAATGGGGCCTTCGGTATGGTCAGGGAGAAGCTTCCCTTCTTTCCACTGATAGCCAAAGGGAGCTTGCCCTCCTAATGGTTTGCCCATCTTGGCGCGGATGGGGACAGAGGCAGCAACGCGAGAAGCGATCTCCTCGCGTTCCCATTGGGCCATAGCCGCGATCATGGTGTAGAAGAGACGGCCTGCGGGGGTCGAGGTGTCTATCGACTCTGCAAGTGAAATGAGGTCTGCATTACAGTCGCGGAATATCTCAGCGAAATCGAGAAGCTCTTTGGTGTTCCGAGCGAGACGGGCGAGCTTGGAGAAGATGAGGCCGGTAATATGACCGCTGGCGATGTCGGCAAGCATGCGCTTTGTCTCGGGGTATTCCTTAACGGTCTTACCAGAGAGCGCATCGAGGCGGTACACCTCAATCACATTCCAACCCTTTGCTTCCGCATAAAGACGCGCACGGCGTTCGTGGTGCTCGGGACTCTCCCCTTTCACCTGATCTTCGGTGGAAACGCGAATCCAGATACCAACGCGCTTAGCCTCGCCCTCGTGCTTCATGGATTCCCCCTGATAAAAATGTCAGCAGCATAGAATACACATAAATTTATGTGATTTCAATCAAAAACACACAAAATTATTTACTTTTGTAAAGTGACTGGGGGTAGAATTCTCCGCCATGACGTATGACAAATTTAAGCATGAACTTAAGCGTGCAAAATTAACTATCAAAACGTTTGCGGAGCTACTTGAAATGAACCCTACCTCGATCACAAATTACAAACGAACAGGTGCTGTCCCCCAGCATCTCGCGATTATTGTTGTGATGCTTGCGGAACTATCTGCGCGCGGTTGTGGGTTTGAGATTATTGAACAAAGGGTGGGGAAATAGCTACATATTGCCGTTGAATTTATCAGGCAGGAATAAAATCCAATTTTGGTTTTTATACTTTACAAATATACCGGGTATGGTATCTTTATATTATGAAACAATTATTCAATATTCTTCGCGGCGGAACTCAGGACGGTTAAGGTAGGGGCGGTGCTGTTGTCGCCGCTCGTCTGCGCCTTATTTGCCTGCCCATCCTCGCCAGCAACTTCCTCCCATCTCACAGAGAACATCTGTCCGGGGAGTATGGCTTTGTGTTCAAAAACGTATCTCTTTGCGTTTCCTTGCATAGGTTTAGATACAAAATATTTTCGATCAGGATGTGAAAGGTATACTTTCTCAACATTTACTCTGTGAGGAATAGAATTACGCACTGTCACATCAAGCCCAATAAGAGGAACGGTCTGTACATAATATGCCTCATCATTATTCCTCAAAAGCTCGAAACAGGTGTGACTTATCTCACAAGAATCTCCCGGATCAAGAGCAATTTGACTGTTAATAGTAGGGTTCTCTGGTTTCTCCAGCGTTTGCTCCTCTCCCCTTATGCTTAGCAGTGCATGTCTAGGAAACTGAAGTGCCTGATCATGTTGAAATCCATGATGGTTATTTGTGTGAATTTTAATATTCTTACGCTTGTCTGCCGTGGTTAGTATCGTTGTTTCAAAAGGATAATTAATACTACGCCCACTAATATTACGGATGGAAAAGCTAAGCTCCCTCTTTAATAAAACCCATTCATTTTCTTCTCCCTGAATATCCTCCAATTGCCCAGGAAGACTCTCAAGTGTAATCACGTAACGTACATTCTCTTTAACAAAATTTAGCTGTAGAACTCCCTCAATTTGCTTTGTTACTTCCTCTGGTACAAGCCTAGAACATACAGCCTGCCATACATTGTCTGTAATCTTTTTTCGGAAGCTTTCAAGTTCATCTTGATTAAGTTTTCTAATACCAGACTCAATGAACTTGATAATTATGAAAGCAACAAATCCAGCGGTAATTAAGTGAATCAACAACTCATATAAAAAGGCTCCCAATCGCATCCTTTCAAATGCATCATTAAAATCATTTGCAATCTGAAGACCAAGAAGGTTTTGTTCTAGAGGCAACTTCTGTGAAGCACTCTCAATACGTTGCACGGTTTTAATAACGAATTCATCTGTACTTCCAGCAATATCATGGTGTAAAGCAATAACTGCGACCAATCCCAGCACAAGGATTACAAAAGAAATTGAAATTGTGGTTTTTCTCAAGAGAACAGGCAAATTCTCATTGTGTTTATTATTTTCATTGTGTTCATCTTTTATAGACATACGCCCCCCGAACAATTCCAAAATTCAAAGTCATCTGCTGGTGAAAATACTTATTCAATATGATATATATTAATTGAATTCTGCGGAAATCTATAGATTCTAGTTATGACGACCCATACCATCGATACTAGGCGAGCCCAGCGAGAAAGATTACCCATATATTTAAATGCTCCTGAGAAATTAATTATCGTGATCTCTCGGCGCTATGGATTTCGACAGCAAATCAGTCGGAGTCCACACGTTCCCGCAACTCCTTGCCAGCTTTGAAATGTGGCACATACTTGGCAGACACTTGTACCTTGTCACCTGTTTTGGGATTTCGCCCCTGACGTGGCGGTCTGTAATTTAATCCAAAGCTGCCGAAGCCACGTATCTCAACACGCCCACCTTTTGATAGCGTACCGCTCACCGCATCAACGATTACTTTAACCGCAAGCTCAGCGTCTTTGATTTGTAGTTGAGGGTGTAGCTCGGCTAGGCGTGCAATTAGGTCTGAACGGATCATGCTGGTTGTCGTTATGTGAAATGTTTTTGATTATCACCGGATAACATAATTAGCTTCAATCACGATAGCGACCATCGAATGATTCTTGTTTTATTGTAGAACAATTCATAATGACTTGTTTGCGGAATTTCCATTTATGACTAGCAAGATATATCGGCAGAGCGTTCTTGCACTTCCGTTTCTCGGCCTAAGCGTTCATCGGAATGATTCACAAATTAAGGTCGTTTCCAGTCCCGAAACGGTCGTTGGCTTGAACAGGGATCAAGAACGGTTGCTCAATTTCAATGAATACACATCATCTAAAACGAGGAGGAGACCAAGTAGCGTCATCAGACTCTTCATCTGGGTCAGGAATTTCTGCGGTGATAATGGTCAGCGTTTTACCGTAATCTCCAAGCCCTATGACTTCTTCACTAGCATCGCTTTCGTTTTCAGCGCGGAACCATGCGATTAGATCAGTGTCATCATCTTGTCGCTTTGCAGTAATGATGTTGCTTTCAGCTTGATTAAATGCCCTCGTCAAAGAATCGCGTGGAAGTACTGACCCTTTAAGCGGGTGCTTGTAACCTCGGATTCCACGCAATGCGCGAGAGGTGAAACAATAATTCACTGAGGTGCCAGTACTGATCACGATGGCGACTGCCGCATCAGTCAGCTCGGCATATCGGATAGCAGAGGCCGTTAACGAGGTTTCACACCGTTCCGCCATTTTTTCAATGGCGGTAAGGCCATCTGAGTATTTTCCTGCTTCGGTCCTGAACAGTTGAGAAGGCATCAACAGACCAGCTGCGAAATGGTCTGCCTCAAGTTCGATCTGCTCCCCAGAACCAAATCCTGCATGTGATTCATGCACGGTCTTGCCACCACTAAAGACCTGCTCAGGGTGTCCAGGCAAAAAATAATGCCCAAGTTCATGGGCAATACTAAAACGTTGAAAGCCTTTGCTCTTGATATGCGTGGCATACCCAATTGCGAAATTATCGCCTGCCCGCAACAGCATGCCCGATACACCTTTAGCGCTTTCATCTTTTGCCTCAACCATGATGTCTCGACTCTTAGCCAATTCAAACAAGTCAATTGGAAGTGACAGCTTTTCATCTCTAACCAGCTTTTCGGCATGTTGCGTCGCGTCTCTGAGGCGGGCTTCTGACATCATCACTCCTTAGGTGAACTTTTCTCCAGCAGTTTCCTAACCATGGCCTGTGCAAACTCTTTGTCTTGATCCGAAAGATTTTGAACATCACGGTACAACGCATTATCAATCGTCATTCCCGCATGATCGTTCGAGAGTCCCAACAAGTAGTCGGTCGTTACATCAAGGGCATTCGCCAATCTTCGCAAATTATCAAATGATGGTTTGCGAGTCCCTTCTGGATTCTCAAAATGAGAAATAGACGTGACTGGCAATCCAGCCTTCTCTGCCAATTCCGTCTGTTTTAAGCCGCGGAGCCGTTCACGAGCATCTCGCAAGCGCTCTGCAAATATCTTTCTGCTTGAATCTTCCATATTTTATATGTCGCCAATTTTCACTTGACACTATCGACAAGTATTATTAATATCATACCAATGTTGTCGATTTCGACAACTCTACTTTAGCACGAGTTCAGGGCTCGGGAAAGGTTTATATGCATGGCGGAACGGCAGCAACACTACTGGTAAAACGAAAAAAACAAATGGTGGTCAGCCTTCTCGACCAGCTATGTCAACAAATTGAGGTCACCGAATCACAGTACCAGTCAGCAACATCAAGGTATGAAGCCGTAGGCACTTGGTTGGCGGAGTCTACATCCCCGCAATTAACTCGGGCAAAAATTTACCCCCAAGGATCTATTGCACTCGGCACCGCTATCAAACCAATTGGGCACAACGAATTTGACGTCGACCTGGTATGTCATTTTCCTGACCTACCGGCCACCTCTAATGCGCTTGCAGTAAAAATGCTCATAGGGAACCGCCTAAAAGAACATGGAACGTACCGGGGTATGCTTGAAGAGAAAAAACGGTGCTGGCGCATTAACTATGCCAACGAGTTTCACCTAGACATTACCCCCTCGATCAGTAATCCTCGATGTGCACAAGGAGGAGAACTGGTACCTGACAAATTGTTGGCACAATGGAAACCCACCAATCCCAAGGGCTACATAGCAAAATTTGAGCAATACGCCACGATACAACCCCGCTTCTATCTCGCTGAAGCTGCCTTGGCTAAGTCATTTGCAGACGCAGATATTGCGCCGCTTCCAGATCAGACAGAGTCCAAGCCTCTACTCAAGCGAATTATTCAGCTTCTGAAACGGCATCGAGACCATATGTTTGTCGGCAAAACTCGTGAAGAGTTTGCTCCAATCTCTGTAATTATTTCGACATTGGCAGGTTGGGCATATGCAAAATGCGCCACACAACAGGTTCACTCTGACGCGTTTGATTTAATCTCCGCGGTAATTAAGGAAATGCCATCATTTATTAAAGTCGAGATTCGTTCCGGGCGGCGATTTTATATCGTCGAAAATGAAACAACTGCGGGAGAAAATTTCGCGGACAAATGGAATAGTGATGAACGGCTAGCCGCAACATTCTTTGAATGGCATAAGGATGCACTGGAGTCTATCGAAACACTGCTCTCGGTCGAAGGTGTCGACAATTTTTCTGAAAGTCTGTCCAAAAGTTTCGGCGCAAACAAGGAACAAGTACGTGACACGGTTGCGAGCATTATCAATCCAATAAGTAATGCCCGAATCACAGGAAGGCTAATCGTTGCGCCAACGCTGGGATTGGTTACTACCCCTGTACTTGGTTCGGTGTCTGTTCCCAATAACACTTTCTTTGGGCGATAGGTGCACACCAAATGGCCAAGGCACTTAGCCCAGAGCAACAGTGGATGCGGCTCAAATCGAGTCCGATCTGCCGTGGACATGGCCTGGTTCGTCATGGTGAGTTGGTTTGGGATTTTGATGCGCAACCGAATCCTTTATGTCGTATCTATCGGATACAAATTCGATTCAAACGGCTTGGTTCCCCGTCAGTAATAGTTCTAAATCCCAACCTCAGCGAATTGGCTGGTAACAGACATTTGCCTCACGTCTATTCCTCCACTCCTGTGCATCTATGCCTGCACTTTCCAAAGAATAATGAATGGACACTTTATAAATCAATTGCCGACACGATCGTGCCATGGACATATCTATGGCTAGCCTACTTTGAGCATTGGTTAGCCACTGACGAATGGCTCGGCGGTGGTAAGCATCCCGGAGAAGAGTAATGCAACAAAACAAACGAAGAATCCTCGCGCTTGATGGTGGCGGCATCAAAGGTGCATTTGCTGCTGCCTTCCTAGAGACTATTGAGGAGGCAACCGGGAAGAGAATCGCCGACCACTTCGACCTGATTGCCGGCACATCAACGGGAGGAATCATAGCGCTTGGCTTGGGCCTTGGAATGTCTGTCAAAGAAATATCACAGTTCTATATGAATGACGGACCGCGCATATTCGACCAAATTAATCCGCTTGATTCAAATAGCCTTGCATCGAGAGTTACCGCATGGTTTCGTGCCAAGAGAAACTCAAGCAAACAACTAGCAGCTACAAAATATGGGTCAAGCGAACTTCGCAAAGCCTTGGAGCGAGCATTTCAGACAAAGCGGTTGGGCGATAGCAAAGTCAGGCTAATCGTGCCTGCTTACCATGCAGACAAAGAAGGTGCATACGTTTTCAAAACCAGACATCATCCGAGATTGCAGGTCGATTGGATGGAAAGCGCTGTTAACGTTGCCCTCGCAACGTCCGCAGCCCCAACGTATTTTGCCGCGCACCCAATGCCTAGTGGGGCACCTCTCATTGATGGTGGCATATGGGCTAACAATCCAGCCGGGTTGGCGGCTGTTGAAGCACGCAGCGTACTTGGATGGAAAGATGATGATCTCTACATCGTCCGCTTGGGCTGCACCGAAGAGGCGCTAGATATTCCCCTTGATGCTGGATACGCAGGACTATTGCTCAAATCAACTGCGCTATTTATGCAGGGACAGTCACGGGGAGCTGACGGAACTGCAATGTTACTTTCGGACCATCGACAAGAATTACCCCATTATTTCCCATTTCAGCCCAAGGTTCCCGCAGGAAAATTCAAACTCGATAATGTCGAGATGATTAGTCGTCTACGCGGCCTTGGTGCCGCACATGGACGTGAAGCGCTTCCTCTCTTCGAAAAGTATTTTCTACATGAAAAAGCACAAGCTTTTGTTCCCTGTACTAATCAATAGAGCTAATCCAACAAATGTGAGAATAAATTATTGGAATTATCGGGGTCTTCGCAAATAATTTGAGCTGACATCAACGACTGCTTTGGCCCGACCACCGGACATCGCAGCAGCCTCACTGAGGTTCCCCTTATAACCTGAGAGTAGTATAAAACGCTACCCCAAGCGCCGCCGCATCAAATAAGCCTTGTCTTGGGTCTTCACTCATCCAGATTTTACGTGCTGGTGGCAGCCTGTGTGCCAACTCTGGCAACTCCCTTGCTATAGCCCTCGCTATGTCTGATTTTTTCTTAACCCCATCTGATGCAAAGCATTTGAATATAGCCTCACGCGGAACGCGTCTTATCTCAATGCCTTCTTTGAGCGCAACATTGGAAATCATTCTATAGAGCCTTCTAATGCGCGTTGAGCGACGTGAGCCCTTTTCGGTATGGTCTTCAATTACGAGGTAGTCTGGAAGATAGCGCTCAATCAGAGTGCTGATACCTTCGAGCGCTGCTTCGTTTTTGTTCTTTTTTCTAATGTCCTTCACTCCCCAATCGTAGGGGTTTTCTGCGCTTTCAAATAGCACGTAGGCATATCCACGACTTGATGGATAAATTGAAAGCACAGTACTTTGCATGTGTTCTTGATGATTCATACTCCTTCGGTTTTGTTATTACGGGTAATAGCGCGCTTAAGCGCGGTAGCTAGAAACTCTTTTTTTCGGATTGCGGTTTTGCTCGTTTCGTTATCAATACGCTCATATAACGTCGCAGCACGTGCAAGAACCGTTTCTTCAATCTCTGCATAAAGCTTAGGGAAACAACTACGAGCTGGAACTCCAAATAGAACTTCACATGCAAGGACAACATCCTTGCTAGGTATGCGCTTGCCCTGCTCTAAACGAGATATGTGTGTCGGGCTTTTATGCCCCAAGAGGAACGCGAGTTCCTTTTGGGTGATCGCCCATTTTCGCCGGTGTGAGCGAAGATAATCATGTATAAATGACGGCATATGATGACAGTCCTCATGCCATTAGCAGCGGTGAGAACTGTATCTATTTTCGCGTGAAATCTTGTTTTACCGTAGAGGTGAAAATGTGCCCCTGGAGGCACATTCCATAGATATGAAAGAAGGTGGCTAATTCACTTCAGTGTTCGTCGTTCACCTGACGACAGTCCGGGCCAGCTACAAAAACTTCCCCGAAGCGTGGAAGTGGTATATTTCCCCAACAAAAGCCCTCCCCGTCTTGCCTCGCCAGTCCGTACAAACTCCCTCACAGGGGCGCAAGAATTTGTGGGAGTTGAACAAACCTACTCGGCCAACATATCTGCATGTGCTTCGCTTTCTTTCACCTTTTTCTTCCCTCGCGGCTTGGTCTGTGTAGTTTCTTCCAGATAAAGCGTGAAGTCAGCGACTGGATTGTGTAGAGGCAGCGTTAAATTTTTCGGCTTCCTGTCGTTTACAAAATCGCCCATTGGTTCTGTGCCGCACTCAAGTCTCTTGAGAATCGTTTTGATTGCCTCGTCGCTCTTATCGACTCCGATCCAGCGACGACCGTTCTGCGATGCCACAGAAAGCGTTGTCCCTGAACCCGCAAAGCAGTCTAATACAATATCTCCCGGGTTTGATGATGCCTCAATAATTCGCGCCAACAAGGCAGGATTTTTCTCAGTCGGATAGCCAGTGATATGGATGTTTTGGTTGTGAGCGTCCCGCATATCCATCCAAATATCCTGCACTGGGATTCCGCTACTGTCCTCAAGATAAATTTTTCGGCGTGGGTTGCCGGTGACTGACCAGTAAATATCCCCACGTGCATCCATTTCATCGAGTGTCGATGGTAAATACTGCCAGTGCTTACCCGGTGGGGGCATCATGCCGCGCCACTCACACCCAGTAGCTCCATTTCTAGTGCCTGGGGCATGAATTGGTACTTTTTTGTAACGTCGTCCAGTTTTTTCGTCGGTGTATTGATATTCCTTGTCTGCTTTCACTTGATCCCATTGCTCAATCGGACGATTCCAAACATACGAATCCGATTTTGTATAAAAGAGGATATAGTCAGCCACGTTACCGTAGGTTTTACGGGTATAGTTTTTTGGGTTGCACTTCTTTCGCGTAATAAAATTGCGATAGCCATGCTCCCCGAAAATTTCATCGAGGATAACGCGGAAATGGAGTGCCATACGTTCATCTAGATGCAAGTATAACGAACCATCGCCAGCTAGCAGTCGGTGAATCAACACCAGACGTTCACGAAGAAATTCTACGAATTCAGCCCCAACCAGATGATCGTCGTAGGCGTGGCTCTGCTTGCGAGAATGGAAGGCAGAGGATGTAGCAAAAGGTGGGTCGATATATACCAGGCGTACTTGCCCAGCAATTGATTCGTCCTCTGCTAGCGCCGCCAGCACTCCTAAGTTGTCCGCATGATAAAGACGATTTTCACCACTGCAATATATGGCGTTTTGATAGTACCGCCCAGGCGGGGTAGCCAAAATCGCCTCGATGGACTTCTTGCCTGTGTATTCAAGTCGCAACTCTGGGAGTTTTGTGCGCATTTCCGCCATACCGCTTTTCTTGCCTCTACCGGGGATTCCAATAGCCATATTATGACCTCAACCATTCAGCAGTAATTCGGTCTGGCACCATTCGCAAGGTAGCCACCTTCACTCGTCCCGGCCACAAGTCTTCGATGTAGGAATAATCATTCCACATCGAACCAAGTAATAGCCCCGGTCCATCATTCACATAGATAACTTTGATATGAGGCATTTTGTGACTGTCCGCATAGCTGATAATCTCTTGTGCCACTTCGCGATACTGCCCTGTGCGGTCATCCTCCTGTGCGCCTCCTCTGTCAGAGTCATAGCGCGCCAGTCCAATGGCCAAAACCTTCTTGCCGTCGTAGATGACAAAATCGACAGGCCGATCCGGTTTTGGATAGTCTTTGAAGACTTCCCCCATCAGCACATCCCTACCGGCACGTTCTGGTCCGGTGACAATTAGCCCAACGTGCTGACTACGTAATACGTCGAATAGTCGTTCGGTTAGGTCATAGCCCTTTTTGCCGCGATCTTTGTACTCCCACAGGATGGCGCAAAGCGCTTCATCAGGCATGGGGCGAGTCACGAATTTCTGCTGAACCTCAACTACGTTGCGAAAGGCATCGCCAAACTGCGCGCAAATCATGGCAGCAGCGGATTTTTTCTTTAGCATCTCAACCGGGGTTTGCGGGCTGACATATTTCTTAAACACTCGGCAGAGCTGCGTCCGCATCCACTGATTTCGGGTATCCATAATGCTGGTGAACAAATTGGTCGATGAATGTGCGCTTTTCAACAGCAAACCAAATTCAACCAGTACTGGCTCGTAGAGCCGACACGCATCCGGCAGAATGTCTGGGTAATACTCGCCTGTCGCCAAAGTAATCCACGCCTGCGCTTCACCCTTGTAATCTCTAAAACTACTTTCTTTATGCATTTTTCTAATTCTCTTTGTTAGTTTACATACGCTGCCCCAACTCATACAACATATGGGAACGATGCCATTTGACTATTTAATAGCCTTGGCTACTGTTTCAACCACCGTTTGAATTGTTGATCCCATTTGTTTAATAGTTTCGTCACCTGATTTATGCCGTTTCTCGCCTTTATCAAATATTTTTTCCGTTGGTGAAGTAAACACTTTTGTTATGGCATCCATGATGAATGCAGCATACCTTTGCCTCTCCTCTAGTTGATTTTTGTCAACGAGCTTTTCCACCAGCTCTTGATATGGAATCAATGAAATTGAAATATTTGATTTAAATGCATACTCCTCTTCCAACCTTCTTTCACGGGAATATTGAACAGTACAAAATGTAATTGCAAAAATTAGCGGAATCGACATTGATAATTTTAGAAAGAACGCTGCATTTATATCAGTTGTGGTATTTATTACGTAGATAGTCAGGCCAAGCGTAGCGATAATTAGTGCTATGAGTGCATAAATCCAGTGCACCTTTGACCCACTAAGTGAGTCTTGCCTAGTCTGGAATGAGTGAAATAAGGAGTGTCCTGTCGCTTTTTGAATTTGCTCTTTAATCTGTCCTTCTAGCTCTTTCAAAGTTGAAATAAGTTCACTGGTCGCTTTGTTGTTTTCATGAACACCCTTCTTTGCGTTCTCTGCTGTACTAGCCATTTTTTCCTTGTGCTCATCAACACTCTCATAAAATTCGACAATTTTCTTTTCCAAAGAAGCAACTTCTGCATTGCTTTTATTTGTCGCGGCAAGCTGCTGAGTAGAAACTGTTTCGGTTTGCTGAATTGTGGTGAGTAACGCTGACGCTTTCTGGCTGGCTTCCGAAATATTTGCTAATTCTTTACTCGCCACACCCGCCGATTCATTTGCTGAAACTGCTGCTTTCTGAATTGAATCACCTTGATTGGAGGCATCTGCTAGCAATTGCTCTATCTTTTCCTTCAATTGCAATCCTTCGCTCAGAACTCGGCTCAGCTCTCTTGCTTCAATCTCTAGGCTTTTTAGTTGATTAAGCTTGGACTGATACCCAAGAACCTCATCAGACAGGTTGTGGAGACCATACTGCCATATCGCAGTATTGAGCTGCTCTATAGCATTTACCAAATTTACAACTTCATCTGTTCCTGTAATTAATCCTGTTTGAAATTTTGAAATGGCCTCTAAATGCGAGATCAATACTTTCTGAACAGTAAGCGGTAGTTGAATCAGCTTATTTTTTTCAATCGCATCCATCAGGATGTGACGAGCTGCATTTAAATTGATGAATGATTCGTCGAGTGATACGATTCCCCGGTTTTGATCCAAGCTAAGTTCTTCGCATTTTGAAAGTGCGGCTTGACGGGATTCATCGGTTAAAGTTGTCAGGATTTCCCACATTTTTTTAATCATTGAATAACCTTTTTGTCGCTGCATATTTCGATCATTATCTACCACCTTCACCAGCTCAGCGTTTTATGCTTTGCGCGCAAGTGTATAGTATGACGCGTGTAACGTAAAACCAACCCGTTACCGTGCTGGCAACAGAAGCAGACGGGCGTAAATAGTGAATAGGCGTCTTTGAGCAATCCGGGTAGACTGGGTAGACTCGGGGGACGTTGAATGGGGTATTAGCGTCCTCGCACCCTTTGTTTTTCTACCTATATGTTCCAATACCCCGCACTCGCCGTGTCACGCCACTAAGTCCCCGCACGTCCCCAAGTCCACCCGTAGCAGCTGAATGGTCATATTTCCGCATCATCCGAGGAGTTTCTGGAAATGCCATAGCGAGAACACAATGCCTCGATCTTTGATTTTTCTGTTGAGGGAACAACATACACCCCGTGGCTCTTATGTGTCTTGAGATGTAGACGTTTACGGAGCAGGTATCCAATATATCTGTTCGTGATCGCTCGATCATAGTCTGCCCCGTGCCGCGCAACAAATAGGCTCGTAATTTCTGAAAGTGGGATGGATGTGCGCGAATAGTCTTCCATCAGCTCGTTGAGTATTACTAACAGTTCGCCTTCAGGAGCCGAAGAATGCTCGGCACGAAGTTCTTTTTCCAACCCTTGTGCAGCTTCGCGTATTTCTTTCCTAATGGCATCGTCCTCGATGATAGAGAGAAGTGGCACAAGGATTTGATTGAGGCGTGGCGAGAGATTCGGATCAACGAGCTCCTTGTTAATTCGCACGTGCTCCAATGTTTGGAAGCGATACATGAGAAGCTTGTTGCGCAGAGCAGCAGCTTCTACTTTTTGAATCTCTGGCAAGTTGATCGGAATGTCGCTTCGTAATGTTCTCTGCCCCATGTCTTCGGTGATGAAGCGACTCTCCAGCGCCTGGTCTTCAAACTCGCGCCGCATTCCCACAATCTTGGGACCATAGACTAAAAAAGCACGTGGGTCGAATTCTCGTTGGAGGGTTATGGCAGTACGGAGCACGGGAAATCCACGCACATTGCCATTGTTGAATATCTTAATGATCTCTGCCTTCTCATCACTGAATCGAAAATCGGCTTCGTCGAAAATGAGGGTTCCCTGGAACGTGTTGAGCGTATGAAATATTGGTGAAACGGTACTCGCGCCACTTGCAAAGAATGGTTTGTAGCACACCGATCCGATGATGAGGAGTGCACGAGTTTTGCCTGAGCCGTAGTCCCCGCGTAGGCGCAAATATGGCAATTCGTTAAAAGCGTCATACACCCACGTGAGAAGAATGTACGAACTTGCTATGCGAAAAAAGGCCGGGGAGAGATCCACGTAGCGGTATAGATACGCCTCAATATCTGCAAGCAAGGATTTTGTCGAACCGTATGGCTCCGGGCGTTCTGGAAGAAGCACCGCATTATGCTTGAGAAGATTGTTGCTCGGAGATATGGGGACAAGTCTCTCTCCGCCATTTTCTATCCACGGTTTCAGCTCGACGCTACCTTTCTCATAGTGTGCGAGAAGTGTTTGTCTTTCCTGAGGCTGATAGACAAGCTCAACAAGGCTACCGTCGGAGAGCACTCTTGAAACGGTTGGAATGTCTTTTTGTTTGCTGGTGTGAGTTTCCATGAACCGAGCATATACCCCACGGCGGAATGCTCCGAGACGCGAAAGGATGTTTCCACGGCATCTTTCCCCCGCGTGACAATTTCTGTGTACATGCTAGATTTGTGTCATCACCCCATGAAGTTTTTTTTGTATTGCCGAAAATCAACTGAATCAGAGGATCGTCAGGTTCTCTCTATTGAATCCCAGAAAAACGAACTGGAGCGTGCATTTGGTACCCAACCGGGCATTCAAATTGTGGGTGTATATGAAGAATCATACAGCGCCAAAGCACCGGGAAGACCACTCTTCGATGAGATGTTGAAGCGGATCGAGCGGGGTGATGCTCAGGGCATCATTGCATGGCATCCTGATCGCCTCGCGCGCAACTCAATGGATGGTGGCCGGATCATCTACCTCCTTGACCAACGTTTGCTTGTGGATATGAAATTTGCGACGTTTACCTTCGAAAATAATCCGCAAGGGAAATTCATGCTCTCAATCATCTTCGGCTACTCGAAATATTATGTGGACAGCCTGAGCGAGAACGTGAAGCGCGGGAATAGGGCAAAGATCGAGCGAGGCTGGCGTCCCAACCAGGCACCTCTCGGGTACAAGAACGACAAGGAATCAAAGACCATTGTTCCTCATCCAGAACATTTTCCGACGATCAAGCGGCTATTTGGGCTTGCTCTTACTGGCGCATATTCCGTCAGTGAGCTTCATGCCATTGTTTGCAATGAATGGGGATACCGCACGCCCAAAAAGAAGCGAATCGGCGGAACACCCATTTCTGTCAGCACCATCTACAGACTTTTCTCCAACCCCTTCTATACCGGACACTTTACTTGGAACGGTAATCTGTATCCTGGTAAGCACGAGCCAATGATTTCAATGAATGACTGGCGATATTTGCAGACCATTCTGGGGAGGCCGGGAGAGAAGAAGCCGCAAAAACATAGCTTCCCTTACACTGGCATGATGCGTTGTGGCATGTGCGGCCTCATGGTGACGGCTGAACACAAAGTAAACAAATATGGTTCCAAGTACATCTACTATCACTGCACCAAACGGAACACCGGCGAACGATGCGTGCAGCCCTCTTTGGAAGCAAAGAAACTGGAACAGCAAATCGTCTCTTTTCTGAAAGAAATTTCCATTGACGAGCGGATCAGCGAAGCAGCCATTAGAGAAGCAATCAAAAGTGAAGTTGCACAGCAGCCTGATATTGAGCATATCTCAATGGGGCTTAAAGAGGCGATCTCCGACACAGAAACACGGCTTAAAACCCTTACTGACCTTCGAGTTCGTTCCTTAATCGACGACAAGGAATTCCTGGAACGCCGCCAAAAGTTGTTGTCCGAACAAGCCGGATTACAAGAACAACTGGCCAAGAAAGGGACTGGTCTTTCTTGGTTCGAATCTTCGGCATTGCTTATTTCGTTCAATAACCATGCGGTTTCGTGGTTCCTGAGGGGAGAGCCGCAAACAAAACGATTGATTCTTGAAACCATTGGTTCGAACTATGTCCTAACCAACAAAAAACTCAATATTGAAGCGGCGAAACCGTTCGTTCTGTTTGCAAAATCGCCCTATATTTTCAATCTGTGCGGGTTCGTGAAGGACGTTCGAACTTTAATAGAACAGGGCGATCCCGAGATTATCGAGATCATTCGCAAAATTAAACTGCTCCAAGAAAAGACTGGTGCCAAAACGCCCCACAAGGCTGCGTAGCTTCTCATGGTTTTTCGGGTGGCAATGGCCGTAGCAACACCCGGTACAAGTGCACCAGCCTGCGAAATATGGCTGTTGCCTCGGTATCAGTTAGCCGCTCCCCAAATATTTCCTCATATAGCGAGATAAACTCCGTGATAGTGGCATCATTGAATTCCATTTGCTCATGATAGTCGCTACTGTAACCAAGCTCTAGGCCTGAAAACATGCCTACCTGGAAGCTTTGTTGAGTTCGAAGTGAACCTTCTTTCACAATGCCAGTTGAGGTGGCGAATTCAACAGCTCCTCTTTATCTAATTCCGCTGTAAACATAGGCAAGAACTTATCGAGTATCGCCCTTGAACGATGGCCGAAACGCGAATCGGCCTCTACCCCTATCAAACTGGCATGCACGAGTATTTCCAGAACTCCAATGGCATCTCCTCCACCGTTCGAGATAAATTCTCGAACGACTGGATACGAGAGTAAAAACTCTCTTGTATTCCAGTATGCTTCGTCTCTGCCATCACCGTCAAAGTTGCCTGATGATTGGCCTGCTAGCTTGCAATTCGTTTCTTTTTTTGCATCCGAGTATCTTCTTAACATAAGCATCTCCTCTGATCGGACGCAAATGATTTTCCGAATATGAAGGGAATGATATTCTTGCACTGCCTGTCACCAAATACAACACAACAGAATGATGTGTGCCTTTTAGGCCCATGGGGCAATCACCCCTAAAAACAGACAGGTGCTTTTACACCGCTCCCCATAATCGGTCTGGAGCATTATCGTTGCCGAACTTCGTTAGAAAACGATTTATTTCCTTGTGCGTTTCCGCAAAGCAAGCCGTGTAGATAGTTTTTCCAGAATCTCTCTGGCAAAGGCGCGGTCGGCATCAGATAGCGGGCGCAGAAGTGCTGCAAGCTGCTCTGCTTCCGTAAACTGACGCGGCTCCGGCTCTTCCAAGAGCGCGCCAATCGTTGTTCCCAATATATCGGCAAGCCGCTCCAGGGTAAGTATGGAAGGTAGCGTTGCACCACGCTCGATGCGGGATACCGTTTCCGGCTCAACCTTGAGCTCCATTGCCACCTGCTCTTGCGTTAACCCCAGAGCTTTTCTACCGCGCATGATGTTCTTGCCTAACCGTGCCGCAAGGCTACTCCGCTTTTTATCGACCATATTTGTTGCCTCAGTAAAGGGACATATATGGTCAAGCTTGCGCATTACTTGCGGAATGATGTATTGTGATTACTAATTAACTAGACATAATACGTCCAGTCCTGCATTTTCTATCGAGTAAACATCAAAAGAGGGCAAGACCAGAGAAGGGACTAGAGGATTTTCTCCTTAAAAGGAGGTCGGGCATCACACACCAGACTCTACGCAACGGCGCACTCGCCTTGCTGGTTTGCCATGTACCCCCTCACACCCCCTATGTGAAGCACCGTTCTTTGTCAGAAATTCAACCAATCTAGCTTTTGCAAAGGTGTATGTGAAATGAATAATGCGGCGAAGGTTGAAGAATTAAAGTTTGAGCGTGTTGTATGGCCATACCGGCTTATGCTTCCGTTTTTATTTATCATCGGCTGGTACGTTCATACGAAAAAGTCCCTCTACACCTTTTTCGGTGGGCAGGAATGTGCTCCCAAGACTAATTTCTGGCTTGTTGATTGGATCAGTATCAATAGCCGAAGGGTCAGGGATGGTGCTGCGCGGTGGTTAGCCCTCGATGCTGTATACAATTTCACCAAGGGTGAGGGTTGTAGCTGGCTCGCTTGCGCTATTGATGACTATTGGATGCATATCCGCAATGCGCAGGCTGTTCGGAACAGGCTCAAGATCGTTAAGCAAGAAATCGAGATCGCGATTCTGGACGTTGTAAAGAGGAAAACTACTAACGAGCCAGTTCGGCTGCTTTCTCTCGCAGCGGGAAGCGGGCAGGGCGTCATCGAAGTTGTCGCAAAGTTACACCATGCTGGGATTCGGTGCGAAGTGCTGCTGGTTGATCAAGATCATTCTGCACTCGCGCATGCGCGCAAACTTGCCAGGAAACACGGCATAAGCGACATGGTTGCCACTCGTGAGAGTAACGCAGTTTTGTTTTACCGGAACTTGCGGAAATGGGGTTTTAAGCCCGACATCATCGAAATGTGCGGATTGATGGATTACCTGGAAGATGAGCTTGCTATTACGGTCATCAAAATGATCCATCGGTGCTTACCGCCAAGAGGACTCTTTTTGACCTGCCACATCCACCCCAACAAAGAAAGTTACTTCCTTTGGCACGTGGTGAATTGGGGGATGTTGTACCGGGAACAGCAAGAGCTACGAAGTCTCTTGATGAAGGGCGGCTTTATTTTGCCAAAACTGCACACCGAACCTCACCGAATTCACTCCGTCGCCGTGGCACGCAAATAATAACGGAGGCCAGGATTTGGTTTCTGCAAGCTGGGATGCTAGAGTTAATAGGTATCTTAGCCATTATGAACTTCTACGCAATTTCTGCACTCGTAAATGTCGTAACAAGTATTGTTCTCGGCATCCTTGTTTTGTTTGAAAATCCACGCAATCGCGTCAATCAGCTTTTCTTCCTATTTACCCTTGCCGTGGCAACGTGGGGGTATGCGTACTTCCTTTGGCAGATAGCAAGCGACCCCATAACTGCATTGTTCTGGGTACATGTGCTCATGGCTGGAGCAATCTTCATCCCATTCCTGTATTTCCACTTTGTTACCCGATTCCTCAATCTTCAACATGAACTCCGGTGGTTCATATGGGTTGGGTATATCAGTGCAGCCTTCTTCAGTATCGTTAACTGGTCTCCCCTTTTTATTTCGACTATTGGCGCACGGGATGGGTTCGACTTTTGGCCTACTGCCGGTCCGTTATTCTTACCGTTCCTCATTATCTGGGTGTTATATGCCGCGTATCCCGTCAGGCTTTTGTTCAAACATTTGCACACTACGGACAGCGCAGGGGAACAAGCGCAAATCAAATATATTCTCATCGGAACGGCGGTAGGATACATAGGCGGGTGTACCAATTATTTTCTCTGGTACGGCATTCCAATTTTGCCGTTCGGGAATATCACGGCTTCGGTCTATATCATTTTTGTCGCGTATGCGATTCTGAAACACGGCCTGTTTAACATGAAGGTAATTACGGCTGAGTTCATCGTCTTCGCACTCTGGCTCTTTGTTTTTATCCGAATGCTGATTGCGAACACGGTATCCGAGCAATTCATTGAGGGTGGACTTCTCTTTGTAATGCTTGTTGTGGGCGTCATGCTCATATTGAGTGTAGATCGAGAAGTCGAACAGCGTGAAAAAATCCAGAAACTCGCTGAAGAACTCGAAGCAACAAACAAGGGGCAGGAAAACCTTATCCACATCATGAATCATCAGATCAAAGGATACCTTGGGACAGCGAGAAATATCTTCGCCGAACTATCGCAGAGCAATGACTACGGCACGATGCCAGAACCATCCAAACCGCTTCTAACAAAAGGATTCGAGGAAATGACTGCTGGCGTCGATTATGTTCAGCAGATATTGAAGGGGGCGAGTGCCCGTAGCGGCACGCTTTCGTACACCATGATGCCTCTTGATCTCAGAGCACTGGTCTTGAAGCTCTTGGACAAACAAAAAGAGGTTGCCGAAAAAAGCGGATTGTCGTTTGAGTCAAAAATTGCCGACGGCAACTACAATATTGTCGGCGATGCCACTCAGCTCGAAGAAGCTTTCAAGAATCTCATCACCAATGCCATCAAATACAATAATCCGAAAGGAAGTATTGCTGTTACCTTGTCTCGTACCGGCGAGAAAATTCTCTTCACAGTGAAAGATACAGGAAGAGGAATTTCAAAAGAAGACGAGCCGAAATTATTCAAGCCAGGTGGCGTGGGTAAAGACTCAATCAAATACAATATTGAATCTTCAGGATTCGGTCTTGCTTTCGTAAAGCCGGTTGCTGAAAAGCATGGAGGCAAAGTATGGTTCGTATCCAATAGCCCAGAGAAAGGGACGACATTCTTCGTGGAGCTACCGGCTACATATGAGTCTGTCAACTCAATGGAGAGGACAAGCGGTTTTTCTAGACCCTGTTAGAATATTCATATTGGAAGAATATTTGATGATAACTTATTAATAATAATTAAGCGACATACAAGGAAACTAGCATGCTTAAAGTTTACAATACACTTACGCGGCAGAAAGAGGAATTTCATCCGATTGTTGACGGGGAGGTAAAGCTATTCGTGTGTGGCCCAACTGTCTACGACCACTCACACATGGGACATGCAAAAACATATACGCAATTTGATTTTATAGTTAAGTATCTTAGGTTTAAAGGTTATAAGGTCACCTATCTGCAAAATATAACGGATATAGACGACAAAATTATTAAACGGGCAAATGATATTGGGGTCTCATTTTCTGACGTGGCTAAAAAATTTGAAGCCCTTTATAAAAAAGATATGGAAGCACTTGGAAATGATTCGGTGGATCAATACGCCAGAGCGACAGATTTTATCGACATGGTAATTCACCAAATTAATGTTCTATTGAAGAAAGGATATGCCTATATTACTGAGGACGGTGTTTATTACGAAGTGAGTCGGTTCCCCTCATATGGCAAACTCTCTGGCAGAGTGGAGCTTCAGGAGCATGACGCTGTCAGTAGGATAGACCATAGCGATTTCAAACGGGGGTGGAATGATTTTTGTTTGTGGAAATTTAAAAAAGAAAATGAGCCAAGTTGGCTAGCAGAGTTTGGTGAAGGAAGGCCAGGCTGGCACATAGAGGACACCGCAATTACAGAAGCTATCTATGGTCCTCAATATGATGTGCACGGCGGGGCAATAGATCTTATTTGTCCTCACCATGAATGTGAAATAGCCCAGATGGAAGCGGCCTCTGGAAAAGAGCCGCTTGTTAAGTACTGGTTGCACACCGGCTTTCTTAACATCAATCAAGAAAAAATGGCTAAGAGTACGGGCAATTTCAAAACGATTCGCGCTGTGTTGGAATTGTTTGAAGCCAGGGTGATACGATATTTCTTGTTGCGCTCACACTATAGAGCGACTACCAACTTTGATGAAGATGCATTGGTTGACGCAAAAAATACTTTAAATAGGTTTAATAACTTTTTATTCGACACTGATGAAAATGTAGATGATGGGTACAACCAGCGCCAAGTCGATGAGTGTAAAAAATTGGTAATAGATGCGCTTGATGATGATTTCAATGCTCCAGAGGCTTTGAGCCATGTTTTTAATTTAATCAGGGAGTTAAATACATCGGGCGTGCAAAAGGGCCGTCACGTGATGGCGCTCTTTAAAGAACTAGATCGGATATTTGGTGGTATATTCTTCATTACCCCAAAGAACTTAAAGATTGAAGAAGAAACAAATCAACTTTTATCGTTGCGAGATAAGTTTCGACAAGAACGAAATTTCGCGGAATCAGACAGAATTCGAGATGAGTTGTTGTCCCGAGGAATCATAATATTAGATTCAAAAGAAGGCACAAAATGGCGGTATATCTAGGTTTCAGGTCACGGGCGACAAAGTGTTCAACAATAAATAGCTCAGGTGTTTCAATATACCATTCTTTCAGAGCACCCATGGGGGATGACGGAGTGGCATCCCCCCATGGGTGCTAAACGCCAGACAATCAAGGCAAAAACTTCCACCAACACTTGGTGACACAGGAGTTTTCGGTACCGAAAAAATAAACGGGGAAGAAAATTCCTGGAGAAATTCATCTGCTTCTCACTAGCAGGCTAGTGACAGAGAAGTGCCATGTCTGGATTGAAAGATATTGCTTCAACACTCTTAAATAATGCTTTTAACTATCCAATAGTGACTATGTTTGATATTGAAGCAATCATTGCGAATTTTACCGAACGTTTAAAATCGCGAGAAAATGTCTGCGGCATCTGTGCTTTTGGCAGTTACGCAAAATATGGTGCGATTGATCAGTACTCGGATATTGATTTAGGAGTTTTCCTTAAGGATTGCTTATCGCTGAATTATCTACCCCCTTTCTCATTTTATGTCCATGGAAAAACTGGGAAGATTGAAGTCAACCTTTCCCAATATATTTTGGATGAGGAATACAATGCGCAGTGGGATTCTGCGAAACAAGAAGCCTTTCAAAATTGCATCATTTTCTACCAAGTTGATGATGCGCTCGACCAGTTAATCCAAAAGAAACTCGGATCAACCCAAGAACATTTTCGTATCTTAGTTGACTCCGTTAATCAATTTAACTGGAAGGTAAAGTATCATGCGAAAAACGCATATCACAGGGGATATCCCAACGCCTCACATTTGCTTATTAATGAGGGGCTGATGTTGTTGATTAGGTGTCTGTTTTCATTGAACATGAAGTATCCTCCCCATACAAAATGGATAACAAGAGAAATAGGTTCTCTTGAAGTGGCTCCAAAGGAGGTAGTCTCTATGCTTGATGACGCTTTGCTCGTCACGGGTTTGTCACAAAGTGATATAGAAAAGCGAATTGGCACCTTGACTACATTGGAGGCTTGGATCATCGAGCGCGCAAATAAAACATTTAACGCATTCCCTGCTTCCCCTTATAAATATTGGGCACGGTTTCTCAGCCAGAGACAGGTAAATCCACAGCCCTTTTCTGATATGTTTATAACATTATGGAAAGACAAATTGCCAAGACAGGATCTAGAAAGGATTAGCGACTTTATCGCCTTCTCACTTATATCAAATCTTTCAGAACTCAAGGACGCAATGAATAATTACAACTCTTCTGCTGAATTGTTCTACCTCCCAGGGCGACTTGTGACCAAATTGATTTCACAGTTGGATTCTTCGGGGGAGAATTAGCTCTCACGGCTGGTTAATCAAAATGAATAGAGGCGGAGGCGTTTTAAGAGTCTCATTGAGCTTCTGGTAAACTTATTACGGCCATGGAGCATCTTCTTGTTATTAAGAACAAGACAATCTTCTGATGCAAGTCTAACCTGATGGCACAATCGAACCGCAATTTGCTTAAATTCATTTAATGCATGCATCGTCATTTGCGGATAGGTATAACCACTAGTCGTCGACACTTTTAAAATATCGTACATGTTATACCTAACGATAAACTGGTGTTCCATTTTTTGGATAACAGGGACCCAGCCAAAAGGGGTCAAAATTGATGGCGAGGATAGAATCGCTAGTGAAGAGAGTGAGAGCTCGGTGACAATGGAATCAATATCCACAAATAAAGATTCACCGCCACAAGTGGCCGGTCTGTAACAATGAAGGAGTACAATGTCTATGGGTGTTGGTTTGCAAAAATCATCAGTATGAAGTTCAAAGTCGAGATTGGTAGTGGAAATAATGGGGTATTGAAATGGATCAATTAACGGGCTTTCCAAGGCTTCAATACGGTGAATATTCTGATCTTCTATGTTGCATCGTTGCTCACCAATTCCTGACGATGCGACCCTCCCTAAGTGTTTCGCAAGATTTAGCAATGATTCATTTTGGCACGGCATATTGTTGATCAATACGATACCTTCGGATTTCAATTTCGTATTCACTTTATGAGACGTACACAAGCTGTCCCGATAATCAAATCTTTGCATATTCTTCTTTGATAAACTTAATTAATTTGGGAGCGCCTTGGTGAGCTTTTTGTATTAGGGCTAATCCAGGAAAGCTATTGCCTTCAATGATTACAGGGCCTGAAGGTGTAATGGCAATGTCCCAACCGATAACTTTTAACGATGGGAAAGTTTTAGCGGCCCGTATTGATAACTGTAGGGCGTTTTCAAAATAGGGGATCCGAATGCCGCTGAATGAAGCGCCGCTTATTGGATGTTGAGTATACATCTCGTACTTTTCGGTAAACCCCACCGAGAATAGGTACCCGGTGTCAATGTTAACTCCCACATAAATGCCCCCTGAATGTGCGTTATCAACCAAACACGAAGTAGTAGCGACTTTATAAACAATGTACATAGCTACAGGATCCGCTCCTGATGGGTGTGCGGTTATTACTCTAATACAATTGAGTGCCTCTTCCTTATTGGCGCGCAACTCCGAATGATTCACTAAGCACTCTTCTATGATCCAATCTCTGTGTGCGAGCTTCATAAACTCGAGAAAGCCGAATCTAGTTTGTTCACAATAGGCATGACCAACGTTTATTCTCAACTTAAAAATTCCTTCGCCACCAGAAGACATTAATGCTGGTTTACAAATCAGTTCTGTTGCTCTCAGGCTGCATAGAAAAGTATCAAAAGTGGATGTGCAAAGGATTTCATTTCCTGCATGGTCTAAAATGCGTCCATTTTTGATCCTCAAGACAGTGCTTGGGATAGTCAACCCTTCGCTTTTACAAATTTGTGAAAAAACATTTTTGTCGTCTAGTAAGATCCAATGCTGGTTAAGGGCGACAAGATATTTGTAATAAAAAAGCGATTCGGTGATGTAGTTGTCTATCTTTGTAATCGTTTGGGATTTGAGGTAAAAACCATAATGGAAGTAAAAGAATGGGGATATCCGTTTTGTGATTAAAGCCCAAACCATTTCCCGCAGGATTTTGGATTTGTTTTTTTTTAATTCTGTGGATGTGTAAATGTATGCACGTATATACCTATTCAAGAACATTTCCAGAGAATAGCGGAACCAAGCTGGAGCCATCCACAATCTTTGAAGTTTACGATTAAACGTATGATTAGCTTTGTGTATTCTTTCGTTAAAGTTCACAAGCAAGGTCCCCTTATTTTTTCTAGCTTACTCTGTTTTTTATTGGGATCAATCTCAATATGAGCGTATATCTCGGGCCTTTTATAATTGGAGTGACTTCATGCACGTTATTAACACTAAAGAGCACGCAAGTCCCAGCCTGAGGCACGATATTAAACTTGCTGTCAAGATCTACAAAGTTGAGTCGACCTCCTTCTTCACAGGACATGGTGTTTAGAAATATTACAGCCGTATAGTCTCCTCCCAGCACTGGTTGTCCATTAAGCCCAGACCGTTCCAATTCTTGTGCGGTTACCATGTCGTGATGAGGAAGCATACCTACCCCGACAGGGTACTTGTAGATAAGTGGTGCTGAACTGAGTATCAGTTCAGCACCCAATCCAAACTGTTCAACAATAAATGGTGTGACCAAGTTATGTAATTTTTCCGCTACCTCATTGGAAACCACCACATAGGTACAATTCCTAATGGATAGATCAACTATTCCTTGGTAACTCCGGGGCAGAGCAACTGACTTCTCAAAATAGTCTATCAACGATCTACACTCATCATGGCTCAACAAGTCCTTAACAATTAGTGGCGATATGATTGTGTCATCAGGTTTCCAATATTGTTGGATAATGTGATGGGAAGTAAAATATTGATTGTCAAGGGGAGCAGGCAAAGAAGTCACTGGTTGTTTTACCTTACTTATCGTGTAATGAACCAGGCTGCGTGCAACCCATTGTCCCAATATCTGCTCAGCCACCTTAAATGAAGGAGATAAATTAACATCACAAACGTAAAAATTGCCATTAGATTGAACTAGGTCAATTCCATAAAATTCGGTTGCAAAATTATGATTAATTGTCGTGATGATCTCACGAAAGTGAGATGTATCAAGCAAGGGGATAATCCGAGTATCATCAAACGCTGATGACGCTTTAAAATTGCCAGAAATTTTCTTATATGCGCACAAAATATCACTGTTTAACACGAGGACTCTAATGGCTTCACCAAAATTGTCATCCGCAAATTCTTGTGCAAGATAGTCTTGCATTTGATGTTGATTGAAAAAACGTAGATAGTCAACAAACTCAGCCAAACAATGGCAGAGAAATATACCTAGCCCTTGGGTTGAATTAGCCGGTTTTAAAATCAATGGAAATCCTAAATGCTCACCAATAATATGCGCGTTACTAACAGTCGGTATTGGCACTGTCTTTAATACCCTAATCCCAACTTTACCTAAGAAGTAATTCGCGTTTAACTTATTTAGAAGCTTTGAATTGTCAGCATGGCCATTTATGCAATAGACTCCACGATCTTGTAACGCTTTGCATATGATATTAATTTTATCGGAGGTATAAACCCCCGTCCTTGCGATAATAAAACGAGGTAACGAAATTTGATTTCCATAAACAAAAATATCGTTTTTGTTGTTCGAGACAATAATGTCAATATCTTTGCTTGCTAAGACGATGAGGCGCACATTGGCATAAAGAAACTCTTCCTTTAATTGATCAATTTCATATTTTTCATCATACGCCAAAGTTTCAATGAAATCATAAATTACCCATCCAATCATAAGATTATCTTTCTGCGTGAAATTTACTATTGGGAAATTTCGCTGCTCCCTAATAATTGTTACTATCCGATACCATGGAGTTAATCTAAGGAAACGCAGATTTATTCACTCATCAGCAACAGCCACTACGCACCGCTCATTTTCCGCGAATTTTTTGCCGACGTGTTCCGAAATCAGCGTTTCGTTTTCAATTTACCTCGTTCAGAAGCTGCCTGAACGGCATTTCCCCCGGTTTTTCCCACTATGGGCACAGCTTGCCCTTGACCATGTATAAATTGCTCGGGGCAAACAGCACGTTCAACTGCGCATCGTTCTTTTCGAGCCCCTTGTAACGCGCCTTCTTGTGCTTGAAGATGTTCTTCACAACATGGAACGGGTGCTCGACTCTGGCACGAATGCGTGCCTTCAGTTTCTCAAAAGCCAGCGCCAAATCTTTCTGCCAGCATTCCTCCATCTCGAGGCATGGCTTCTAATTTCTTTTGCACTTCTTTCCGCTTGACTGCCCCAACGTATCCGGCATCCGCGCCCACACGGGTTTCCTCGCCATGCAGCAGCTCGGCTGCCTGGCTGATGTCGCTGACGTTCGCTGCCGTGCTCACCACGGTATGCACCAATCCGGATTCATCGTCTGCACCGATGTGCGCCTTCATGCCGAAGTACCATTGGTTGCCCTTCTTGGTTTGATGCATATCCGGATCGCGTTCGTGCTTCTCGTTCTTGGTCGAGCTCGGGGCTGCAATCAGGGTGGCGTCAATCAATGTGCCATGGCTCATGAGAAGCCCGCGCTCCTTCAGCAGAGCGTTCACTTCCTTGAGCATCGCCTGCGGCAATTTGTTGGCTTCCAGCAGGTGCCGAAAACCCATCAGCGTCGTCGCATCCGGCACGGCTTCCCGCGCGAGATTGATGCCGCAGAAATCTCGCAGTGCCTGGCTGTCATAGAGCGCATCTTCTACCGCTTCGTCAGCCAAGCCATACCACTGTTGCACAAAATACATGCGCAGCATCCGTTCCAACCCGATTGGCGGCCTCCCACGCTTGCCGCTCTTGGGGTAGTGCGGCTCGATCACGGCGATCAGCCGCACCCACGGAACAACGCTTTCCATCTTGGCAAGAAACACATCTCTTCGTGTTTGTTTCTTCTTGCTCCCATATTCCGCTTGGGAAAAGCTCAATTGCTTGGTTTGCTGGCCAATCGTCATCGTTTGTATCTCCGCAATGTCTTCCGAGCATTAACGTTCGGCAACACAGTTTCGTTGGCAATCAGCACGAATAAATCTGCGTTTCCCTAAGTGCTATTATCATACCTCATGATCACGGCCACTGAGCATGACCTTTAGGTCGTCTGAACAATTCAGACGACCTCTTCCACCCAGTAAAATAAAAAAAACGCAACAACAAACCCCCGCCTTCCAGGCGGGGGTTAAAACCCCTTACATCATCCCCCTCTCCGCCATACTCAACACCTCATTTCCCGCGACCACAAAGTGATCAAGCACCCTTACATCCACAAGCGCGAGCGCCTGCTTCAGTGCATTAGTGAGCATCACATCTGAGGTGCTTGGTTCTGCAACTCCCGAAGGATGATGGTGAGCGAAGATCACAGCAGAGGCATTGACTGCAAGTGATCGCTTCACTACCTCCCGTGGATACACTGACGTTTGCGAAAGTGTACCCCGAAAAAGCTCCTCGGCAGCAATGAGGCGATGTTGTGCGTCAAGAAATAGCGCAACGAATACCTCATGCTCGCGGCCATTCAAGATGACCTTGAGGTAGTCGGCTACTACTTTGGGAGAATTGAAAACGTTTCCTTTACAGAGTGTTTCCTCAAGGGAGCGCTTCACCAATTCCCGCGCGGCAGCAAGCTCTTGTACATAGTCCTCGCTTCCCTCTTCTGCGAAGAGTAATGAGACGAGTTCGGTGCGGTAGAACTTTTTTGCTTTTCTTGCGCCTATGAGTACGGCGATTAAATCTTGGTTTGATAGTCTGTGCATAGTCATGTCGGTTTCCTTTCATAAAGAACAAGCCGACACTCATAATTAACCATGAGAGACTTAAAAACACGACGTGGGAATGTGCCCTCTTGGCACGCTGAACAGACAAACAAAACCCGGCCTTTTGGCCGGGTAAAGGGGTGTGCTAGGACATAGCTTTTCTTCCTTCGATGTTCTTTAACGCAAGCTCGCTGAGATAACGGGTTGCAGCCATCGCAGCACTTGAAGCTGTGATGATCGCTGCCTTCTCTTGCCGAAGCACCACAAGCCAGGTGCGGATGTATACGGCGTGATCCATCCTCGGTGCGACACTGATGCCAAGATCGGCACAAAGAAACGCGGCACCGAGTTCAGCCACCAATTCCTCCATGGCATAAGCACTCGTACCGAAGCGACCGGAGAGATCACGACTCAAACGCTTCTGATGCCCCGACCAATGAACATGCTCATGGAGAAGCACGGAATAGAAAGACTCAGTTGCCGAGCTTGTTTCGGTTTCAATGAATCGGCGTGACTCCGGCATGTTGATACGGTCAAATGCCTTGCTGTAGGAAGCTATGTCACCCCCATAACGCACCGTAGCACCCACAGACGAGATGAACATATCAGCCGCTTCCAGCCGCTGGGTACGATCCTCCAGTGGGGCCTCTGCTTTCTTCCAACCATCCACCTGGTCAGCGTTGAACACCACTGAGCCTTGTATGACGAGGCGAGGCTGGGATGCGTTGTCATCCGCTTTCTCTTCTTCGGCTTTGGGTTCCCGCTTCTTGAAGAAAATGATGGTGGATGCCTTTTCTCCTTTGCGCACGTGAGCACCAAGATTGCTCCATTGGCGGTAGGTTGCCCAATACGGCGAGGTATACCCGCGCAGGTGACTTGCTGACCACAAGGCAAGGGTATTGATGCCGTGGTAGAAGTTTTTGGTTGCGGCATTCCTCGGCAATCCCCTCCCTGCATTCTGGTGCCACGGCATACGGTATTCTCCGACACCAGATTCGATGGCCTTGATAATTTCATTGGTTACGCGAGTGTATAAATCTCCTCGATTTAAAGAACTGTCTGTTTTCATAATTTCCTCCTTGTCACGCCAGGAACACCGGGGATTCGGTGCTCCAAAATGACAACGAGAAAATGTGTGATGCCCTTCATCATCATGCACTAACCGACACGCGGAATCACGACGCAGGAAGGTGACTCCTAGGCACACTCCCCCACCGTGCTTTCTTGTAGTGTTGTCTGTAGGCTTCTCGCATGAAGAAAAACAGCGTCAGCTACTTTGCAGAGACCAACGGAAGGAAAAAGATACGGTTCGGCATCAAGAACGATGACCGCTTATTTCATCTGTACGTAATCGGCAAAACCGGCACCGGCAAGTCAACGCTTATGGAAACATTGGCGCGGCAGGACATAGAGCTGGGGCATGGCGTATGTGTCATTGACCCACACGGTGATTTAGCTGAACGACTGGTTGCACATATCCCAAAAGAACGAAAGGATGATCTCGTCTACCTCGATGCCGCCGACAACAACCAACCGTATGGCTACAACCCTCTCAGACGGGTAAGGAAGGACAAGGTGCCCCTTGCGGTCTCAGGCCTCATGGAAGCCCTCAAGAAGCTCTTTGATGACGCCTGGGGTGTGCGCATGGAGCATGTGCTCAGAAACACGCTGTATGCCTTGATCGAATGCGGAGACGCAACGCTCCCCGATATTCTGCGTATGCTCACCGACACGTCATTCCAACGGAGCGTGGTGAAGAAGATTACCAATGCACAAGTTCGCGAATTCTGGGAGCACGAATTCAAAGACTACAATCCGCGCTACCGACAGGAAATGATCTCCCCCATCCAGAACAAGGTCGGGGCGTTCCTCGCTGACCCTCGGCTCTATCGTATATTCACCGAGCCGCCTGTCGATCTCCATTTTCGCCAAATCATGGACTCGGGGAAAATCCTCATCGTGAACCTCGCCAAAGGGCGCCTGGGCGATGACAGTGCGAATCTCCTAGGGGCACTTCTGGTGACCACACTCAACCTAGCTGCGTTTAGCAGAAGTGAGCTACCCGAGGATGAGCGTCGACCGTTCTACATCCACCTCGATGAGTTCCAGAACTTCACGACGCTTTCGGTGGCGAACACGGTATCTGAGCTGCGCAAGTTCAAACTAGGACTCGTGCTTGCCAACCAGCACCTCCACCAACTGGAGCCAGATGTCATGCATGCGGTACTCGGGAATGTTGGCACCCTCATTACCTTCCGCGTGGGTCCGGAGGATGCGCGGATGCTCGCGAGGGAATTCGAGCCGGTGTTTTCTGCCGAAGACCTGGTGAATATTCCCAACCATGACATCTACCTCAAACTCATGATTGATGGGGCGCCAAGCATGCCGTTTAGTGCAACCACGCTTCACCCCCAGGATGCATTTGGGGGCTCTTGAGGAGACCGGGTGTGCGGAGCATAATGCGCGAGCTTCACACAATCATCTATCAACCACGGGGGGAGAAAACATGAAAGTATTGTTGCGCAGGGATCAAAAGGCCGGAATGATGGGTATGGGGAAAATCTCGTTCATTCTCGATGTAAGGGCGGAGCTTACCGACGAAGAGCAGGCAAATATCAAGAAATATAAACTGGGCGACACCATGCTCTATGAGCGTGACAAGCTCATCAGTGCTGGCAGCGGGCTACTCGGTGTGGCAAGCCGCTTTGCCATCAAGGCGATGAACATTTCGGTGTCTGTTGACGAGCTCGCCAAGGGCAAGCAAATCGAGTGCAAGGATATTGTCGAGATGCTTGCCGTTGAGGAGCAACTCAAGGAAGCCTGCCAGACCTTCAAGGCGGTTCTTACAGCAGCTGCGCATTTTGGCGGTGAGGAAGTGCTCGAATACTAGCGTTCTCGTGGCAAATTGGAAAAACTGGTTCATGGGCTCAGCGCATAGCCGCGAGCACGGGGACACCTTTGGTCTGTATGACCGTGTAGAGAGCTCGCAAGCACGCTCTCCGTTTTCAGACGATGAAAAGATCAGTGATTTCATCATCGAGCTCATCTTCGAGATTTGCGAACGGCGTGGAGTTACGCCTTCAATTCCCCTCGGGAATGCACTCTACAAAACGATCAAGGGACTTCTATACTTCGACGGGCTTCTTGTCGAGCTCCCCGAGCGGTCGGCAATTTCCAAGCTGACCATTGAGGAAGGAGTTCATCTACGGGCAACCTGGAAGCGCCATTTGCACTTCCTTGAGGACAACAAGCGGCTGACTACCATCTGGCGCGACAAGCTCTCATGGCTTTTCTCGGGAATGCTGGAATACTTCCCTCTCTCGGCCTTCACGGATATTGATGAGCGAGGTGTTCCCGCTGACGATTCAATAGTGCTTCCTGAAGCGAGAGCCTGCGACCTTTGCGACAACTTGCCTGAGGTGCTCGACCGACTCATGATTACGTTCTTCGATCAGGATGTAGTTAATGCCCACCTTTTCGATCCTCTACGGGAACGGTTCAACGACAACACATACCGTGTGTCGGGAGTGCCCCCAGAAAAGCGACATGATGGTGCACAGAAGATCATCATGCCGAGTGAGAACAAAACCTCCTCGCCGGAATATTTGATCGAAGGGTATCTTCAAGGAACTCCGTTCTTCACCTTCTTCTACCACACGCTTCCCTTTGCCATCCCCTTCCCGGCACGCTTCGAACATACGCATATCGTCGCTGGTTCCGGCCACGGCAAAACCCAGCTGCTTCAGTTCCTCATACACCATGACTTAATGAAAGCTCAGGATGATGGCCGGTCGGTCGTAGTGCTGGATAGCCAGGGAGACATGATTCGCACCATTTCGCACTTGAAGCTTTTTGACCCCTCAGAGATTGGCAGCTTGGCAGATCGTTTTGTTCTCATCGACCCAACCGACGTGGAACATCCAGTCGGACTCAACATGTTCGACTTCGACCGAGCACGAGTGGAGACACTTTCAGTGAAAGACCGGGAGATGATCCTGAATGCGACGGTCGAAACCTATGAATATTTCTTTGGGGCGCTTCTCGGCGCGGAACTGACGCAAAGGCAGGGGGTGATCTTCCGCTACCTTGCCCGGCTCATGATGGAAATACCAGATGCCACCATTCATACACTTCTCGAACTCATGATGAACGGCGAGAAGTACCGGCCTTACATGGAGAAGCTCACCGGCACTGCCCGCACCTTCTTTGCAACACAGTTTTTTGATCGCCAGTTTTCTGAGAACAAGAAGCAAATCACGGCACGACTCTGGGGTGTGCTTAGCAACACGACATTAGAGAGGATGTTCAGTCACCCTAAGAACAAGGTTGACCTGTTCAAACTGACTCAGGAAGGCAAGATCATTCTGGTAAATACCGCCAAGGATTTTTTGGGGCATGAGGGGTCTTCGATCTTTGGCCGATTCATCGTGTCCCTGATCGCGCAAGCGGCTATCCAGCGCGCAATACTGCCCGCCTATGAGCGTACCCCCACATTTGCCTACATTGACGAAGCCGAGGACTATTTCGACGATAACATCGACCGGCTGGTGAACCAGGCGCGTAAGTACAAGATCGGCCTCATATTCAGTCACCAGAATCTTGACCAGTTGAGCACCGCACTTCGAGCAAGTGTCCTTACCAGTACCTCTATCAAGTTTGCAGGTGGATTAAGTAGCAAGGATGCGAATGCTCTTGATACCGAGTTCCGAACCGATGCTCAATTTCTGCTGAGCCAGAAGAAGCGAGGAGACCACACGGAGTTTGCCTGCTATGTGAAAAATTTCACGGCAAAGGCGCTATCGGTCTCCATTCCACTCGGCCATGTCGAAAACATGCCGACACTCGATGAGGACGGCTACGAGGAGCTGCTTGAGAAAAATCGAGAGATGTATAGCGTAGTGCCTGAGATTCCCGAGATCGAAGCTCCCTTCGTTCAACCCAAGAGAACAGAGAAGGCGGAGCCTATCCGACCCAAAGCGCCTGCGCAGATTGTCACAGTTTCGCCCACGCCAAAAGAGATCGCACCTGCACCTGTCTCCGATGAACTCGAAATACCTGAGCCGCGTGTGCTCCGCGCCACTGCACCTGTTCCTCGGTATGAGCCAAAGGAGCAGGGAGGTGGCGGCAAGCAGCATAAATATCTTGCTCAGTTGGTAAAGCAGCTTGCAGAGGAACGCGCATTCAAAGCCTCCATCGAAGAACCTATTCTTGAGGGAGCTGGTCGAGTCGATGTTCATCTTTCTAGGGACACGCGAAAGATCGCGGTGGAAATATCCGTCACCACGGGAAAAGACTGGGAACTCCAAAACGTTGAGAAATGCCTGGCTGCGGGATACGAAGAAATATTGGTTGTCAGCACCAATGCACGTCACCTGAAATCTCTTGCGCGATTCATCCCTGAAAATCTGGACGAAGCGGTACGGGGCAAGGTGCAATTTTTCAGTACCGAGGATTTTATTGAGTATCTCGACCAGGGCACTTCCGCAACTCCGTCAACATCCGAATCTACAGTGCGGGGCTACAAGGTCAAGGTAACGCGCCAAGCTCTATCACATGCCGATATTGCTGAGCGGCGTAGTGCGGTGGCACAGGTGATCGCGCGGTCGCTGGCGAGAGCGCAGAAAGAATAATGGGAATCCACTCTATGCGGCGCGCTTATCCACTAAAGCGAACTCTATCTGCAAAAGCCAATGTCCCCTTCATAAAATATTTTTTTGCCCAAGACCCGTTAGGTTTAAGTAGCATTCTTCGTGGTTGCTCTGCACCCAAAACAGACCTCGAATTTAATTTCTGGCTCCAGTAGCGAAATCTGTAATGGTCATAAATACGCAAAATTTCAACTCCATAGGAATCAGCAATATCTGTATCCCCTGCGATTATCATGAAGTTCTCGTCATTACTAGATGATGCAGCGCCAGAGAGGTTATGTGAGCCGCTTATAACAACCGGCTGTTCAGACGTAAAATCCACAATTACAATTTTTGTATGAATAAGAATTGAGCCGACTCCTGTTCCCTCAAGCGATTCTTTAAGAAACCCGTCAAGCCCGCTTTTCAAGTAGTTTGCTGCAACAAATTGAGCTGTTTTATCTGCATGGTATCCAGTAATAGAGCTTGCTTTATTCTGCACACCAAAACGTAAAATAGGGTCGTGTGCCTCCCCCTCAAGAGCACACTGAACATCTTTGTGGAGATTAAAAGCTGTACAGAAAAGTACATCACTTTCTGCGCCGCCTATCTTATTTACAAATTCAGCGATGTCACCAAACCCAGACCGAGGAGAAAATCCAACGAATACTCCAGGCTTTTCTTCAATAGGATTGTCGTTATTTATGAATGCTCTAGTTTCAGCAACACCTTGCCCGTTTCCAAGCTCGGTCCAAAGCTCGTCAAAATGGATTTGGTATGCAGTTGCAATATCGGAATCAGTCGTAATGTGAACGACATTTGCCTGACGATAAACCCCATTATCCGTGAAATTTGTCGAGCCAGTGAGCACAGAGTCAAGAACCTTTTTCCCGTTCTTATTTTTACTCAACACAATATATTTGTCGTGAAAGATTGACGAAGTTACACGTCTCCGCTTTACTTTCAATGATAGCTTTTTAAGATTTTTCTCATTTTGTGCAGTTTGAGAATCTCCATTTTTTGCATGATAAATAATTCGCACATTCGCACCACGAGCATATGCAGCATCAACCGCATCAACAATATCCTGCTGTTCATATTCATAAATGGCAATATCAAGATTCCAATTTTGATCTTTTGCTTTTTCAATCTGTTCAATAATTGCTTCTTTGACTCCACGACTTAACCACACCCAGGCCTCAGGACTAAATGCAACTTGAGACTTTTTGCCTTTTTTTGCCTTATCAAGTTTGTCCGAAATGGTTCTGAATTTTCTTGAGAAGGCTTGGCTTGCTGCTGCTGCACGATTGAAGAGGATTCGGTGTTTGCCACCAGAGATACTTGCTGTTTTTACTTTTATCGTTGGCCCGCGTAAAAGATTGGGTGACTTGGGATCGCCCTGCGCCGCATAGACGATATAGGTATAAGCAGTATCTGGGTTTACTGAATAGTCTGACCAGCGAAATTTTTGAAGCGGGGCAATATTGGAAGGAATCAGGGTGCCTGCTTCGTGGTCATTCATATGCGCAAACGGCAACATTCCACCGATCCACTCTTTGTCTCCTGATGGCCCAATTCGCTCTATGGAAAACCCGAGGAAATCCTTCTCTGGTTTTTTGATGTCTCGGTTAAAAGCCAACAGAATACCCGTTGTTCCAGCATATGCCTTTACAGTGATTCCATTCTTAGATGAACGAACACGCATTTCCCTCTCCCCAAGTTAAATGTTCCTGCCACCTCTACCCATGAGGTGTACTGTTCTAACCCTCTCACACAAGTCCCACGCTATTTGTGTGTAGCGCGGTCAACAAAAAATGTAAGTGGGGACGATAACTCTTTTTCCCTCGAACTATCTACCACCCGAACAGTAATAAATTGACCAGGAGCTAGGTTTCCAAGGGCGACGTTTGCTGTCCCAGACTGTGCAATCAATATGCCTTTAGCACTTGCTGAGAACACTGATCCATTCACACTTACTACATTTGCTCCACTTATTTCCAAAAATATTGGTAAGAGACGATCTTCTTTTTTCGCCTTTTTATCGGCGTCGATAATATTCTTCATATCAACAGCCAACCCGATATTTCCATTTCCATTTATATCGGCGACAACCACCCGTGTTCCTGAGGTCAATTTCGCAGTTGGCAGCTTTACGTCTGGCGTTAATTTGTTATCAGGGAAGCGCATTTTAGTAAATCGGGAGATTCCTCCTTGTTCGCATTTTTCTCGCTCGACGTTCTTTTTTTTCTCGCAGCCCATATTAGTTTTGGCAAGAACAAGTGCGCCGGGTTTTAGGTCTAGCTTAGAAAATGAAGGGAATGTTGCAGTTACCGCAGAACCATCCGCTGAAACCGAAATGCTACTGGCAAGTAATTTGCATTCATTATTTTCTGCTGGTGTAAAACCACACAATGACGGATCAACAATCGCATACGCTGCTAAAGCTTTTGAGGAGAGATTCTTACCCCCACGCAATACTGCAAATGCATACTCTTTTTTGTCGTCTTCGACAACTATTAGCTGATTAACCGCATCCGGAAGAGCAGTTGTCTTGTCGTATGGTATTGGAATTGTGTTTGTTGATGACCCAATGCTTTCCCTTACGTGAGATATATCACTGTACATCCGGATTCTTGTAATTTGTAAAAGTGCTTCCCGAGTTTTTTTGCATGCATCATCACATTTATTAGTGCTCTCAGCAGGAATGATGCAGTTGTTTAGATACGTGAAATCTTGACGATCAATCCCCCGTAAAATATCAAGAAGCGGCACCATACTACTTTTCGTTACTTGGGCCTGAAGCGTCGCCTTATCTTTAGAGAGATACCCTCCACAAACGTCTGCCTCACTTAACTTGAACTCGGGATAGCCATCTAGGATTTCAGCAATTTTTTTTGCTGTATCCAAACGTCCTTGCGTGTTTTGTGGATCATCTGCTTTTGGGTCCGTGCTCTTAAAAGTTGAACTTGAATAAGCCACCAAATTTCCCGTTTCTCCTTCTGACGGTTTTTTTGTCAAAACTAATGTGGAAACATTAAAAGTCCGTGCAACCATCGCATATTGATTACTCCCTGCATTGGGTGCCCCGAGTCGTATCTTGATTGTGTTATCGGTAATGCGCCCCATTGTCAGAATACTATTTCTGTCCGCACCCAAAACAGCATTCATTTGTGACTGCGAATTGTTATACCCAGTGTTTATAGCCCCTAAATTCCCCATAACACCGCTAAGTGCGGCGCTAAATTGCCGGACGACCTCGGCTGTTCGTGCTGTTGAAGTTGATTCCAAGACATCATTGATTATAAGGGGGTAAACCATTACTGGGGGTAATTCCCACTCACTTCTCCCACCCACAGTTATTTTCGAGGACTCACCCGACCAGAGCTCCAAATTAATATAGGTGTCGTAACTTAAATCTCGTGCTTTTGGTTGTACGTTTACTTGAAAGGTTATGACGTGAGCGTCATAACCACTCGGGAGCTTCACCGATGTTATCTGTTGCTGTGCTATTGCCGCAGCTTGGCAGAGGGCTGTTCCGCCAAGGATAGCGGCCTCTCCATCCATACCAAAAGACTGAGCCGCTTTTGCAATATCTGGAGATAGGGAAGATTCCGCCATGGCATTTGATGCCACACCTGAACTGCTAGGAACTGTCGCCGACCCGGTAGTTCTTGTATTCGTTAATGACGTTACCCCATTCTCGGTACTAGTGGTATTTGAAGCAGTAAGCGTCGGTAGTGACAAACCAATACCCAAGGAGACTTGTGAGAGTAATTGATATATATCACTGCGAGTAGTTTGAGAAGCAAGAGTACGGCAATCAGCAGCAGACAAACCGTGCTGAACGGCCAAACTTTCTTGAAGATCGCTAAATAGCATCGGAGGCAAAGCGGTAACAAATACATTCGCGATATCAGCACTGTCAGCAACAGCCCTGGGAGATTTTTCAAAGATCGAGGAAAACGAACTGCAACCGTTTGTTAAAAACGCGATGCTCAAGAACGTTATAGCTAATCTTAGTTTCATTCGTCACTCCCCTTATTTTGGTTTATGAGATGCAAAATCCTTGAAAGCGTGGTTCGTGAATATACACTCATGCCTAGAATAAAACTCTTCGAATTCGAGTTGCACTATTCAATGTTCTGGATAGCACTAACACTCAATTCAAAATCCGACTGATGGGTATTGATGCACCTGAGAAAAAGCAGGCTCTTGGCAATAAATCCAAAGAGTCATTATTTGGGGTTAATTATCACATTCTTATTAAACATACAACTGTCAAGGTGACTAGTTACATGAGTTTTGCTTTGCGATTAGTCTTTATAAAACTAATTATCTGTTTGTACTGAATGAGGCTGCGTAGACAGACAACAGCAACGTTTTGATTTAACAAATGCAAATATTACCTGGCAAACTGAGAGGCATGATTATGCGTGTAAATGCGGCTAATTCGTCAATGTTATCGACTAAGTCAAGTTTCAGAAACAGTCTTTTGCTCACAACCACACGTGCGGTCTTCACAGTACTTAACGCAGCCTCTCCATATTTAAGCGCCAAGCTTGCGCAACAGTTATACACGACACCACCAAGATATAAGCGGAAATTGAGCAATGAAGATGCGCACTTCATGACACAAGCAAAAGTGTTTTCAATTCCTTATTCCTCACATCCCTTGAGGGGCTTTCGCTGGGATGGCACGAATGGGAAAACAGTACTGCTCGTGCATGGGTGGGGCGCGCATCCGCATGCCACTTTACCGTTGGCTCGCAATTTAGCATCTGCTGGATATTCCGTTGTTACCTATGAGGCACCAGCTCATGGCAAGCATCCTGTAAAGCGTTCCTCGCCCACAAAATGGGCAGATTCGCTGTGTGCTGTGCTAAATGAGATCGGCTCAGTGTATGGCATTGTTGGACATTCCGTTGGAGCTAGTTCAATTGTCATCGCCGCCCATACCAACCTTCCATCAGCACGCTTGGTGCTGATTTCACCAATGACAAGCATTATCAATAACACCAATCGTTTTGCGGAGCAGGTTGGAGTCAGCGCGCAGGCTATTGAGATGATGCGTCAATTTGCCTGGAGTTACTCCGAGCCTAGCGGTAGCCGATATGCATCCGGATGGGATACTTTATTTTCCTCACCTGAGCCTGAGCGAACGCTATTGATCCACGATGAAGATGATCAAATAGTTCCCATCGGTAATAGTGAATGGTTGCATGGTATTTGGCCTAAATCACAGTTCCTAAAGACCCGCTCTCTTGGGCACAACAAAATCCTTAGAGATGACTTTGTCATCAGTTCCGTTGGGTCGTTTCTTGGCAATGATTGAGATAAAGAAAAAGTTGACTTCCTCGTCACTCTCTCATGTCAACCGTATTTCTGTATTTAAACAATTTCTGTGAATCGTTTTCCGGAGTCTGCGTACTGCTCATATGTAGATATGTATAAACGTACTAGTTAACTATAACCAAGTGTAAGTTCGATGACAGCATATTCAGAAAACATTATTTCACCGCTAGATACGGCGTTAACTGACTTCCCGGCCTACTTACGATATTGGGCAGAAGTACGCTCTGATCATTTGGCGTATGCCTTCCTGAAGCAGGGCGAATTAGTTGACAGTTTGACTTTTCAGCAACTGGATTCTCAGGTTTGCAGGGTCGCAGGTTTTCTCCAAGAGTTCTGTCGCTGCGGAGACCGGGTGCTGATTCTTCTTAGCCCGGGCCTGGATTACATCACGTCCTTCCTCGCATGCCTGTATGCAGGAAGAGTGGCGGTAACAGGCTACCCGCCCAGCGTGGAAAAAAATACTGCACGTTTAAGATCTATTTTGGTGGATGCTGCACCGACTATCGTGCTGCACGCATTAGAAGATCGCGAAAAGATTAATAAACTTCTCGCCGACGCTGGGTCCGAGGCTCGCGCGGTTTGCGTGGAAGAAGCCACAGGTTTACATGAATTTTCTTGGTGTTCGCCGCAAATTTGCTCAGACACACTCGCCTTTTTGCAGTATACCTCCGGCTCTACCAGCCAGCCCAAAGGGGTGATGGTAAGTCATGGAAACCTGATCCATAACTCCCAGTCAATCTATAAGCTATTCAAGCACAACTTTGATAGTCATGTTGTGTCCTGGCTTCCTCCCTACCACGACATGGGTCTGATCGGCGGTATCCTGCAGCCACTTTTTGGTGGATTCAGCAGTTACCTCATGTCTCCAACCGATTTCCTGCAGCGGCCATTTCGGTGGCTGCAAGCGATTTCTAAGTACCGCGGCACTTCCTCTGGTGGCCCAAATTTCGCCTACCAGTACTGCGTAGACAAGGTAAAGCCAGAACAATTGGAAGGTGTGGATATCAGTTCGTGGGAGGTGGCATTCAACGGTGCGGAAAACGTAAACAATAATACCTTGAAACTGTTCAGTGAAAAATTTAGCCCTTATGGATTTCACTTTAATAGTTTTTTCCCTTGCTATGGACTCGCCGAGGCGACACTGTTAGTCACTGGTTCCGATGCGGGTAACGGTTTCGTGTCCGCAGCCTACGACCCTGAGGCTTTAAAAAACAATATTGCCAAGCCCTCCGAGAATCCCAATGCACGTGTACTAGTGAGCAGTGGGCGCAGCTTGCCCGATCAATATCTGCGAATCGTTTCTCCCGATACACAGTGTTTGTGTGGCGAGCGCGAAGCGGGCGAAATATGGGTTTCCGGGCCAAGCATAGCTCAAGGCTACTGGATGCGACCCGAGGACACCGAAGATATGTTCCACGCACGGCTCCTCGGAAATGATGACAGGCACTATTTTCGCACTGGTGATGTAGGCTATCTGGATGGGGAAGAACTGTTCGTCGTAGGACGCTTAAAGGACCTTATCATTTTGAAAGGTGCCAACTATCATCCGGCGGACATAGAACATTCTCTGCTTGCCCGTCGTCTTGGCGGTGGCATGTCTGGTGTGGCGGCATTCAGCCTCCTGATAGGTGATGAAGAGAAACTCGCAGTGGCGCATGAGTTGAATGGCAAAACTTCCGAGGTTGGGCTTTTGCCCCGGATTGTGGAAGACATGCGTGAATGCATAGCTGATGAATTCAGGATCAGTCCTCATGCAATATTTCTGGTAAAGAACGGCTCCCTCCCTAGAACATCGAGCGGCAAGATCAGGCGGCAGCAGTGTCGTACTGAATTTGGTGACTGGTTGAAAGCCATTGCTGATCCAAGTGGCGATCAGAATAGGTTTTCGGCAGGCGGTTTGGGACAGCATGTGCTTACCACGTCGATAGTTGGCAAGCCACTTAATTATTTCAAAACAGCCTCGATTGCTTAGGCATCCAATATCCATTTATTTAACAACAAGGAAATAGTCATGTCAGATGAAAGTATAGTCATGCCGGATGAAAATATGGACACTATGATCATTCATACTCGGTTGTCCAAAGTCGCCAGCACTGATCGGAGGCTGGCTTTGGTGGTGGTTCTGCTCCCTTTTATTGGTACTTTAGCGGCTATTGCGCTTGCGTTTAATGGCCTGCCTCCAACCGTCACTTCCATTGTGCTGTTTGCTGTTCTGTACTCTGCAACCATGCTGGGTGTCGAATGCGGTTATCACCGGCTTTTCGCTCACCGCTCGTTTAAGACCACTAAGGTTATCGAAGCCCTTCTGGCGATCTTCGGCTCTATGGCTTTTCAGGGGCCGTTGATTTGGTGGGCAGCCACGCATCGGCGTCACCACCAGTACTCGGATACAGAGGGCGATGCCCATTCGCCTCATTTGTTCAGCACTAACGAAAAACCTAATCTCTGGCGCGGTTTTATACACAGCCATATGGGTTGGCTGTTCTCGCAGGAAAGTACGCGACCTGCCAAATGGGCGAGCAATGTGAAGGATCTATACCGTGAACAATTCATGTACTCGCTACACATGAACTACTATTATTGGCTATTGCTCGGCTTGATCTTGCCCGCATTTATTGGCGGTATGGTGGATGGTGGATGGCAAGGCGCTCTGCTTGGATTCCTGTGGGGAGGTATGGTGCGAATTTTCTTCGTCCATCACTTGTTCTGGTCACTCAATTCTTTCTGTCATCTGGTAGGTCATAGCGCTTTTCCCGGAGTAAATGATCGTAGCCGTAACGTTCTATTTCTTGTACTGCCGACTTTCGGCCAAGGCTGGCACAACAATCATCATGCATTCCCTGCCTCGGCAAAATGTGGTCTTGCATGGTGGCAGATTGACATCACTTGGTGGGTGATCAAAACGTTGAGTGTACTAGGGCTTGCCTGGGATCTGCGCAGAGTGACGCCGGAACAGATCGAAATGCGTCTCAGGAATCCCCATTAAGTAAGCGACGGAAGTTTCAAACTTTATATGAACCTCAATTAGGAGCAATAAATGAAAGCTGCGGAATTATTGAATATGAAAACCAAAGTGAAACAAAATGTTACTGAGGAAGGCCTCCGTCTGTGGATGGCCAATTATTTGGCCAAGGAAATGAAAATCGACCCGAGTGAAATTGCTGTTGACGTGGAATTATCCCAATACGACTTCGATTCGGTGCTGGCCATGAGCATTACCGCCGAACTGGAGGATATACTTGGACGGAAACTTTCCCCCACTTTAGCCTATAACTATCCGACCATCGAGCAACTGACAGCTCACTTGGTCCAGGGTTGATCGCCATGAGTGAAACTGAGGATATGCTGACGGGCGCTACTGCTGATGCCATACAGTATCACTACGATGTTAGTGATGACTTTTACAAGCTGTGGCTGGATCCCACCATGACTTACTCATGTCCATTGTGGGAAGGCGATGAAAGTCTTGAGGAAGCGCAGATCAAAAAGTATGACCACCATATCCGGGAATCCTTCGCTAGCACTAAGCAGCGTGTGATTGACATCGGCTGCGGCTGGGGAGGAAATCTGAAACGATTGGTTACCACGACTAGTGTTCCACATGCTGTGGGGCTGACGCTGAGTGCTAATCAGTTGAAGCATATCGAGCAGATGCGCTTACCCGGCGTTAAGGTGAGCTTGGAAAGCTGGGCCGATCATAAGCCGGAACAGCCTTATGATGCGGCGATCTCCATTGGAGCATTCGAGCATTTTGCTAAGTATGGTGTCAGCCAAAAAGAGAAGATAGAAAGCTACCGGAAGTTTTTTATGAAGATGCACGATATCTTGGTGCCAGGCTCGAGACTGTCTTTACAAACGATGGCCTACGGCAGCATTCCACGCGGAAAAGCGTACAAGGATCTGTTTATCGCACAGCAAATTTTCCCCGAGTCTGATTTTCCGCGCTTGGCCGATGTGGCCGAGTCATCCGAGATGCTCTTTGAAGTCGAAGCTGTGCGTAACGACCGCATGCACTATGCGCGAGCTTACCGTGCCTGGTTCGATGGTCTCATTCAAAACGAAGCAAAGGTTGTGGAATTAGTGGGTCAAGAAGTATTTGACCGCTATAAGCGTTACCTGCGCGTTTTCAGTTATTCTTTCGAGTTGGGTGCTTTCGATTTGCTGCGTCTGACAATGCGGCGCATCGACCTGCCACGCAAATCCTGAAGTTAGGCAGATGGAAAGAATTGCGATTATCGGCTGCGCCTTGCGCACGCCGGGGGCGTCAGATGCTGAAGCTTTTTGGAGAATGCTGCTGGATAAGCGGCGGGCGATTTCCACCATTCCTAAACAGCGATGGGATGTGGAAAGGTTGCTCGCATATTTTACCGATGAGCAGCGTGTGAACAGTCTGCGCTGGGGCGGACTAATAGACGGAATCGACAAATTCGATCCGGAGTTTTTTAATATCACGCCTGCTGAAGCGCGCTCAATGGATCCTCAGCAGCGTCTCATCCTTGAGCTGGGATATCTGTGTGCGGAACATGCAGGTCTGACTATGGCACAACTACAGGGTAGTCGAACAGGCGTATATGTTGGCATTAGCAGCTACGACTATAACAAGCTGGTGGGGCGAGACTTTCGTTTCGTTGATCGTAGCGCTGCGATTGGCACGTCACATTTTGCGGCACCCAACAGGTTGTCTTGGTTCATGAAGCTAAAAGGTCCAAGCGTGGCAGCCGATGCCGCGTGCGCTTCCTCTTTAGTCGCCCTCCATCAAGCTTGTCACGCGCTGACTAACCGGGATATTGACATTGCGATGGTAGGTGGGGTAAATGCGATACTCACGCCTGATGTGATGATTTCCTTCATGCAGTCCGGCCTCTTGTCTCAGGATGGTCACTGCCGTGTATTCGATGCACGGGCGGACGGTTATGTCCGCGGCGAAGCATGCGGTGTTGTGGCGGTAAAGCGCCTTGCCGATGCAAATGCGGATGGCGATCGAATTCTCGGCGTGGTGCGTGAAGTGAAACTTACTCAGACTGGAGTACGGCAGAGTTTTATAGCACCCAGCGGAATAGCGCAAGAAGAAGTTATGCGTACAGCCTGGGAAGCGGCCGAGGTATCGGCTACAGACCTCGGCTATATCGAGGCTCATGCCACCGGAACATTTCTTGGCGACGCTGTTGAATTAACGGCAATTCATAAGCAGCTCCAAAATGGAGGGCGCACCGAACCCTGCATAGTGGGTTCTTACAAGCCAAATATCGGATATCCCGAAGCGGCCTCAGGTATTGTCAGCCTCATAAAGGTGCTCAAAATATTTGAACACAATCGCATTCCCGGCCAAGTGGATTATGAGACGTTGAATCACGCTCTAGCAGATGCTGAAACACTGAAGATTGTGTCTCAGGACAAAGTTTGGACATCTGGTGAAAAACGTATCGCGGGTCTGAATGCTTTCGGAGTGGGAGGGACATACGCACACATGGTCGTCGAGGAGGCTGATGCCGTGCCATCTCCGTTGACGTGGCCAGCCCCCTTGTGGGTGCTGCCTGTGTCAGCAAAAACTCCTGCCTCGTTACAAAAACTTGCTGCCCGCTATGCAAAGACAATTTCGTCTGCGGATGACAAGGATACAGCACATTATTGCCGCATTTTGGCAGTCAAGCGCAATCACTTTTCGTGGCGTCATCTTATACACGGTGCATCAGCACAAGATTTGGTTCAGCAACTGTTGGATATCGCCGCAGACGAACATGAAACGCTCACTCAACTGCCCCGAAAGAAAAATTCAGTTGTTGTACGTTTGGAAGGCTCCGCACGGGCCGGTGCCGACTTTGTTCAACGTCTAACGGCACTTACACCAGACAATTCAGTACTTGGGGAATTTTTCCGCAGAGCGGCAGCACTTGAGTGTGGCTTGAACGGTGCGTCCGCTATCTCACTAATACTTTCTCACGGATTGGTTTGCGGACTGACGGATTTGGGTATCAAGGTTTCACGTATTGAGCTTTGTGGAGAGTGGGGCGTGGCTGGAGTGGATAAAATTTATTCTGCGACATTGACAAGCTTTGGAGAATTGGCGCATGCGTCTCCCTTGCTGTCAGTAATCGAGGGGACTCTGCCCGACAATGAGCTTTTGAGCTTGGTTTTTGATGGTTTTCGGGCTGAATCGGATACGTCGTTGGAGCGCTGGCTCCATGGCGCGCTGGCAACGGTTTATGAATCGGGTGTGGAATTGGATTGGGCCGGTCTTTGGCACAATGACCGATCTATGCTGGATTTGGATTTGCCAGCGTACGAATTTAACCTAACCCGGCATTGGGTAGAAGTTTCTACTGAGGATGTCGACAGCATATCCGCTACAACCGGAGGATTTGGTCATGTTTAGTACGACTTGGATAGATACACTCCGCTTGCGAGGGCGTGTCAGCATGTCCGAAAGTGGTTCTGTTGCATACTCCAGACCAGGCATCGGTTTCGCCAACTTGAGCAAAGCAATTGTGCGATATCGGGTTAGCGGTAGTCCCTCTATCAAGAATCCTACAATCGTGATGGTTTGTGATCCGCCCAATGTTATTGAGCATTTCGACGAAGTAATAGAACTTCTTTCATCTAAGGCTCAGGTTGTATGTTTTGAACCGCCTGGGTTCGGTTTTTCTGTTCCTCGACCAGGCTTTGGCTTTAGCTTTCAGGATTATGTTAGTTGTGTTAATGAATTGTTGGATACGGTCAAGCTTGGCCCCTACTTGCTGGCCTTCCCTTGCATTTGGGCACATATTGCGCTGCACATTGCCAACCAACGCCCCGTTGTCGTTGCTAAGTTGATGCTATGGCAATGCCCTTCATGGCAGGATCAGGTTAAATGGGCAAAGTTTGTGGATAACCACAATATTCTTTCACGGCCATTTTTCGGGCAAGCTGTCATGAGCTTCATCCCGAAAAAAGTTGGTACTTTTTGGTATAGAGCCGCACTTAGCAAAGGGCGTTATGCGGATTTCCTGCCCATCTTTGAGCAATCACTAAAAAATGGTGCATTTTGTTGTCTGGGCTCTGTTTGGCAAGAATGGTTTTTCCGTGGCGAGCCCCCATCAGAGGTACAGGTTATCCAGCCATCCCTTGTAGCGTGGGGGCTAGCTGACCGAACTCATCGCCATAGCGACAGGTTATCCTTGGGGGATCAGTTCAAACATGTCTTGTGGTATGAGTTCAAGAATTCCGGCCATTCGCCAGAATTGGAGGCGCCTCAACAATTTGCCGAACTACTAAATGATTGGATATCAAATTGACTTCTAGAATCAGAAAAGGCTGAAATAACTGATTTTATTGTTGGGAGTAGCGAGATGGAATTAAACTCGAAATATAGTACCGATTTTTTTAACCAGTTTGGCAAAGATTATCTTCCTGAATACATGGGAATAGAAATCAAGGATGTAGGGGAGGGTTTCGTGCGCGCAGAAATTTCTCTCCAGAAGTTTCATTTTGCACCTAACGGTTATTTGCATGCAGGTAGCGTAGTCACTTTGGCTGACACCGTAGCAGGTTATGCATGTATAGCACATCTGCCCAAAGGGGCCGACAGTTTTACAACCTTGGAGCTCAAAGCAAATTTTGTTGGTACTGTTCGACAAGGATCCATATGTTGCGAAGCGAAAGCGGTGCATCTTGGGCGTACGACTCAGTTATGGGACGCTAAAGTAATTAACCCAATGAATGACCAACTGCTTGCTATGTTTCGTTGCACACAACTAATCCTGTATCCAAAATCATGAAGTTTTCTAGCCTAACAACACAAATTGTTTTTCACAAAATAGGGACGTGATGCTGTTAATCAATGAAAAATCAGCCGCTCAAGATGACTCCTCTTCCCTAGTCGTTTGGCTACTTGATACAGAGCAAATCCCCGCTTCTGCCAATACAAGTTCGTGGTGGCGAATTCGAGCTGGACTGAGTAATGGCGAAATATTGACTGCGGATCGCTTTACTCATTCAGAAGCATGTTTGCGCTATCTAGGAGCTCGCATGCTGGTAAGACACGCATTGGCGCATGTGACTCCATGCGAACCACAAGAGTTAGTCTTTACAAGTGATAATTTAGGTAAACCGTATGTCATAGCCCCACCAGTTGCCACTAAATGGTTCTTTAATTTGTCACATAGTGGCAGATTAATCGCTTGTGTAGTGCGGGATCGGCCCGTTGGGATTGATGTCGAATCACAGAATCGCGAACTTGCTGGGCTACTGCACTCTAATTTTTTGTTCACAGAGAATGAAGTGAAATGGATTACCTCAAGAGCGGAACGAATAAAGCAACGCGCCACTGCATTGTGGACGTTAAAAGAAGCTTATCTAAAGGCCATAGGGCTTGGGTTGTCGTTTCCTATGGCTGATGTGCGCTTTCGACAACACAAATGCCAGTTTAACGTGTATCCCAACGCGGCAGTAACCAGTCTTGACTGGTATTGCCGACTATTAAGTCCATTTCCAAACTATTGGCTCGCCATTTCCGGTAAAGGTCCCTTGGTAAAACCCCGCATAAACTGGATGTGTTGCGAAGAGAACGCTCAATTTATTTAAGTGTGTACACAATATGCCGAGATCTCTATGTATTTCATGGGAATATATCCATATGAAGGGGGTATAAGTAAATACTCTATGTCTCATACATTGAGCGGAGACCGTTATTGGCGCATGAATTTGTAATTTAACTGGATACGACTTGGAGGTAGAGATGGATCATCAAATAATTGTACAGCGTCTGGTCGAAATATGCCTTGAGGACGGTATTCTTCCGCACAGAACCAGTCACCCGGATATTGCAAATGCCGATTTTTCCCATTACGGTGCCGACTCGATGTCGCTCGTATTTCTCCAAGCGCTGATAGAGGAGGAATGGGGGGTGCGAGTCCCCATCAGTCACTTCGCTGCAAGACTGCGCAATCTAAATTCGGTCGCCATCTACATTGCCGAACAGGTTATGACCGCCAGTCGTACATGCGCCGCCGCGCCATCAAGTGCCTGACAGTTCAATCCAGCACGCGAATATTGGATGCCCATCAATGATCATTGGTGGCCCAGCCCGATGTGCATGAAAACCGGCCCTGCGAATCAGGCGTTCGACTCCAATCGGTGAAACGCTTATTAAACGTTTCGCGCCTTGCGCGGCAACATAGGCAACCGATTCATGAAGTAACTCGACACGGATCGGCGAGGATAATTGTTCCTGTGTCGGGGCCGGATTATTCAAATCCACCGCCGCAAAGCGAGATAGCTCCCAAACATCTTGGGAGCACGGTGGCGGTAAGCCGTTGAGGAGCTGAGGAAACACCTCCCCTAATAGATAGGGGCGAGTAGTAGGAAGTAGACGGGCGCAGCCCAAAACTTGGCCATTGTCATCCTGCGCCACGACATATACAGTATCCGGACGGTCAAACTGATCCAGTTCCGCGCCATCCTGCGTTCGAAGCTCCCAACCAAGTTGCTCTACGAATACCTTGTGGCGATAGTGGGCGACTTTCGAATAAACACCCGCAGGAAGCCCTTCCGAAGAGCCTGACATAACACGCATACCACCCCCGAAAAACCTATTATTGGAGTGGTATTTAGCTATAGTATGAAAACTTACGTAACTGCAAACCTTGACAGGTGTCAAACATAGAAGAAGGTGGTATACGTGCGCACTTTTTCTTGCCAGGCAAGTGCGTCAATGGCTGTCTCAAGCAGATTGGAGGTCTTGGCAAAGCCCAAATCCTGCTGAAAGGAATCAATAAACATAACATTGCTGCGGGGGGCAGCCGACCTGACGTAAAGAGGTAGTCCTTGCGTCACGTCCAGACACCAGTCCCATCCCAATGTGATGTCCGGTGCCGTGGTACTGAGCCACTCGGTGTAGCCGGAGATGCGGGCGATCCTTGCTCCCTCTTGTGGGAGAATTAAGTTATCATCATCCAAACCGGACAAAAGGTGAACCAACGGTATGGTTAATAAGGTTTCCAGCGTCAGGCGTACATAACCGTCCTCTGACAGGGTGACTATGGGTGTCCGGACATTGGGGTATGCATCGAAATCGGTCTGATATTTCATGGGTGCTTCTCGCAAAGATAATGCTAATACACTACATGACAGAGCAATGATTCGGTAGTGTCAAATTTGACAGGTAGGCTGAGCGCATTGTCTCCGCGCCCCGTGCATTGCTGACGGGTTCAGGTTGAAAATCAGGGAGGCTCATGAAAACTTGGCAGGAAGATCAATTTCTTGCGTTGCTTACCGCCAAATGTGAGCATGAATTATTTAAAATGATTATTTCGCTTGCGCGCGATCTTGATTTCGATTACTGCGCCTACGGGGTGCGCATCCCGCTTTCCGTAACGCAGCCAAAAATAGTGATGTTCAATAATTATTCGACCGCTTGGCAAAAACGATATCAAAAAGAGAATTACCTTGCCGTTGATCCAACAGTACAACATAGTATACGCTCGTCAAAGCCTATCATTTGGTCAGATCAGCTATTCGCGCACGCGCGTGAGTTTTGGGAAGATGCCCGCTCCTTTGGATTGAATGTGGGGTGTGCCCAGTCCAGCAAGAATACAAGCCGTTGCATGGTTGGAATGTTGTCGCTGGCCCGCTCGGCTGAATCCATTTCTGATGTCGAGATTCAAGACAAAAAGCTCAAGATAGCGTGGCTAACACAAATGGCACACATGGGGATGTCGCAACTCTTGACCGAGAAAATGATGCCGAACACTGAAGGCATACTGTCTGATCGGGAGATCGAGGTTCTACGATGGACTGCCGATGGAAAAGTATCAGCTGAAATCTCGGATATCCTCAATATTTCGGATCGTACGGTCAATTTTCATATCGGCAACGCCATGCTAAAACTGGATGCTCCCAACAAAACCGCAGCGGTAATTCGGGCAGCGATTCTTGGGTTGCTGTATTGAAAACTGGCGAATAGCGCCGTAGCAATAATAGGGGCAGACCCTCATGGCACTTGGTTAAGCCCCAACGCCCCTAAAAACGGAGGGCTGAGCACTTCTAAAGGTAGGCTTTATTACGACACGAAAGCCACCCATTACAGGAGGTCAACCCAAATGAAGAATACCAATACCACCATTGGACACATTGCGCCTGTTCGTAGGTCAAGTCCTATCGACGGCACAAAGGTCACGATGCCCGATACGCCGAGCAACCAGGAAACCTATCCGCAAAGCCGGGACTTGGCTTTCCCATCGCCTGGCTGAAAGTACAGCGCCCTACCAGTGGCGATGCTCCCGATCAGCCCTCCCTGCGCAAAAACCTTATTTTGTTATGGATCAGACTATAACCGAAACTCGCAGCCTGCACACCTATCAGAAATGATAGTGTTACTTTTGCCGACACTAATTTCCCCCATTCAGGAAATACTCGATTTGCCGCACAAGTGTTCCCAATGGCTTTGTTTTTCCCTTCTCCCAGTTCAAGACAGTAAATGGCGTGATGCAAAGCATTTCCCCCAGCTCCTTCTGGGATAGTCCAAGTTGCAGCCGCTTTTTCTTGACCTGCTCCCCTAAAGTTTTTGGCTCAAAATCAAAAGGCTGCTTTCTCAATGACTTGAGGCACACCCTGACGAATGGCAAAAAGGCAACGCGTCCCTGTCCGTGCGGCTATCATGGCCACTACAACGGCAAGTGCCGCTGCACGCCCGACCAGATCTCGCGTTACCGCAGCAAGATCTCCGGACCGCTGCTGGACCGCATCGACATCCAGATCGAGGTGCCCGCGATCCCGCAGGACGACCTGCTCGGCAAGGCAGACGGCGAGACCAGCGACATGGTGCAGGCACGTGTCGAGATCGCCCGGCAGCGCCAGCTGTCGCGTCAGCACAAGGCCAACGCACAGCTTATGGTCACCGAAATCGACGAATTATGCACGCCAGACGAGCAGGGCATCGCACTGCTGCAACAGGCGATCGCACGGTTGAATCTTTCCGCGCGCGCCTATCACCGCGTGCTCAAGGTCGCGCGCACGATCTCCGACCTTGAGGGTGGCAATACCGTTTCAACCGCACACATCGCCGAAGCGGTACAGTACCGGCGCCTGAATCTCTAGGCTGGACAAGTCTGCTGTGGCAGCAACACGGTGCGACGCGCCACTGCATGGTAAAATCCGCGATCGTACATTGGACTGCATAGCTATGAGCCACAAATCACACCCCATCGAAACCCTGTTGCAACAGCGCATCCTGAT
>Ga0224495_10000171_pt1 | contig 51731 bp, 54 predicted proteins | sample SF_Jul11_sed_USG_FD_168128 | JGI IMG/M metagenome (GOLD analysis project Ga0224495, IMG submission 168128) | Sediment microbial communities from San Francisco Bay, California, United States - SF_Jul11_sed_USGS_4_1 | ecosystem: Environmental > Aquatic > Marine > Sediment | place: USA: California...
GGTTATTCGGAGCGGCGGGTGGTGTGGCGGCGCAGATCGTGAGCCGGATGTCGAATCTGGCGGACGTGGTCTGGAACAACGCGCCCAAGGCCATTCTGGATCCGTTCCCCAGCCAGGTGAATCCCAACGCCAAGGCCGGGTACTAAGACAGACGATTCAACCTGTGACCCTTAGAGAGGGTTTACAGTCAGAGGGCTGGTTCGGGTATCCGGACCAGCCCTCTGGTTTTTGCAGGAGAGATGGTCGGGGAATTCTCCAACTTCCGGAAGGTCGCTGAACGGAAACTCACGATGCGCGACAACGCGGCGGACTTGAAGCGTACTCGTGCAGTACGCCGAGGGTTCGAGGGGCGAGTCTATCGACCGTAGGCTTGTCGCAACAGCGGATTGGCGATTGCAGCAGAAATGTTCATGAATGATGTGGGTTAGTGCGCCAACTCATATCGGACGGCGCTCAGCAGTTCCTCAATTCCAAAGGGCTTACGCAACGTCTGTCGTGCGCCCAACAGCCGGGCCGTCTTCCGAAGGTATTCCTCGCCGAATACTCCTGAGATGGCAATGACCTTGATGTCCAAGAATTCGCGTGTGAGCTCGATGATTGTATCGGATCCATTCAATTCAGGCATCATAAGATCCACGATCACCAAATCCGCCGGCCTCTGACGGTACGACCCTAGGCCCTCGCGCCCGTTAGCTGCTTCGACTACAGCGTATCCTGCCGATTGAAGAGCCGTGGACAACAACGCGCGAATGGGAGCTTCATCATCAATCACTAATATGCTGGCCATACATCCCCTTCGAAGAACATCACACTGAACAAGAAGCCTGTCGAAGTCTACGTGAAATGTGTCGAGTTTCAACAATAACCTGATTTACGAGAGAGGGAAGCATCTCAGCACTTTAGGGCATGAGCGCCTCCAAGTCAGTGAGACCGAATGAGGTGCCGTTGCGCCACCCTCCGGATTGATCCTTGAACGGCCCAGAAAAGGGCGTTGGGAAGAAAGATCGCTTCTCACTGATATTTTGCCAGATGGTTGCCTTGATGCTCCCTCATCGCAATGTGATCGCAGGCAATTTCGATGGCCATGCGATATGCACATCACCATCCGGAGGTTTACCTGCTGGCATCGAGATTCTTAATCGAGTTCCGGACGAAGGCAGCACAGTTTTAGCACAATCGGCTAATTCACTGTGTCGGAAGCCATGAGAGAATTTGCTGTAAGCTATTGAAAGGAAAGATGGAAAAGGTTGGTTGCGGGGAGAGGATTTGAACCTCCGACCTTTGGGTTATGAGCCCAACGAGCTACCAGGCTGCTCCACCCCGCAGCCGGAGACTAACAAAGCGCTGAATGACAAGTCAAGTTGAGGTGTTGCCGGATTGCATTATCGGAACCACGATGCTAAAGCGATAGCATGCGGATTGTCTTTATGGGCACACCCGAATTTGCCGTGCCATCGCTCGAGGCGCTCCTTGGATCCGAGGATCAAGTGGTCGGAGTCGTCACGCAGCCGGATCGACCGAAGGGGAGAGGTCATCAGCTCGTCGCGCCGCCCGTGAAACTGGTTGCGGAGCGTGCTGGTATTCCTATTCTACAGCCGCTCAAAATTCGTACACCCGAGTTCTTGCAGGCCCTTTCTGCCTGGCAGCCTGATCTCATCGCCGTGACAGCCTTCGGGCGGATTCTGCACACGCCGATTCTTCGGCTCCCAGCGATGGGCTGCGTGAATGTGCATGGTTCGCTGTTGCCCAAATACCGTGGTGCGGCTCCAGTGCAATGGGCCATCATCAATGGGGAGACCAAAACGGGTATCACGACGATGTTGATGGATGAGGGGATGGATACAGGGCCAATGTTGCTTCAAGAACAGCTGGAGATCTTGCCTGATGATACGACTGGGACATTGGCACCACGTCTGGCAGAGTTGGGTGGGAGGTTATTGGTCAAAACGATCGCTCAACTGAAGGCGGGGAGCATAGCGCCGACGAAGCAAGACGATGCGGGGTCAACCATGGCTCCGCTTTTAAAGAAGGAAGATGGCCTGATCGATTGGACTAGGAGTGCCACGTCGCTTGCCAATCGAGCACGAGGGCTTTCTCCCTGGCCAGGGGCGTATACATTTTTCGGTGAGGAGCGTTGGAATATATGGAAAGCAGTCTCGATTATGGGTGCGACGACCGAGAGACCTGGAACGATAGTCACGGTGAATAAGCAGGTGATTCTGGTGGCGACAGGCGAGGGCATTCTTGAGATTCATGAAATCCAAACGGCCAATTCGAAACGCATGTCGGTAGTCCAATTCCTGGCTGGGCACCGAGTCACGGCCGGTATGCAATTGGGTTCACCGGCTGCATAACTCTTCTTTTCACAACAGTCGCCATCTCCTTGTTCCAACATATGAGTGACGAAAGACCGGTGGGTACGGATGTGCGGGGGCTCTCTCCACGATCTATCGCGCTCTCTATCCTCCTGTCTTGTCAACGAACTGATGACACACTCGATGAGCTGACCGAACAACGAGCCACATCAATTCCACAGCCCCGTGACCGTTCGCTGGTAATGGAACTGGTGTACGGGACCTTACGGCGACAGGAGACGGTTGATTGGAGGCTTGATGCGGTTCTCGCCAAACCTCTCCACAGATTGCCGATGGTCGTCCAAATGTTATTGCGGCTTGGCGCCTACCAGCTGCTGTTTCTCGATCGTATCCCTGCTTCCGCAGCGGTGAACGAAACCGTCCTCTTGGCGAAGTCCTACGCGAAACAATTAGGCCGCGATTGGAGCGGGTTGGTGAACGGAGTCCTGCGCAATCTTGTTCGTGTGCCGGCGCCACCTTTCCCAGACCCAGCAAGTTATCCGGCTCAATCGTTATCTATTCGGTATGGAATCCCAATATGGCTGACAGAGCGGTGGTTCGGCCGAATGGGACTTGAACAAGCAGAATTGGCTTGTCGAGCAAGCAGTACGGCCCCAGGTGTCACCCTGCGAGTGAACGCCAATCGACTCACCAGGGAAGAGTTTTTGGAGAAGTTGAGGCAGGCAGGTATTGCGGCACATCCGACCGCCGTCAGTCCTGTTGGGGTGGTGTTGGAAAAAGGCCAGGCTGTCACGGCGTTGCCAGGGTTTCAGTCTGGCGATTTCTATGTGGAAGATGAGGCGGCTCAACTCATTCCTTGGATCCTTGATCCGCAACCTGGCGAAACCGTGCTGGACGCCTGTGCCGCTCCAGGCGGCAAGACAACGCATCTTGCCGAACGCATGGGTGATCGTGGAACGATCTACGCGGTTGATCGGAAGAGTTTTCGTATGGACCTCCTCCGACAAAATTGTGGACGGTTGGGCGTGAGGAGTGTCGTGCCGATCGTCGGCGACGTGAGAACACCATCCGAATGGGCCGGGGTGATTGCCCGCGGGCCGAACCTCCATAAGGAACCGCCGCTATTCGATCGGATACTCGTGGATGCCCCGTGCAGTGGGTTGGGTGTGTTGCGCCGACACCCTGAAGCGAAATGGCGGAAGGACAGTTCGACGTTCACCAGGCACCAGAAACTTCAAGCTGAAATCCTTGCCTCAGTGGCTTCCTGCTTGCGACCCGGTGGGGTGCTGGTCTATAGTACCTGCTCAACGGAGACGGAAGAGACGGAAGAGGTCATTACCTCTTTTTTTGAAGCCTATCCTGGGTGGATGCGTGAATCTGTGGCGCCGTGGCTTCCCACCACTGCTCTCCCCTTTGTGACCATCTGCGGCGCGTTCTCGACTATAGGTAACGAGTGCGGGATGGATGGCTTTTATGCCGCCCGCCTACGGAAGAAATAATGGGTCATTCGATTCAGATCGCCCCCTCAATTCTTTCCGCGGACTTCGCTCGATTGGCCGATGAAGTATCCGCATTGGAGCGAGCGGGTGCCGACCTGCTGCATGTGGATGTGATGGACGGCCATTTCGTGCCGAACCTGACAGTGGGGCCACCTATTGTCGAAAGTCTCAAAAAAGTCACCAAGCTTCCGCTCGACGTTCATTTGATGATCACCAACGCCGATGCGTTCATTCCTGAGTTTGTCGATGCCGGAGCCGACTATTTGACTGTGCATGTCGAGGCCTGCCCGCATCTCCATCGCACCATTCAATCGATTAAGGAACGGGGGATCAAGGCTGGAGTCACCTTAAATCCTGCGACGCCACTTTCGTTGCTTCAGGAGATCTTGGGAGATGTCGATCTGGTGTTGATCATGTCGGTGAATCCTGGATTCGGCGGGCAAAAGTTTATTCCATCGGTGCTTAGGAAAATCGCCGATACGCGGGCACTGTTGGACAAGATTAAAAGCCAGGCACTGCTGGAAGTCGACGGCGGCGTCAAAGTGGAGAATGCTCGAGAGATTGTGGCCGCCGGAGCGACGGTCCTCGTGGCAGGGTCCGCGATTTTCTCCCAACGCGACTATACAGCGACCATTGCGGCCATGCGGGCGGCTGGATCAATGGCCATCTCGCCGGCGTCACGCGCCGCGGTCCATCAATAGGCGGCTTAGGTGGACATCTCCGCACTCATCGACAGTCTGCACCCTCTTGAAATTAAAGTACTCACAACCTTAGGGCTTCGTCCGTCGGAAACCGCTCTGGGCAGCGAACAGTTGGCCGGCGCAGCTGAGTTGGAGGCGTCTCAACTCAGCATGGCGGTCGAGTGGTTATTGGCCAAGTCTCTCATCACGGTCCAGACGGAAACGGTGACGCCCATCGTCTCGCTGACGAAGATCGGGGAGGAGTATCACCAAACCACCTCGCCCATCGAGCGAGTCTTGGAGGTTGCGCGGGAAGCTACGAGCACCGGGAAGAGACTGACTATTCCCGACCTTCAGTCGCAAGGCGGACTGGACCCTTCGGATGTCAGCAAAGCTGTCGGACGACTGAAAAAGGAAGGGGTGGTGCTGATCATCCAGGGAGGGTGCATCGAAACAACTGGACGCCCGAGCCCGACTGCCGAGGCACTCCGAACCCTCCTGGGGGACATGCATGACTCACCGAAAGAGCTGAAGAGCTTCACGGAAGCCCATCGGCAGATCATCGAAGACTTTGCCGTGAAGCGTGGCAATGCCAAGGAACCGTTTCGTGTGGATGAGCGGGTGGCTCGCTCATTTATGTTGTCACCGGACGGAGCCGGTGCAGCGGCGCAGTTGTTGACGCAGGGGGTTGCTGAAGAAGTCTCGCAGTTGACTCCAGACTTGTTGAAGGATGGGAGTTGGCGTCAGACGCGCTTGAGAAAGTACACGATCAGTCTGCGCCCGCCTCGTATCGGAACAGGAAAGAAACATCCCTATCGCGAATTTCTCGATACGGTCAAAACTAAACTTGTGAGCATGGGGTTCCAGGAGATGCGGGGGGCGCTGGTCGAAACCGAGTTCTGGGATATGGATGCCCTGTTCATGCCGCAATTCCATCCGGCTCGGGACATTCACGACGTCTATTTTATCAAGGAGCCCAGCCATACCACCGCCGTGGATGAGCCGTTCTTGTCGCGTGTGGCCAAGGTGCATGAGAACGGCGCAGAGACTGGTTCCACAGGCTGGGGCTATTCGTTTGATGTGCATCGGGCTAAACGGTTGGTGTTGCGGAGCCAGGGTACGGCGGTGTCGGCTCGAACGCTTGCCGCCTCGCCACAGATCCCCGGGAAGTATTTCTCGATCGCCCGGTGTTTTCGCTATGACCAAGTCGACGCCACCCACGCCACCGATTTCTTCCAGGTGGAGGGGATTGTGCTGGGAGAAGACATCAACTTTCGGACGCTGTTGGGGCTCCTGAATTTGTTTGCCCGGGAAGTGGCCCAAGCGAAGGAAGTGAAGTTCTTGCCAGCCTATTTCCCGTTTACCGAACCGTCGGTCGAGATGCATGTGCGGCATCCACGCTTGGGATGGATGGAACTCGGCGGCGCGGGTCTCTTTCGTTCCGAAGTGACGTTGCCGCTCGGCGTCACTGTGCCGGTCATTGCCTGGGGGTTGGGGCTTGATCGTATGGCGATGGTGGCGTTGGGCATCCATGACATCCGCGAACTTTTCACCGACAATCTGGAATTGATCCGCACGACCAGAGGGCTGTTCTAACTCCACGTATGCCTACCATCACGATTTTCAAGGACGATTTAGAGTCGCTTCTGACGGGTGGGGACGGTATCGACCGTGGCATTCCGATGGCTCAGTTGGAAGAGTGGCTGATGCTCGTGAAAGGCGAGCTGAAGGGGCACAATCCGGAAACCGGAGAGTTGCGTATCGAACTGCAAGACAGTAATCGGCCGGATCTCTGGTGTTGCGAGGGGATTGCCCGACAAATTCGCATCAAGCAGCAAGGCCGGTTGAAGCCGTATGCCTTCTTCGCCAAAACACCGAAGTCGCCGCATCATCTGATCGTGAAGCCCGGCATGGAGCAGGTGCGCCCCTATGTGGCAGCCTGTACGGCCAAGGGATATCGGGTGACTGAGAAGGGGTTGGCTCAGCTGATTCAAACGCAGGAGAAATTGGCCGACATCTTTGGGCGGAAGCGCAAGACCGTCTCCATCGGAATCTACCAACTGCGCAATATTACCTTTCCCGTGACCTATGAGCTGGTGAAACCGGACGAAGTGCGGTTTACCCCGCTGGGTATGGAAACGGCGATGACCCTATCGGAAATTCTCATGGTTCATCCCAAGGGGTTGGAGTATGGGCCTATCTTGGCCGTCCAAAGTTTGCTCCCCATCCTTCGAGATGCGAAGGCTCAACCGTTGTCCTTTCCCCCGATTATCAATAGCCGGGAAATCGGAGAGGTACGGGTGGGTGATGATGAGCTCTTCGTCGAAGTGACCGGGACAGACCTGCGCATGGTGATTCTGTCGCTGAACATCTTCGCGGCAAATTTGGCCGACCGCGGCGCAACCATCGAGCCGGTGGAAGTACGATATCCAACGAGCACGGTACTGGGCACACGGGTCACAACACCTCAAGATTTCGGGAAGCCAGTGACCATTCAGATGAAAGCGATTGAACAGGCATTGGGCCAGGAGCTCGGCGAGGCAATGGTGAAGCAGGCTCTTGAGGCCTATGGGTATGACGTGTCGGCAGAAAAGGGGTCGGTGAAGGCCAAGCTCCCACCATACCGCCATGATCTCATGCATACGATGGATGTGGTTGAAGACGTCGCCATGAGTCGTGGATATGCCGAGTTTACCCCTGTCATGCCGGCTCAATTTACAGTGGGAGGATTATCTGCCATTGAGCAGCTGTCCGATCGATCCAGAGAATTGATGGTGGGACTCGGCTTTCAGGAAATCATTTCGAACATTCTCGGCTCACCGGACCAGTATTGCCGTGCTATGCGTCTGGAAGGAACGGAATGGGGGAGGACAGTCGAGGTCAATAACGTCATGTCGCTCAGCTTCTCTTGCCTCCGACAATGGATGCTGCCATCACTGCTGCGTATCGAAGCCGCCTCGAGTCGGGCGTTCTACCCCCATCGCCTCTTCGAGGCCGGTGATGTGGCGATTCCCGATGGGACCCACGAGTTGGGGTCTCGAACTGAAACCATGATAGGCGCCTTGATCGCGCACGCCACCACCCATTTCTCAGAAATCCATTCCTGTCTGGATGTGCTGTGTTACTACCTCGGCAAGGACTATAGCCTTGAGCCAGTGCAGCATCCATCCTTTCTGGAAGGGCGTGCTGGCCGCATTCTCGTTTCGGGCAAGCCGGTCGGCGTCATCGGCGAAGTCCATCCAGAAGTCCTCGAGCGTTGGCAGATCTCCATGCCGGTCGTGGCGTTCGACCTGAACCTCTCGCAGCTGATTGGGCTTGGGTAGAAATCGTTCTCTGAGCGAGGGTCGTGAAAGGGGGAGACGACACATTGCCGGCTCCCCTTTCAAACGATATTCGACTAGAGCGTAGAGTTATGCAGCGACAGGAGTCAGGTGTTGCTTGGCAAGGCCGCACAACTTTTCAAAGCCCGCCGCATCCTTGATGGCCATATCCGACAAGACCTTCCGATCCAACAACACATTGGCTTTCTTGAGCGCGTTGATGAACCGTCCGTAGGTTAGCCCTTGGGCCCGAACGCCGGCGCTGATGCGGGCAATCCACAATTGCCGGAAATCTCGCTTCCGATTCTTGCGGCCCGTATAGGCATATGTCTGCCCCTTGTCGACGCTTTCTGTCGCTGAACGGAAGAGCCGACTCTTTCCGCCGTACTGGCCTGACGCCAGCTTAATCCGCTTCTTTCTCCGTTGCCGAGTTTTTGGCCCACCCTTAGCGCGAGGCATAATTCATTACTCCTTTAAGGTCCTGAGACTCCTGCCATGAAATCATTGTCGTTCTATGCGTACGGGAGCAGCCGGTTCAACGACGCGGTGACTGTCGGGTCGACGACCGTGGACCCGCTCAGGCGGCGCTTTCGGTCGTGCCGCTTGCTGGTCAGTATGTGCCGCTTGCCCGCCTTGCGGCGGACGATTTTCCCACTTCCGGTCTTGGCAAATCGCTTGCTTGTCCCTTTATGCGTTTTCATCTTCATCGGGGATTCCTTTGGTTGATCGATCACCGCATCGCACGTCAATTATTTGGGCGCCACAATCATAATCAAACTTCGTCCCTCCATGCGGGGGGCATACTCGATGGTGCCGGCTTGCGCCAATTGTTCAATGACGGAATTCATCACGGCTCGCCCCATTTCCTGATTGGCCATCTCCCGCCCGCGATACGTGAGGGTGACTTTGGTTTTATTACCCTCTTCGAGGAATGTTTTCATCTGCCGAACTTTAATTTCAAGGTCATGTTTATCGGTCCGTGGCCGCAACTTGATTTCCTTCACCTGCGTGGACTTTTGATGGCGCCGACTTTGATGGTCCTTTTTGCTCAACTCATACTTATACTTCCCAAAGTCCATAATTCTACAGACCGGGGGGGTGGAGTTAGGAGCTACTTCCACCAAGTCATAGCCCCCTTCCTGAGCCTGTCGAAAGGCGTCCGGCGTCTGAAGGATGCCGAGTTGTTCTCCTTCCGGGCCAATGACACGAATTTCTCGGACTCGGATCTCACGATTCACACGCAATTTGGGAACGATAGGCCACCTCTTTTTTAATGTGCGGGTTGAAGTTCTCGCTGTGTGTGCGTGACCTCGGCTTGCAGGAGATCCAACACTTCAGCCACTGTCTTGCTCCCTAAATTTGCCCCACTTCGGCCTCGTACCGAGAGAGTCCCATCCTGCATTTCACGATTCCCCGCGACCAACATGAATGGGACTTTCGCCTTTTCCGCTTCGCGAATCTTGAATCCGATCTTTTCGTTCCGGAGATCAGGCTCGACACGAAAGCCAGCCGCCTTCAATTGCGCCACGACGGCCGCCACGTAGTCGTGCTGATGATCGGTGATGTTCATGACGACGGCCTGCACCGGAGCCAGCCAGGCTGGGAACGCACCTCCGTAATGTTCAATCAGGATACCGAAAAAACGCTCGATGGATCCCATCAAGGCGCGATGAATCATGATTGGGCGATGCGCTTTTCCGTCTTCTCCAATATAATTTAACTCAAACCGCTCTGGATTGTTGAAATCCACCTGGACCGTGGAACATTGCCACGAGCGGCCCAACGCATCTTTGATCTTAATGTCGATCTTCGGGCCGTAAAATGCCCCCCCGCCAGAATCGAGGTGGAAGGAGATGTTTCGACTCTTCAGGGCTGCTTCCAATGCACTGGTGGCTAAGGTCCAATGTTCATCACTGCCCACAGACTCTTTGGGCCGCGTCGACAAAAAGACGTCAAATTGGTGAAACCCGAATGTCTGCAAGACGAAAAATGTAAAGTCCAGGACCCGGCTGACCTCGTGTTCCATTTGATCCGGGCGGCAGAAGAGATGGGCATCATCCTGCGTGAATCCGCGTACCCGCATGAGCCCGTGCAGCACACCGGTCCGTTCATAGCGGTAGACCGTTCCGAGTTCCCCATAGCGAATAGGGAGGTCTCGATAGCTACGCAGGTGAGATTGGTAGATCATGATGTGGTACGGACAGTTCATCGGTTTCAGCTGGTACTCACTGCCTTCCAGCTTCATCGATGGGAACATGTTTTCCCGGTAGTAATCGAGGTGCCCGCTGGTTTTCCAGAGATCGAGGCGTGCGGTATGCGGTGAATAGACCAGCTGGTATCCGTCTCGAATATGTTGTTCTCGCCAGAAATTTTCAATCAACAGGCGGACTGTCGCACCTTTTGGATGCCACAGGACCAGCCCGGGTCCAATTTCATCCTGAATGCTGATCAGATCCAAATCTTTTCCAACTTTTCTGTGGTCACGTCGCTTAATTTCCTCAAGCCTGGCCATGTAGGCATCCACTTCCGCTTGTGTCGGAAAGGATGTTCCGTAGATCCGCTGTAACATCGGATTACGTTCATCGCCACGCCAATAGGCCCCTCCTGTGGTGAGCAATTTTATAGCTCCGATGACACCGGTAGTAGGAAGATGGGGGCCACGACAGAGATCCACGAAGTCACCCTGTGTGTAGGCGGTGATTGGCTCTCCATCGGGGAAGCCTTGAATTAGCTCGACCTTATAGTGCTCTCCACGGGACGTGAAAAAATCTATCGCATCCTGTTTTGAAAACTCCCGCCTTGTGATAGCGAGGTTACGCTTAATAATTTCAGCAGCGCGTTCTTCGATTCTCTGCAAGTCTTCGGGAGTAAAGGGGCGTTCGAAGGCGAAGTCGTAATAGAAACTATCTTCCAGGGCTGGGCCGATGGTCAGTTGTGCCGACGGGAAGAGTTCCTTGACTGCCTGGGCCATGAGGTGGGTACTGCTGTGACGGTACACCTCACGGCCTTCTGCACTGTCGAACCGCAGTGTTTCGACGACTGAATTTCCAGACAGTGCGGACGACAAATCAACAACCGCTCCGTCTACTTTAGCTGCTAGAATATCCCGGTCAACGACACCTAGGCCAGACAGAGCGCCACCCACTGTCACCCCAGCCTGAATGTCACCGCTTGGACCGTCTTTGATCGATATCTTCATGACGTACGGACTTGACCCACTAGTGCAAAAACAAAAAAGGCACCGAGCCTCTAAGAGGCAAGCCAGTGCCTCGGCCTGATATGGTAGGCGCGGACGGTCTTGAACCGTCGACCTCTACCGTGTCAAGGTAGCGCTCTCCCCCTGAGCTACGCGCCTATCAAGAGAGGGGGCATGCTAGTATAGCATCACTGACACTGTCAAGAAAACGAAAGAGCAGGTCGCATTCCCTTAGCTAGCTGAAAGACATTGGACCGTCTCTTTCAATCATCTCTTGAGGCAGGATACAGACACCCTACAGCTTACGGACGGTTACTTCACGGCCGAGCGAAGCTCTTTCCCAGCTGAAAACTTCGGGACCTTAGCTGCCGGAATTCGGAGTGATTCTCCTGTCCGTGGATTTCTTCCCATTCGTGCTTTTCGTTTTGAAATCGTAAAGGTGCCGAAATTGACGAGAGAGACGCGCTTCCCTTTTTTCAATGAGGAAGTCACCGCCCCGGTGAGTGCCTCAAGGGCAGTTCCGGCTGCGACCTTCGTGATTCCAGCTGAAGCCGCCATCTTTGCGATCAGTTCTTCCTTTGTCATGATGTCCCTCCTTCACGAGTGGTGAGAGATGGTTATGGGAAGTGAGCCCCGTAGCACACCTGTGGCAGTTCTGTTCAACCACTATTGAGTAGCTCTCGCTTTTGTCTGTTTGATGGGGATGTGAAGATTCACGATTTTTTTCCGCAAGGTATTACGGTTGAGACCGAGAAGTGCAGCAGCCTGTATTTGATTACCCTTGGTCTCACGCAGCGCTGAAGTAATGAGAGGGCGTTCTACGGCGGAAATCAGAATCGGGTGAAGGTTTTTAGCTGATCCGTTTCGCATCCCCTTGACGAATTCCCCCATTTTCACCTCCAGATAACTCTCCAGGGAGGTGTCGTGGGATTTGTTCTGCTGGGGGCTGTCTGGCTGATTTATCAGTTGGATTACTTTCAGCATTTTTTTCAAGACAGCCTTAGATCCGCTGATACAAAGAGTGTGAGTCGGGTCGAGGTGATCACGAAGCGTCCCAATCTGTTCCTGCCCGCCATGCGATTCCACCACGACAGCATCAAACCGATGTCGCGACGACTCCTTTTGAAAGGTCAAAACATCCCGAGCGATCATCACGGAAGCGCCCTTGAATACCTGTCCCACCAGGGCTTGTATGGCCGTATCGTTTGTGAATAACAGAATAGTAAATGAAGATGCTGCCACAGACATGAAAGGTACCACCCGAAGAAGAGGTCGGATTATTGCTTAGGGCGTACACGATGTCAATCTGATTTTATAGATGCGATAGCCTTCTGGCCTACTTCCTGTGCGGCTTTGCAGGTATGAAATGAATAGTAAATATATGGACTTATGGTGCTCTCTCGATTTTCACAATTCCACTAACAATATAGCTCGGCATACTAAATGTCAGGATATTATGTCGACCTTTATCAAGGAAGTTTCTGGTGCCTTGACAGGTCAAGATGGGAGAAGGTATATGTATCTCAATTCCGACAGGAATAATAAAGAATGAAAGTGTCTATGCGCGCCACATACGGAATTATGGTAGCCGTTGATCTTGCCACATATGCAAAAGAAGCCCCAATTCAAGCGCGGGCTATCGCGAGGCGTCATGGGATTCCAGCCCGTTTTCTCGAACAGATTCTCCATGCGATGAAGAAGGCCGGTTTAGTCGAAAGCCAACGGGGTGCCCAAGGAGGCTATCTCCTCACGCATGAGCCAGCAGCAATGTCGATCGCCGATATTTTCGAGGCATTGGAAGGGCCGGTCTTTCATCGGTCATTTGTCGGTCAGCGAACACGCGATCGTCAAGCGACCAAGCCGGAACTGCTGCTCGGTGACGTCTGGGAGCAGGTTCAGCAGGCAGAGCGAAAAGTTCTCGAAAACGTTACGGTCGAACATTTGGCAATGCGGTTACGAACGATCGATGCCCAGCGCAGTCCGATGTACCACATCTGACTTATGAGGCTCCTCTCCAGAGGAGATAGAGGAGATATAGGAGAGCGGTATTATGAACCACATTAAAGCCGTCACGAGCCCTCAAATTGTCACGAGTCCGATCCCTCCCGCCATTCTGGAGGAAATAGAAACCTTTGAGGCCGAAGCGCTGCGAACATTGGCTGGGGAGATTTCTACTGATCTCTTCAGGCCTTTCCGCCTGCAGTATGGCATTTACGGGCAGCGCCAACCTGGTGTGCAGATGGTGCGGATCAAGATTCCGTTCGGCGGGTTCAATGCGAATCAGCTGCGACGTGTGGCGGAGCTCACCGACCGCTATGCGACCGGAGTCGGTCATGTCACGACGAGACAAGATGTCCAGCTGCACTTCGTGGAATTGAAGGACGTGCCGACCATCATGCGAGGGTTAGCCGAGGTTGGACTGACTACCAGAGAGGCTTGCGCCAATACTGTGAGGAATGTGACGGCCTGCCACTTAGCTGGTGTGTGCCAAGGCGAGGTGTTTGATGTGACTCCGTATGCAAAGACGGTCGCATACCACCTGCTACGGAACCCCTTGAACCAAAGTCTGCCGCGAAAGTTCAAAATTGCGTTTTCCGGCTGCAAACATGATTGTGCGCTGACCCCGATTCACGATATCGGCCTACTGGCCGTCAAACGAGCTGACGGAGTCGTCGGTTTTCGAATGGTGGCAGGTGGCGGCTTGGGTTCTGCTCCACGGATTGCCCAACTGCTCCGTGAGTTCACACCGATGGAGGAACTGATTCCCAGTATCGAAGCCGTGATTAAAGTCTTCGATACCCTCGGCAATCGAAAAAATAGAAACAAGGCCCGGATGAAGTTCGTCATCGACAAGCTGGGTTTTGAGGAATTCAAACGACGCTGGGAAGCAGCCTATGTCGGCATGGGACACACGCTTCCCAAGAACGGACCGTTGACCCTGCTTCAGTATCAGGATGAGCCCCCTCCGCTCCTCATGCCCACGAAAAATGGTCTGGTATCTGGAAACGGGAACGGTAATGGCAATGGGGCCATCACAATCGGTCATGAGACACCGTTTGAGATGTGGAAACGGACCAATGTTGTGAAACAGAAGCAGGAGGGCTACGTCACAGCCGCCATCAAGCTGTTCATGGGGGATCTTACGGCTGAACAGATGCTCTTCGTCGCTGATCTGGCTGAGCGTTATTCAAACGGAAATCTCCGCACCACCATCAATCAAAATATGGTGATTCGATGGATTCCTGGCGATCGGATTGCCGATCTGTACGAGGATTTGGCATCTCGCGGGTTGGCGGATCCTGGTGCTGAGCTGGTCGAAGACATTATTGCGTGCCCCGGTACTGATACCTGCGGACTCGGTATTACGTCGTCCAAGGGACTTGCGAGGGCGTTGGCTGAAGTGTTTCCCCCTGGTCGTGTGCTGGAAGATCTGGCAGGCGTCGATATCAAAATCAGCGGCTGTCATAACTCCTGCGCGCAGCATCACATTTCAACGATTGGACTGCATGGAGTCGGCAAACGACTTGGTGACCACGTGGCCCCACACTACGAGCTCCATCTTGGTGGGTCAGTGAACGGCACGGCCAAGATCGGGCAGATGATCGTGAAGCTGCCGGCGAAAGCTGTACCGGCCGCGCTTTCCCATTTGATCGATGTGTACCGGCGTGATCGTCAACCAAATGAGAATTTGCCGAATTTCATCACCCGCATGGGTAAGAGTAAGTTGAAGGATGAGCTGATTCCGTACACGATCGTTCCAACCTTCAAGGAGGATTCCACCTTCTACTATGACTGGGAAGGGGAGGACGAATTTATCCTTGAAGATCTTGGCCCCGGGGAATGTGCCGGTGGCGCGCTGGAGATGATCGAAAATGGCATCCTGGAAGCCGATCAAGAACTGTATCAAGCTAAGTTGCTGGTCGAGAACCACCAGTATTCCGTGTCGGTGAACAAATCCTATCGCGCGGTGTTGGCCGCGGCGAAGGCGATGTTGGTGACCGAAGGGCTTGAGCCGTCGACCGACTCGGAAACGTTCATTGAATTTGACAGCCGGATTGCGCAGAAAGGGGTCATCCCTGCGCAATATCGAGAGCTCAATAAGAAGGTCGGCGATCTCGGTCCAAAGGATACGACCGCCGAGTCGGCACGTGAAAAGATGGTGTTTGCCAAGGGTTTCGTTGAAGCATGCCGAGCTGCAACAGAACAGATGGGGAAAGATTTGAAGCTTGCTCCGGTCCAAGAGGCGGCAGTTCCAGTGAAGGACGTTGCAGCGCAGGTCACGCCGGTCGTCACCGAGGTGAAACCTTCGGCTCCGGCTCCGACCGGCGCACCGGTCTACGATCTCCGTGGCGTCGCCTGCCCCATGAACTATGTGAAGACCAAGTTGAAGCTGGAAATGATGGATGCAGGTGAGACGCTAGAAGTGTGGCTCGATGCGGGCGAGCCGATCAAGAATGTGCCGATGAGCCTCAAGAACGACGGACACAAGGTGCTGATCCAAGAGGCCCTGGAACCGGAAGCATCGCATTATCGGATTCTGGTGGAAAAGGTCGAAGGGTAAAGGGATCGGATTGCCATGACTGTAACTGGCCGTTCTGAACTGGTCGAAGAGCTCAAAGCCTGGAGCGCATCTTTTGAGACGAAGCCGCCTCAAGATGTGCTGGCGGCTGCTATCGAGCGATACGGGCAGAAGATGGTTCTCGCCTGTAGTTTTGGGGCGGAAGACGTGGTTCTCGTCGACATGGTGCATCGCATCAACCCCTCCGTGCCGTTGTTTTATCTCGATACCGATTTTTTGTTTCCCGAGACTTATGCCACGCGGGATCGGATCATCGAAAGGTACCAGTTGAAACCAGCGCAAGTGATCCAAGTGAAGTCATTGCTGACACCTCAACAACAAGCAGAATCCCATGGCGACGCCCTGTGGGCTAGCCATCCAGATCAGTGCTGTCAATTGCGGAAGGTCGAGCCACTGACTCGCGTCCTCAAAGGCTATGACGCCTGGATTACGGGCATCAGGCGGGATCAAGCACCGTCCCGTGCGAATGCCGGTTTGATCGAGTGGGACGAGAAATTTAAATTGATCAAGGTGAACCCACTGGCTCGATGGACGTGGGCCGATGTGTGGAGCTACATCAAGGTCTACGAAGTTCCCTACAATCCGCTCCACGATCACAACTATCCCAGTATTGGGTGCACGTACTGCACAGCACCCGTGGCGCTTGGCGATGATCCGCGCGCCGGGCGCTGGAAGAGCTTTACCAAAACCGAGTGTGGATTACATAAGGCGTAACATGCCGATTCAAGAGATTCTTGCCAAGATCGCCAAAGGGCCAAAGGCTTCCAAAGACCTGACATGGGATGAGTGTAAGCAGGCGATGAAGGCGTTGATTGAAGGGGAGGCCACGCCGGCACAGGTCGGGGCTTTTCTCATCGCCATGCGGTTTAAGTCAGAGTCAGTCACTGAACTTGCGGCATTGACGGCTGCGGCACGTCAGTATGTGCCACCCCTTGCAGTTTCGAAAGATTTAGCACTCGTCGATGTGCCGAGTTATGCCGGGAAGCAGGATACATTTCATGCCATCGTTGCCGCCTCGATCGTTGCGGTTTCAGCTGGAGCCGCAGTGTTGATGCACGGGTATGACGGCATTCCTGGGCGACCAGGTACTGCTGGGGTACTGAAGGCCTTAGGTATTTCGGTGGATGCAGACCCTAAGCGGGTGAGTGAACAAGTACACAGGAACGGTTTCGCCTATCTCGATATCGGACTCTATCATCCACCTGTGTACCGATTCTTGGAGATGCGCCAAGAGCTTGGTGTCAGGAACGTGTTTCATCCGATTGCCAGGTTATTGAACCCTGCTCGGGCTAAAGTGCAGGTGGTGGGATTGTCGCATCCACCGCACTTCGAGAAAACGGCTGAAGCGTTACGAATGCTTGGGTGTCCGCGGGGGATGGTGATTCGTGGCGTCGAGGGCGATCCGGAGTTGTCTGCCTCGATGGCGACGAGAGTTCTGGAGCTTCGCGATGAACGCATCAGACCGTTGGAGATAACTCCGAAAGATTTTGGACTGACCTTTATCCCATCACGGGAGATGGCCGGGTTTCCCCCCGATCAGCGAGAAAAGGAGGCGGATCTGCTCCGCCATATTCTTCAGAATCGAGTGCAGGGCGGGCCAAAAGAGTGGGTCCTCATGAACGCCGCGATGTTACTGTACGCAGCGGGGAAAGGGACGTCGTTTTCGACCTGCTTCCCGGCGGCGCGCGAAGCCATTGAGAGTGGCGCGGCGGTGCGTAAGCTTGATGACTTGGTGCGACAGCAGGTCGCAGTGTAGGACGAAAGGCGGAAGGATTTGGGGTATGAAACACCTGCGGCAACTGGAAGATCAAAGCGTCTATATTCTCCGAGAAGCCTACAAGCATTTCAATAATCTCGCCATGCTCTGGTCCATGGGGAAGGACTCGACGGTGCTATTGTGGCTGGCCCGCAAGGCCTTTTTCGGGCATGTCCCGTTCCCGCTCCTGCATGTCGATACCAGTTACAAAATTCCGGCAATGATCGAGTATCGTGACCGTCTCGCTCGGGAATGGCGATTGAATTTGGTCGTTGGCCAGAACAAAGAGGCCCTGGCGGCGGGTATGAACCACACGATGGGCCGCGTCGTCTGTTGCACCGCCTTAAAAACGAACGGTCTCAAGCAACTCTTGGAGCACAAGGGATACACCGGCGTCATCCTCGGTGTCCGCGCAGACGAAGAGGGCACGAGGGCCAAGGAGCGATACTTTTCCCCGCGCGATAAACACGGAGATTGGGATTTTCGGGATCAGCCGCCTGAGCTCTGGGACCAGTACAAGACCACATTTCCGCCCGGTACGCACATTCGGATTCATCCTCTTTTGGACTGGACTGAAATCAATATTTGGGAATACATCAAGCTCGAAAATATTCCCTTCATCGACTTGTACCTCGATAAAGGTGAGGGGATACGTTACCGCAGCCTTGGGTGTGCTCCCTGCACTACACCGATCAAGTCCACGGCTAAGACGGTGGACGAGATCATCGAAGAGCTTCGCCACACCACCGTGGCCGAGCGGTCAGGCCGAGCGCAGGACGAAGGTCGGGGAATGGAGCTTCTCCGCAAGGATGGATACATGTAGGCAGAATGCTGACGGGTCTGTCCGTTTGAGCATTCTGGAGAGTAATGAAATATGACACTGATCGAAACAAAGCCGTCTGAAAATTTGAATATTGTGATCGTTGGCCATGTGGATCATGGCAAGTCCACATTACTCGGCCGACTGTATGCCGATACCGACTCCCTTCCCGACGGTAAGTTGGAAAAAGTGCAGGCTATCTGCAAGCAACAGGGGAAGGACTTCGAATATGCTTTCCTCTTCGACGCCTTTCTCGAAGAGCAGGAGCAGGGGATTACGATCGATACGGCTCGCACGTTTTTCATGTGGAAGGGTCGGCAATACATCATCATCGATGCGCCCGGGCACAAAGAGTTTCTCAAGAACATGATTTCCGGTGCAGCGCGGGCCGAGGCGGCACTGTTGCTCATTGATGCGTTGGAAGGCGTGAAGGAGCAGTCCAAGAAACACGGCTATCTCTTGTCGTTGCTGGGTGTCCGACAGTTTGCGGTGGTGGTCAACAAGATGGATTTGGTGGGTTACCGGCAAGACGTGTTCGAGGGGATTGAAAAAGAGTATCGTGAATTTCTGGGGCAGTTCAAGGCTGTGCCGTCGCAGTTCATACCAGTGAGTGCCAAGCTCGGCGACAACATCGCCAATCGCAGCAAGCAGATGCCCTGGTATACCGGCGCGACCGTCCTGGAAACGCTCGGTGGGTTCCAGAAAGAAGCAGCTCGTTCGGAACAACCTCTCCGAATGCCGGTACAGGACGTCTATAAGTTTGATGCGCGCCGCATTATCACCGGTCGTATTGCTGCTGGGCGTCTGAAGGTCGGCGACCATCTCGTGTTCTCGCCCTCGAACAAACGGGCCAATATCCGGACGGTGGAGGCTTTCAATATTGAGCCGCAACCGGCAGAGGGCCAGGCAGGGCAATCGATCGGTGTGACGCTCGATGACCAGATCTTTGTGGAGCGCGGGGAGATCGCCTCGCACCAGGAGCACCTTCCGTCCGTCTCCACGGCCTTTCGGGCTAACCTGTTTTGGCTCGGCAAGAGACCCCTCGAAAAAGAGCGCAAATATCTCTTGCGCGTGGCGACTAAAGAAGTGGACTGCGAGGTGGCGTCGATCCATCGGATTATCGATACGATGGACTTGGCTCAGCAACAGGGCAGCAATACGGTGAATAAGAATCAGGTAGCTGAATTGACCTTGCGCACTAAAACGCCGGTGGCGTTCGACCTTTCGGCGTCGTTCGAGGCTACGGGCCGGTTTGTTTTAGTAGACGAATACGATATTGCGGGCGGGGGCATCATTACCGAACTGGTCCATGACGATCAGGAATTTCTCCGCGAAGAAGCCAGGCGGCGTGATTTTGCGTGGGTCAAGGGCGAGGTCACAGTTGAAGACCGAGCACAACAGTATGGCCATCGAGCCGCAGTGGTCCTGATTACCGGGGGACGACATACTGGCAAATCATTCCTGGCCAGAAAGCTTGAAGGCCGTCTCGTCGCGGACGGACGCCATGCCTACCTATTGGACGGAGAAAATCTGCGTCGTGGGTTGGATGCGGATCTGAACGAGGAAGAGCGGGGACAGACAACGGAAATGGCTCGACGCTATGGCGAAGTTGCGCGTCTCCTGACCGACACGGGCCTCATCGTGGTGTCTACCACCAATCCCTTCGGCCTCGCCTACCAAGAAGCCGCACAGGCGATTAGGACACTCGTCCACCCCGCACCGGTCATTGCCGTCCACATGAGTAAGACAGAAGAAGAGCCTCCGCCAAATACCGACGTCGTCCTCAGCGGTCCTACTGATTTCGATGGTGCTACCGCTCGCATCATCGATGAATTGAAACGCCGAGGCGTCCTGGCTCAGGCGATTGGGGCGAAGCCGGTCTTTCAATATTCCATCTAGCAAGCCCATCAGTTCGAACCCCTCAGAAGACGATGGCGCAAGACCAACCCCTTGACGGATTTCCCCATTCAGCAATATTCTGCTCCGGTGTGCTAGGTTGCTCTCCTTAGCGAAGAGGACTGTTATGCAGGGCAAGGACCCGTTCTTCGCACTCCTCGGATTATTCATTCTTGGCACCGTGTTCCTCTTCTGTGGCGAAGGATCAGTCACGTCGTCTCCACCGGTCGCATTTGAAAAACCAGTAGAAACTTCTCTGCCGACTCCGAAAATCATCGAGTCACGGCCATTACTAGCACCGCCACCAGTGCCATTAGTACCAGCATCAGCTGTGCTCAAAAAGAAGATTGATGAGCTGCTGATGGGGACAACGATGATGTTCCGAATCAATAGCGCTACGCTACTGCCGGAGGGGAAAGCTGTCCTGAATGGTGTGGCCACGATTTTACAAGAAGATCCCACGGCTGCCTTTGAAGTTGGCGGCCATACAGACAATGTCGGACCGGAGCCCACGAATCGGGTTCTCTCGGAACAGCGGGCCAAGGCCGTCGTCGACTATCTGGTCTCAAAAGGGATCGTTACTGATCGTCTGACTCCCAAAGGGTATGGAGCGTCGCGACTGATCACCGAGAATTCTACCGAGGAGGGGCGCCAGCAAAACCGGCAGATCGAATTCTCCATCGGAACCAAGGGAGAGCAGCCGTGATGTTTGCGCACTGGACATGCTGGCTTTGGACGATGGTGGGAGCTGGTTTCCTGGGGTGGGGGATCAAGGGGATGGTGCTGGGACCAGTGATAGATGACAAGCGTCGTGAGGTGGAGCGCCTTATGGGTAAGGTCACCATGCTCGCGAGTCAACCGCCAGAGGTTCGAACGGTTGAGAAGCGGGTCGAGGTGCCGGTGGAACGTGTGGTGCTGAAACGTGTCGAAGTACCGGTGGAGAAGGTCGTAGATCGGCCAGTCGACAATCCGGAGCAGCTGGCTCGGATCAAGGCGTTGGAAGGCGAGGTTGCCATGATCGCTGGGCTGTTTACGCAGATCGCTCAGCTCAAACCCTTTTCTTCACAGGCCGGGGAGAGGCGTCGCGAAGGGCGGGTGTTGGTGCCGGTCGACAATCCGGAGCAGCTGGCCCGGATCAAGGTGTTAGAAGACAAGGTCGCTGTGATCACCGATCTTCGTGCGCAGATGACTGAGCTCCGGGCCGCGGTGTTGGAGGCCTGTGAAGGGGTCGTTGAGAAGCGGATCGTAACTCCCACGGAACAGAATGGGGAGGTGCCACTCGACAATCCAGAGAAGCTAGCCCGGATCAAGGCCGTAGAAAGCGAAGTGGCCGTGATCGCCGAACTTCGGGCACGGATTGCTGAACTCCTGGCCACGTCGTTACAGGCCAATGAGAAGGTTGTCGAGACGCGGATTGAGACTCCCGCTGAGCAGATTGTCGTGCAGAATGGGGAAGTGCTGGTTGAGACGATCAGCGAGCCTGCAGGAGATCTGGCCCATACCAGTACTAGTGCGCCGTCGGATGAGGGCCAAGCGGCCGGGGAGTCGCCCGACGATCTGAAGCACATCCGCGGGGTCGGGCCGGCGTTAGAGCGGTTCCTCCACAAGCGGGGCGTTTTCTGGTTCCGTCAGGTGGCAACCTGGGGCCAGGCGGACATCGACAAATTCGAGTTCCTCTTACCCAACTTTTCAGGGCGTATTCAACGAGAACGCTGGGTGCAGAGTGCTAGGGTTGAGCACTACAAGAAGCATAAGCAGTGGCTCGGTGACGGCGAGCCCCCGAGTGAGAGTCCTGACCTTCGTGCGCAGATCGATCAGCTCCAAGCCGCGTATTCCCAGGTTGGAGAGAACGGTACCGTGCAGCGGAGCGAGACCGCTGCTGAAACGAATGGAGAGATACCGATTGAAACCGTTCGTGAGCAGGCGGTGGACCTCACCCATGCCGGTGACGCTGCGCCGTCAGATGAGAGTCAAGCGGCCGGGGAGTCGCTTGATGACCTGAAACACATCCGTGGGGTTGGGCCGGCGTTAGAACGGTTTCTCCACAAGCGGGGCGTCTTCTGGTTCCGTCAGGTGGCAACCTGGAGTCAGGCGGACATCGACAAATTCGAGTTCTTATTACCCAACTTTGGGGGGCGTATCCAACGAGAGAATTGGGTGCAGAATGCGCAGGTCGAGTACTACAAAAAGTATAAGAAGCGGCTCGGCGACGATGGGCCCACGGGTACGACGCCGGATACACACTAAGATGGCTCTTCATTGCGAAAGCCATTGGAGGAGGCTGGGCCTCCGTACCCAGGGGATTCACCCCTCCCATATTGGAATCCAGGGTCGCCTGCATGACAAGCCATCCCAGCCGACCGCCCAGAGTACGAGTGTTTTTGGTCTCTTCCATTGCTTCACTCCTCCGGCGTCAGCTGAGCGGTGACGTTAGCCACCGGAATCTGTGCCATCTGTCTGTGCCATCTGGTGGACTGGATGTGTGAGTTTGACTCACCAGAAATCCATGTGTTACGGTCAACCTCTGTCAATTCGCACAGTTAGCAAGGGATTTTCGTTATGGCGGTCGAAAAAGATCTGAAAGCCATTCTTCGCAATTTGAAGTATTCAGACGACGCCAAAGTGCGCGCGCAGATTTCAGAAAATACCAAACTGGTCCATGCACGCATGGCCGGTATCACGCACAAGCTGGTGGTCATGAGCGGAAAAGGCGGCGTGGGTAAGAGTATGACCACGGTCAACTTGGCGTTGGCCTTTGCGCGCCAAGGCGCAAAGGTCGGACTCTTAGACGTGGATTTGAACGGGCCTTGTGTGCCTCGCATGTTGGGATTGCACGGTCGATCATTGACGATGACGCCTGAGGGGGCGATTCCCCCGATCGGGCCGCTCGGGGTAAAAGTCGCATCGATGGACTTCTTCTTGGATGATGCATCGCCGGTTCGTTGGAAAGGGCCGATGGATGTCAGCCCGGTCTGGTTAGGGTTGATGGAAATGAATGTCATTCGAGAGTTTCTGGCCGATGTCGTCTGGGGTGAGCTCGATTATCTACTGGTCGATCTCCCTCCGGGGGCCGCAGCGGACAAACCGCCGGTCATTGCCGGGTTTATTCCTGACCTGGCAGGAGCGATTGTCGTGACGACACCATCAGAAGTGGCATCGGATGTGGTGCAGAAGTCGGTGACCTATGCTCGCGACATAGGTATCAAGGTCATGGGCATTGTCGAAAATATGAGTGAGTATCGCTGCCCTTCTTGTGGGGAGGTGAACGAGTTGTTCGAAGGCAATACCGAGGCGATGTGTGAGATGCTGGATTTGCCGCTGCTCGGACGTATTCCCTTCGACCGGATCCTCGCCCGTACCTTCGACAAGGGGGAGCCGTTGCTCGACGAAACCTATCCGACCATTCAACGGTACCAGGAAATAGCTGGGCGCATCAGGACGCTCATCGATTACAAGAAGGTGTTGGCCGAACAACTGTAACACGATGCACTGAAGAGGAGACCCATGAAATTCGTATGCCTCAACTGTGAAACATACATGAACTTCGAAAAGGTGGAAAAACCAGGGGAGGGCACGCTGGGCGTGTTTTTCGGCTGTCCGTCTTGCAATGCCAAGTTCTCCATGGTGACGAATCCTGGTGAAACCCAGATGGTCAGTTCCCTCGGAGTAAAGCTGGGGGGGCGCACCGTTGAGGCTGAACCATTCGAGATGACGAAGGGTACGTTGAAGACCGAAGCCACCCCAGCCCCTGGTCAGATGGCGGCCTATTTGAATGAGAAAATTCAAGGAGGTCAGCCGGCTGTTTCTGTCGCTGCTGCGTCGCCTGCCAAGGCGCCTGAAAAAGCGAGTGGCTGTCCATTCTCCGCCATGGTGGCCGAGATGGGGCTGACAGCCAGTGGCAAACCTGCGAACGGCGGATCTGCTGCGTCTGAATTCACCTGGACGGCCGATGCGAAGGAGAAGCTCGACCGGCTTCCGGCCTTCGTGAAGCCGATGGTTCAGGGCAGTGTTGAGACCTACGCGCGCAAACAGGGATTCAAGACTATCACGCTGCAAGTGATGGACGATTCAAAGAATGATTCGCCTGACGGGATGACCTGGTCACGCGAGGCGGAACAGCGGCTGGAAAATATTCCAGACTTCATCCGCCCCATGGCTCGCAAAGAAGTGGAACGCCTGGCCAAGGGACGTGGGTTATCGTCCATTACCGCGCAAGTGATGGACGAGACCAAAGAGAAGTTCATGAAGTTTATGTAGTGAGAGCCACATGAGTCTGGTGTCGTGAGGCCCATCCAGTCGACTGGATGGGCCTTTCCATTCTCGACGCGCATTCATGTTACGGCTGTTACGATGAAGTGGTGTATTTCCCTGCTATCTGTTCTGCTGCTGGTGCTGTTTCTCTGGTTCTCCAACCTGACCGCACAGGTATCTTCAGAACATCATCAAGTCTCCCTCGTCACGGGCATAACGCAAGGTTTCCACGGCGAGCATGACGGAGGAGGTTGGGAAGGGTCAGCCCGAGGGGTGGCCTACTCGGAATTCAACCATCGGTTTGCCGGTCTCTTCGTGTTCCTGTTTGGGCTTGCTGAGTTAGGGCATGCGTTACGGTACCCGCTACCCTCCTGGATTCGACTCGTGTTGCCGAGTGCCCTCAGTGTTATCGGGGCGTACCTGTTGGTCTGGAGTGACCACGAGGCCTGGCCGATCGGCTCCTTGACTTTGGAACAGACATTTTCTGGACAAGACCCGGAAATCATTCAGCATAAATTTTACGGAATTTTCGCTGCTACCGCTGCGGCCAGCGAGACGCTTCGCCGAATCGGCTGGGCGCGCCACCCTGCCTGGGCGGCTCCATTAGTGGTTGGTGCCATGATAAGCGGACTGTTGCTGTTCTGGCACTCGCATGGGAATCATCCAGCGAATCAGACCATTGAACTTCATCATGCGCTTCTCGGAAGTCTTGGCGTTGGGGCTGCCTTGTCTAGCGCGATGGTGTCGTGGGGGTCTGGAGCGTCGAGTCTTCCAGTGGAAAAATGGGACCTGGCCTGGGCGGTATTCGTGATCCTCATAGGTATTCAGCTGCTTCTGTATTTCGAATAGCCCCTTCACTCGGTGGTTGCGTCATAATTGACACCTTTCTGAGGCCTGTGTTACGTCTAGGCTCTCACGAGGTGGTAGTGTCTTCGTACGCATCTCTAACCAGCTCACAAAGTTCGGGCCGGCGTAGAGGAGGATCACATGGGTGGACATAGTCACTGGTCCACGATCAAACGGCATAAGGGCGCCCAGGATGCGAAGCGCGGGAAGATCTTCACGCGAATCATCCGGGAGATGACCATTGCGGCTCGGTCCGGTGGTGACCCTGAGTCTAATCCTCGACTGCGCCTGGCGATCGCCAAGGCGAAGGAAGCCAACATGCCTGGCGATACGATGAAGAAGGCCGTTCAGCGAGGGACGGGGGAATTGCCTGGTGTGATGTACGAGGAATTTCAGTTGGAAGGATATGGCCCCGGAGGGACCGCCGTACTTCTCGAGATTACGAGCGACAACCGGAACCGGACCGTCGCGGAAATTCGCAGTCTCCTGACGAAAAATCATGGCAATATGTCGGAAGCGGGCGCCGTCGCCTGGCAGTTTCATAAGAAGGGGCTCGTGGCAATTGAGAAGGGAAAGGTCGAGGAAGATGCGCTTCTGTCGTTGGCCCTCGACGCCGGGGCGGAAGACGTGAAGGTCGGTGAAAAGAGTTATGAGGTACTCACCACCCCCCACGATTTTGAAACGGTGAAGAAGGCACTGGTCGATGCCAAGATCGACACAGCCCTGGCCGAAATCACCTTTATTCCGCAGAACACAATCCGTTTGGACGAAAAGTCAGCCGAACAAATGCTCAAGTTGATGGAGATCTTGGACGAGCATGATGACGTGCAGAAGGTTCACGCGAATTTTGACATCCCGGACGAAATCATGGAGAAAGTGGCCGCGACCGCAGCAGGATAACAAGGTCGGCCAACCAACACCGTCATGGCACTCGGATAATCAGACGACATGATCGCCTTTCTCACGGGGCGGTTGGTATTCAAGGCACCTACCCACCTCACGCTCGATGTGCAAGGGGTTGGGTACGAAGTTCATATTCCACTCAGCACCTATTACGCCCTGCCGAATCTTGACGAAGTCACCGCACTGAATATTCACACGCATCTCCGGGAAGATGCGATCCAGCTCTTCGGCTTTCTTTCGCAAAGTGAGAAGGAGTCGTTTTTGCTGCTGACCAGTGTGTCGGGGATCGGACCGAAGCTGGCGCTTAGCGTGCTCTCGAGTTTGCCGATCACGGATCTGGTCCATGCGATCCAAACCGAGGATGTTGAGAAGCTGGCGACTGTTCCAGGCATCGGCAAGAAATCCGCGGGCCGCATTGTGCTTGAACTGAAGGATAAGGTCGGCAAAATCCAGGGTGGTTCGTCGCGGCTTGCGACTGCTGACACCTCCGCCGTGGATGGCCCGTATGAGGACGCCCTCTCCGCTCTGATAAACTTGGGCTATCGTGCCCAGGATGCCAAGGAAGCCTTAAAGCGGGCCACAAAGGCTGCGACAGGCTCGTTGGCGTTGAAGGAGCTCATTCGTGAAGGGCTCAAGGAGCTTGGAAGGGGGTAAGCTGATGTCATTCAACGCAAAGAATGGTGCCAAACTGTTTCTGTACAACGGCTTAATGGGGATTGCACTCGTGGTCATGGTGTCATCCGCGGGGCTGGCAGAAGAGGCCTCAGAGCCTAAGAGCATCAGAATGACCTGTGGAAGCTGTCCTGATGGGTATGCGACGACCGGCGTCACCCAGGCTCCGGAAATCTGCAAAGACGGCGATCCGACGCTCGTGCAATGTGTTCCGTTGGGAGCCAACATGCTGGCTGTGTGCGGATCCTGCCCCGACGGGTATGCCGAAATCGGTGGTTCTTCAGTGCCTGCTCGGTGCGGGACCAAGGATGGTGGCCGGTTGTCGCAATGCCAGTTAAGGAAAATGGAGCAAAATTTTCCAGACTCGACCCAGGGATATAAACGGTGTCCTCCCGATTGCGGCAGTGCGGCCCAGCCTGGTCAAGGGACGCTTCCGCCCCCGCCAAAGTATCAACAGATGCCGGAGGGCAAATAGGCATGGGTCTCGTATCATGACCGAGCGGGTCGTGACCAATCGCGCCACGGATGAAGAGCGGGGTCAGGAGAATGTTCTTCGACCTCAGACGCTGGATGAGTATGTCGGCCAAGAGAAAATGAAGGGGTCGCTGCGAGTCTGTATCGAAGCGGCCAAGCAGCGGGGTGAGGCGCTCGACCACGCCATCTTCTACGGACCACCTGGTCTCGGGAAGACGACCATCGCGCACATTATTGCAAAAGAAATGGGCGCGGCCTTGCGCTCGACGTCAGGGCTGGTCCTAGCCCATGCCGGTGACTTGGCGGCGATTCTAACCAATCTTCAGGAATATGATGTGCTCTTTATCGATGAGATTCATCGCCTGCCTGCGTCTGTTGAAGAGGCGCTCTATCCGGCGATGGAGGACTTTCAGCTTGATCTGGTCATTGGACAGGGGCCTGCCACGAGGACCGTCAAGCTTGATCTGCCGCCCTTTACGCTTGTGGGCGCGACGACCAGGGCCGGTTCCCTTACCTCCCCACTGCGGGACCGATTCGGCTTAGTCTATCGGCTGGAGTTCTATGGGCCGTCTGAGCTGGAGTTGATTGTGACGCGCTCGGCTGGAGTCTTAGGGGTTGGGATTGATCGGGCAGGTGCTGCGGAAATATCACGTCGTGCCCGTGGAACACCTCGGATTGTCAATCGGCTGATTAAGCGCATCAGAGACTATGCCCAAATTAAGGCGGACGGGCATATTACCGAACAGGTGGCCAAGGAGGGATTAGCCTGGGTCGGGATCGATGAGGCGGGTTTCGACGATATGGACCGTAAAATCCTTCTCACGATCATCGAGAAGTTCAATGGGGGACCGGTCGGAGTGGAGTCCCTGGCAGCCGCTGTCCAGGAAGACAAGGGCACAATCGAGGATGTGTATGAGCCCTACCTGATCCAAGCTGGCTTCCTGGATCGTACCGGTCGTGGCCGGCAAGTAACTCGCTTGGCCTACGATCACTTTAAGCGTCCTTCTCAATTGCTGATGTAAACCTCGGGCGTTCTAACGTTTCAAGCTCCTGATATCCAAGCGCTATCCTTGCAATAGATTCAATCGTTCCTGTAGAATTCCTCACTTGTTTCCATGATCTACTATCCCTGACGGGGATGGGAAATCCCTCCTGCAAGTAGGTGCCCGAGGCGAGACCCAGCATGCCCAAAGATATGCCTGAATATCGTAAGGAAATCGATCGGATCGATGACGAAATTATTCGACTGCTCAATGAGCGGTCGAAGAGCGTCATCGAAATTGGAAGAATCAAGAAAGAAAAAAATGCTGATGCCAACCTCCATACTGCTGGGCGGGAGGCTGAGATCATCGAACGACTCACGAAACTCAACAGCGGCCCTTTTCCCAGCGAGGCCATCCGATCAGTCTATCGAGAAATCATGTCGGCTTCCTTGTCGCTTGAGGCTCCCCAGAAGGTCGCGTATTTGGGGCCGCGAGCCACCTTTACGCACATGGCCTGCATGCAGAAATTCGGGTCGTCCGTCCAGTATGTGCCCGTCTATAGTATTAAAGAGGTCTTCAGCGAGGTTGAGCGAGGCCGGGCCAATTTCGGGGTAGTGCCAATCGAAAACACCACGGAGGGTGTCGTGAATCACACCCTCGACATGTTTATCGATTCCAACCTGCTGATCTATGGAGAGATTCTTCAGGAGGTCTCACACCACCTTCTATCGAAGTCTGGTCTTATCGAGGATGTGAAGAAAATCAATTCTCATCCACATGCCCTTGCTCAATGCCGAAACTGGCTCGAAACCAATCTTCCGCATGTGCCAGCGGTTGAAGTGGCAAGCACGGCGCGGGCTGCCGAGCTGTGCATCGATGAGCCCGCCTCGGCAGCTATTGCATCGGAATTGGCCAGCCAGCTCTATGGGCTGAAAGTGATTAAGGCCCGTATTGAGGATAACCTCAATAATTTCACCCGCTTTCTGGTCCTGTCGCAGAAGCCGTCAGAGCGAACAGGGAAAGATAAGACGTCGGTGATGTTATCGGTGAAGGATAAAGTTGGCGCACTCTATGATCTGCTCCGCCCGTTCGCTTCCCACGGACTCAATATGACCAAGATAGAATCCCGTCCCTCCCAGCGCAAAGCGTGGGAGTATATTTTCTTTGTGGATGTTGAGGGGCATAGGAATGAGGAGCGCGTGAATAGGGCGATTGAAGAGGTGAAGGCCCGCTGCCTCTTTATGAAGATTTTAGGCTCCTACCCGGTTCACGATTGACCATGGCACTGCACGTCCATCCCGATATCCGATCTCTGAGCCCTTACGTTCCTGGTAAACCAATCGATGAGCTTCAGCGTGAGCTTGGGCTCACCCGTGTGATCAAACTGGCTTCCAACGAGAACCCGATCGGCCCTTCATCGAAGGCCTTGGCCGCGTTAACCGGTGCGCAGGATATGCTGCATCGATATCCGGACGGTGGTGCCTATCAGCTTCGGCAGGCCCTTGCTGACCGTTGGAAAGTGGGGCGCGAGCAAGTCATTTTGGGCAATGGCTCGGACGAGATCCTCGGGTTGTTGGCGAGGACGTTCTTGACGCCTGGCGATGAAGCCATCATGGCCGATCACACGTTCGTGATCTATAAGATGGAGGTTACCGCTGTCCACGGCAAGCCGGTGGTCGTGCCTCTTGCCAATTGGACTCATGACCTTGAGTCGATGGTACGGGCCGTCACGCCGCGGACTCGATTGCTCTTTCTCTGCAATCCCAACAATCCCACTGGGACAATGGTCTCGGCGGACGCGGTCGATCGCCTCATGGCCAACGTGCCTAAGGATGTCATCGTGGTGTTCGACGAAGCCTATTTCGAGTATGTCCGCAATCCGCAATTCCCCGATGCGCTGGCGTATGTGAAGCAGGGGCGGAACGCGATTGTCTTGCGGACCTTCTCCAAGATCTATGGACTGGCGGGGCTACGAATTGGATACGGCATCAGCACAACCGAGGTGATCGACTTTCTGAACAGGATTCGGCCGCCATTCAATGCCAACAGTCTGGCCCAGAAGGCCGCGCTGGCTGCCTTGGGCGATGACGAGCATGTGGCTAAGAGCCGGGCCGTCAACGAGGCTGGGATGGCGCAGATGGAACAAGGGCTGCGCGCGTTCGGAATAATTTCGATCCCGAGTGAAGCAAACTTTCTCTACTTTGATGCGAAACAGGATGGGCGATTGGTGTTCGACGCACTGCTGCGAAAGGGGATCATCGTGCGGCATATCGAAGGAGCGATGATTCGCGTCACCATCGGTCAACCGGACGAAAATGTTGCCTTCCTCCAGGCTCTCAAGAACGTCTTGGATGGAGGCAGGTAAGAAATAGAGTGAGGGAATTATGATCATCGTGTTGAAACCAGAAGCTTCGGAAAGTGAAGTTGACCACATTATCGACCGACTGCGGGATCTGGGCTTAAAATCGCAAATATCCACGGGCCAGGAACGCACCATTATCGGTGTCATCGGTGATGATCGAATCCTGCACAATCAGCCCTTGACGGCGCTCCCCGGGGTAGAAAGTGTCCTGCCGATCTTGGCACCGTGGAAACTGGTCAGCCGTGAGTTTAAGAAGGAATCGACGATCATTGATGTCGGTGGTGTCAAAATCGGCGCCAAGCAACTTGTCATCATGGCGGGACCCTGCGCGGTCGAGCGACTGGAGCTCACGGTGGGGATCGCACATGAAGTGAAGGCTTCTGGAGCCACGATTCTTCGTGGTGGAGCCTATAAGCCTAGAACGTCACCGTATTCCTTTCAAGGGTTGGGTCGTGAAGGGCTCGACTATTTGGTTGAAGCCAGGAAGCAAACGGGGTTGCCGGTTGTCAGTGAGATTCTTGACACCAGGGACATTGAGCTCTTTCTCGAGAAGGCGGACATTATTCAGATCGGCGCGCGGAACATGCAGAACTTCGAGCTCCTCAAGGAGGTCGGCGCGTACGACAAGCCGGTGCTCTTAAAGCGGGGCCTGTCGGCGACAATCAAGGAGTTTCTGCTGTCGGCCGAATACATCATGTCCCGCGGTAACCAGAACGTGATGTTGTGCGAACGGGGCATCCGTACGTTCGAAACGCAATATCGCAATACGCTGGATCTCGCGGCTATTCCTACATTAAAAGAGCTCTCGCATCTCCCGGTCATCGTTGACCCCAGCCATGCTACGGGAAAGTGGGATCTAGTGGCCCCGATGTCAAAAGCGGCGGTCGCGGCCGGTGCCGATGGCCTGCTCATCGAAGTTCACTCGAACCCTGAGTGTGCGCTCTGTGATGGTGAAGAATCCATCAAGCCCTCGAAGTTCAAAGCCTTGATGGCTGATCTCAGGAAAATCGCGAAAGCTGTAGACAGAGAGCTGTAAAGCCAGTATGGCCGTTCATTTCAAGCAGGTTGCCATCATTGGTGTGGGGCTGATCGGTGGATCACTCGGGATGATTCTCCGGAGGAAATCCTTGGCTGATCACGTCGTCGGCGTCGGCCGTCGTGTCGAAAACCTCAAGACCGCGGTTGCTTTAGGTGCGATCGATCGATACGTGGCTGATCCTCAAGAGGGTGTGCGTGGAGCGGATTTGGTGGTGCTTGCGACACCGGTCGATACTTATGAGCGACACCTCCATGAATGGGCCCATTGCCTTGCTCCCGCTGCGATCGTCAGTGATGTGGGCAGTGTGAAAGGCACCTTGGTTGAACGGTCGGAAGCGGCGATGCCGGCAGGCGTGCACTTTGTCGGGGCTCATCCCATCGCGGGAAAAGAAAAGACGGGAGTCGCGGCCGGGTCCGATCAACTATTCAAGGGCGCACGCTGTATTCTGACGCCAACAATACGAACAGATTCGGCGGCACTTGATCGGGTGAGGCAACTGTGGGAAGAAGCCGGTTCGATTGTCTTAACGATGGATCCGCATTTGCACGACCAAATCCTGGGAGCCGTCAGTCATCTGCCCCATGTGGCCGCCTTTGCACTGATGAACGCCCTGGCCGAGCTTCGCGATCAGCAGGTCCCCTCATTGGATCTTGCCGGCCACTCCGGAGGAGGCTTACGGGATACGACCAGGATCGCCGCGAGTTCTCCGGAAATGTGGCGAGACATTTTCTTGTGGAATCGGGATAATGTGGTGTCCTATATCGACAGATATGTACGGGCCCTGGAAGAAGTGAAGCAACTGATTAAAGCTGGGGATGCTGCTGGAATCGAGAAGTTGCTCGAACGGGCCAAAGGCGAACGTGAGAAGTTGAATCGTCCCTCTCTGGGCCACTCATGACATCATTGACGATCACCCCGGGCCGGCCACTTAAGGGAACAACCACCGTTCCTGGCGACAAGTCGCTCACCCATCGGGCTATCATCCTCACCGCACTGGGAGAAGGGACGAGCACGGTTACGGGCTACTGCCAGGGAGAGGATTGTCTGAACACGATGAGGGCTCTTCAGGGAATGGGGATTCCTATTACCCAGACTCCGACCGAATTAACCGTCTGCGGGAAGGGGTTTTGGGGGCTCTCTGAACCAACTGGCCCGATTGATTGCGGCAATTCTGGGACCGGCATCCGTCTGCTCACGGGACTCCTGGCCGGACAAGATTTTTTCTCGATCCTCACGGGCGATGAATCGATCAGAAGGCGTCCTATGGGACGGGTCGTCAAGCCGCTGCGCGAGATGGGGGCGGCTATTGGAGGCCGTAAGGGAGGAGAGCTGGCGCCATTGGCGATTACAGGGGCAGCCCTCCGCGCCATTGAGTACGCCTCCCCCGTGGCCAGCGCACAGATTAAGTCGTCGATCCTGCTCGCGGGCCTCTTTGCTCAAGGGACGACTCGGTATCGGGAACCACGTCTCTCACGAGACCATACTGAGCGGATGTTTCAGTTCTTTGGAATTCCTCTTGCAAAAGAAGATGGTGTACTGGTCTTGCATGGGCGACCATCGGTCGGATGGCGAGGCGTTCACGTGGCCATTCCCGGTGATTTCTCGGCAGCCGCATTTTTCATCGTCGGCGCGACGATTGTACAAGGATCTGATATCACCATTTACAATGTCGGCATGAATCCAACCAGAACCGGTCTCATTGATGTCATGAGAAAGATGGGAGCCGACATTCAGGTTCTGGGTCTGCGAGAAGCGGCAGGCGAACCGGTCGCGGATCTCCGCGTGAAGTCATCCGCATTGAAAGGCGTGACCATCGGTCATGATCTTATCCCGAAGACGATCGATGAATTTCCCGTGCTGTGTGTGGCTGCTTCTGTGGCGGAGGGGGATACGGTGATTTCAGGAGCCGAGGAACTGCGGGTCAAAGAGAGTGATCGGATCGCGACTATGAGCCGCGAGTTGAAGGCCATGGGAGCGCTCATCGAGGAACGGCCCGACGGGATGATCATCCGTGGATTAGGCCAAGGAGGAGAGAACGGCAGGCTGAACGCGGCGGGCAAGGCCCAAAGCCATGGAGACCATCGTGTGGCCATGGCTCTCGCCATCGGTGGGCTGACGGCGGAGCAGAGTATGAGGATTGCTGATACGAGCTGCGTAGATACGTCATTTCCAAATTTTGAAAAAACACTCACCGATTTGTTGACCCAACCTGGGTGAGAGTGGTGGGATAGAGGATAGGGTTTGAGAAGTGAGGGGACTGAGTGATTATCGCCATTGATGGACCAGCAGGGGTGGGCAAGAGTACAGTAGCCAAATTATTGGCGGCTCGTCTTGGCTACCTCTATCTTGATACAGGGGCACTGTACCGAGCCCTCGCATGGAAAATCTTGAAGTCGAGGATCCATCCGACTGATCAGGCGCAGGTGACGACACTTCTCCCGGCCACCTCGATTCACATGCAGTTTCAACATGGCCTGGTGCAGGTCTTGGTCGATGGCCTGGAGGTGACAAGGGACCTTCGTACGCCCGAAGTCACGACGGCAGCTTCTATTGTGTCCGCTATCCCCGCCGTCCGTGAATGGCTGTTACCGATCCAGCGTCAGATCAGCCAACGGGGATCAGTGGTTGCGGAGGGACGGGATATCGGCACAAAGGTGTTTCCCTCTGCACCGTTCAAGTTTTTCTTAGAGGCAGATGCGACAGTACGAGTCGCGCGACGACACCGTGAATTGGTCGCCGTGGGCCGTGGGGAGACGTTTGAAGCAACCTCCCAAGATCTGTCGGACCGAGACCGGCGCGATCGGACCCGTTCGGTTGATCCACTGGTTCCAGCAGATGACGCACGATTCATCGATACGTCTACCCTGAGCCCTGATCAAGTAGTGGAGCAGATGATCGCGGCTATGTCGACCGGGTCGTGAGTGGGGTTATCTACGGATTTCTGTGGGTGTTGGCGCGCGCCGTCAGCTGGATGTGCTTTCGGTATCGTGTCGAAGGTCAGGTTCCTCAGACCGGAGGGATGCTGATCGCGGCAAACCATGCCAGCTACCTTGATATTCCGCTACTGGGCTGTGGGATGCGTCGGAGGGCCTGGTATTTGGGACGGAACGACTTGTTTCCGATCCCGGTGTTGAACGGTCTGTTGCAGGCGTTGGGCTGGATACCGGTGAGGCTGGGACGTCTCGACCGAGAGGCGTTTGGGAAGGCGATCAACCTGATTCGAGCAGGTCATGTGGTGGTCATTTTCCCGGAAGGCGGTCGCAGCCATGATGGCCACCTCCGGCCTCCGAAAGCAGGTATCGGAGTGATTGTGTCCCAGACCGGGTGTCTGGTCGTCCCAGCATACTTGAAGGGGACCTTCGACGTGCTACCCATCAGGGCTCGCTGGCCTCGGTTGCGTCAGGTCACGGTACGATTCGGGGATCCTATTCAGTTCGAAACGGGGCATCAAAAAGAGAGAGCAGAAACGAAACAGTTCTATCAACAGGTCAGCCGTACGGTGATCGAGCACATTGCAGCTTTAGGTCAAGTTCCCGCTCCAAAGGGGAAGGATGATCTGGCTTCCGACACACCAAACAGGCCAACCACCGACGCTCACAACGCTGAGTGAGCCCGGTGACTTCACCATCAGCACCCGACAATAGTCGGAAGAGGTAGGACGTTCATATGAGTACGGTATCCAACAGTAGTGACGCTCAGTTAGACCGCGATGCATTGGCTGCGTTATACGAAGAAACTTTTCGGAACCTTGAAGAAGGCACGATTACCGAGGGTCGGGTCGTGGCCCTGACCAAGGACAAGGTCGTCATCGATATCGGGTACAAATCAGAGGGTATGATTCCGACTGATCAGTTCTCTTCCGAGGAGCTTCAGAATCTTAAGATCAGTGACCGGGTCCAAGTCTATATCGAAGAATGTGAAGACGCAGACGGCAATCTTGTCCTTTCTAAGGAAAAAGCCGACAAGATGAAAATTTGGGAGGAACTCGAGACTCTCTACAAGGAAGAGAAGAGTATAGAAGGGAAGATTGTCTCACGCATCAAAGGCGGTATGATGGTCGATATTGGTGTTAAAGCGTTCTTGCCTGGCTCGCAAATCGATCTTCATCCGGTTCGTGATCTGGATGGGCTCGTTGGAAAGACCTTCCCCCTGAAGATCATCAAGATCAACCACCGGCGAGGGAATGTGGTTGTGTCAAGGCGTGTGTTGTTGGAAGAAACCAGGGATAAAAAGAGGCAGACGACGCTGGCTACGCTCAAGGAAGGACAACTCATCCAGGGGACCGTCAAAAACATCACCGACTACGGATCGTTCATTGATCTCGGCGGGATTGACGGGTTGCTGCACATCACCGACATGTCGTGGGGGCGAGTTGGACACCCATCGGAACTGTTTACGGTGGGAGATAAGGCCGAAGTCACCGTCCTGAAGTACGATCGCGAAACCGGTCGCATTTCTCTCGGGCTCAAGCAGAAGAGTGCGGACCCCTGGACCAATGTTGCCGGTAAGTATCCGATTGGCACCAGAGTCCGTGGTCGGGTGGTCAGTTTGACCGATTACGGAGCGTTCGTAGAGCTCGAGCCGGGTGTCGAGGGATTGGTGCACGTTTCCGAGATGTCGTGGACGCACGAAGTCCGGCATCCATCGAGAGTCGTAGCGGTTGGTGATCAAGTGGAAGCCGCGGTGCTCAATGTCGACCCCGCGAGCCGCAAGATCTCATTAGGCATGAAACAAACGGCGCCCAACCCCTGGGACATGATCGAAGGCAAATATCCGGTCGGGACTCGTATTGAGGGGAAGGTAAAGAGCCTGACTGATTTCGGTGCCTTCATTGGACTTGAAGAGGGGATTGACGGGCTCATTCATATTTCCGACATGTCGTGGACGAAGCACATCAAGCATCCCTCTGAGTTGTTCAAAAAAGGACAAAAAGTGGAAGCGGTTGTGTTACGTATCGACAAAGAAAAAGAACGGCTCTCGTTGGGCTATAAACAGTTGGCGCGTGATCCGTGGGATGAGGCGATTCCAGCGCGCTATCACATTGGGGATTCAGTAACCGGCAAGGTGTCGAAAGTCGCTGATTTTGGAATCTTCATCGAGTTGGACGCTGGGGTGGAAGGCTTAATCCATGTCAGCGAATCTGGTCTTGAACCCTCTGCGAAGCTCGAAGAAAAGTTTAAGTTGCAGGATGACGTGACGGCGAAGATAATCAAGGTCGATCGAGAGGAACGCAAGATCGCACTCAGCCTTCGGGACCATCAACAGGACTGGGAGCGTAAGCAGGTTGACGACTATCACTCGACACAAGGTGTGCTGGACCAGAGCCTGGGACGGGCGGCCAAACAGAGCCGGAAACGGTCACAACCGGACGATCAAAACTAAGTCGATCGGTTTTGGGAATGGTGTGGGATATGGTCAATGGCGGATGAAGTGACATCGGCGGAACAGCCTCCCAAGCGCCATATACTGCGGAAAGCCTTTTGGCTTTTCGCAGTGGGGCTGGGGGTGCTGATTCTGATCAATCTCTTCTTCCCCGACCTCGATTTATCCACTGAGGACCGCATCGCTCTGATTCGAGTTGAGGGAGTCATTTTGGATTCTCAGACGGCCATTGGGGAGCTGAAGCGATTCAGCGAAAATCCTTCCATCAAGGCCATCGTCATTAGAATTGATAGTCCTGGAGGCGGCGTTGTGCCATCACAAGAGATTTATAATGCCGTCAAGCGGGTCAGAAGTAAGCACAACAAGGCGGTGATCGCGTCAATGGGAAGTGTCGCCGCATCGGGAGGATATTACATCGCTGCCGCAACGGATCGGATTGTGGCCAATCCTGGGACTCTGACCGGTAGTATCGGCGTCATCATGGAAACGGCCAATGTCGAAGGGTTACTCCAGAAGATTGGTGTGGAGGGGGTTGTCATTAAGAGCGGAAAGTATAAGGATGTCGGTTCTCCACTTCGGAAGATGAGTACGGATGAAAGAGGCTTGTTGCAGGGCGTGATGGATGATGTCCATAAGCAGTTTATTGAGGCGGTAGCGGAAGGCCGTTCACTCGAACTCCGGGCTGCTCAAGCGCTGGCCGATGGGCGAATCTTTACCGGACGCCAGGCTAAGGAAGCAAAGCTGGTCGACGAACTCGGCGATTTGGAAGATGCCATTCAACTGGCTGCAGAGGTTGTCGGGATCGAAGGGGAACCGAAGGTCATCGAGCCTCGCCGCCGTTTTTCTCTTCGCGAAGTTCTGGACTCGAAACTCAGCATGCTGTTCCCCAAGTTGGATGTTCAGCCGGGTGTGAATTTAAAGTATCTTATGGCCTTCTAGCTGTGGCCATGAAGGTGTGGCGGTTATCGCGGCGAAGGGAGGGTGGATATGACTAAGGCGCAGATCATTGAAAAAGTTTCTGAGCAAGTCACCACGCTGACGAAGCGACAGGCCGAAGTAGTGATCAACACCATTTTCGATTGTGTCAGGGATTCGCTGAAAAATGGCGATAAAACTGAGATTCGTGGCTTCGGCAGCTTTCGTCTGCGGGCTCGTCGAATGAAAGAAGGGCGCAATCCAAAGACCGGAGAGACGGTTGCGGTACCGGCCAAGCGAGTCCCATTTTTCAAGGCCGGCAAAGAGCTGAAGGAATTGCTCAACCAACAGTAGCGATTGTCTGGTTGAAAGGGGAATCCATGTCGGTACCAGATTCTTCGCAGGCGAATACCACGGACGTCCGCTGGACCGAGGGTGCTCTCAAACGCATGGAGCGCGCCCCAATATTTCTGCGTGGCATGGTCCGTCGCTTGGCTGAAACAAAAGCGCGAGAATTGGGGTACGAGGAAATCACCGAGGAGATTCTTGAGCAGTTTAAGGGACAGATGATGGGTCGCATGGGCGGTGAGGCCGGCATGGCCTCCGCTGTCGATGAGATGGCCAATGGACGCCTGCCATGGACTGCCGCTGCGAAGGAACGGTTGTGTATGGTACCCGAGTTCATGCGCGCGATGATCAAGCAGATTGCGGAGGAAATTGCGAAAGAGCGGGGGCATCTCGAGGTGAATGTCGAGTTGTTTGAAAAAGTGGAAGCGCTTGGTGACCTCCGCGAGGAGAGCGGCCCCCCGATGGAATGGACCGAGGAAGCTGTGGCGTTACTGCAAGACAAGTTAAAGCACTCGCCGCCCATCGCAATGGACTTTGTGACGGATATGCTGAAACGAGATAGTGAGGATCTGGCCAGAGAACGAGGCCTCACCCGCATCGATGAACAGATCCTGCATAAACTCTGGGAAGCACCGCAGGAACGAATGGCATGGACGGATGAAGCCTGGAAGCGGCTTCAAACGTCTCCTGATTTTGTCCGTAGCGGTATCCGCAAAGCAGCCGAACGGCGTGCACGCAAGCTGGGGTTGAAAGAAGTTGACTCAGACCATCTGACGACGTTTCGGAATCAGGCGATGATGAAAGCCGTCAAGCGGATCCGCTCATTCGGCTATCATGAATTAACGTTCGATGCCTTTGAAACCGCTCTCCAGAAAACCAAGCGTTTGCAGGGTAATGATCAGGCGGAGAAACGTCTTCAGGAAATCCGTGGACACTTTGCCGACCCGTCGACAAAGAAACCTGACGGCGGGACTCTGGGAGCCGAGCTAATGGATCGTTTCCGCAACTATCTCAAAGGCGAGGGAACACTCTAATCGGACGAAGCTTCTCGTCCATCAATTCCAACGTGTTCCCCGAAAATGCCCACCCAACTACTTTGGATCGGAGATTCTCTTCTAGTGGGCTTCCACCTGCTGGGGCCAAAACTTGTGCCGAATTTGTGGGAGCGGTTCGTTGTCTAAATTGGGAATGTCGTATAGACAACGATCAATCATCGAAACTTCGTCTTCGGTTAATGGCAGCGTCACTTTCTTCTTCCAGAACTGATCAAGCGTAAAATAATCCGCCGATTGCGGCTTCTCCGCCAACAGCTCCTGCATTTTTTTGAAGCCCGGGGTATCAACGCCAGGGATACGCCCCTTGTTTCGATCATGACACCAGGTAAGAACTTCGGCAATCCCGTACATCGTGATATCAACGTTCACAATTTTGCTCATAACCTTCCTCCTAAAAGTAACGTCGCATCATAACGTAAGCGGCAGGCAAAATTCAAAGGCTGATAAGGTCTTGCTGAAGATTGCGAGTGGGAAGACGGCCTCTGTATACTGGGCCTTCTGATTCCATCATCATAGGCCCATTGGTCGAGCAGGGTTGGGGTGTCGGAGACGGTGTGAAGATTGGTATCGAGCGGAAATCCTATGCAGCCAGGCCGCTTCTTTCCCTGCTATGGCTGTTTCTTCTCATTGGTCATGGTCTGTGGGCCTGTTCCAAAAGCGAGCCGTATAACCCCCCTGATCCTTTTTATTATTTTGCCAGCTACAAGGTCGGTAAGAATCCGACCACGATTGTCGCCGAGGACCTCAATCATGACTCATTCACCGATCTCGTCACCACCAATATTGCGAGTAATACCCTCTCGATACTGCTAGGGAATGGAGATGGGACATTCAGAGATCAGATTCAGCTCAATGTCTGCCAGGAACCGCGTTCCCTCGTGATGGGCAACTTCAATCAGGACCGACATGCCGATGTGGCCTTGGCGTGCTCCGGTGGGGACGAAATCATGATCTTGCTCGGGCATGGAGATGGAAAGTTTGAAGAGGGACCGCGTTATCCGGTCCATCGTGCACCCATTGCACTGGCCGCCAACGATATCAACCGCGATCATCATACTGATCTTGTCGTTGCTCTACGGAACGACAAAGTCAAAATCTTTCTAGGGAACGGGACCGGTGAATTTCGACACGGAGTTCAGTACGAACATGGAGATACTCCCACATCCGTTGCCCTCTCTGATCTCAATACCGATGGAAAATTAGACATGGTGGTGACCAATGGAGGACCTATGTCGAATGCCGTCTCCATTTGGCTCGGGAATGGCGACGGTTCTTTTCGGGAGCCCACGGACTATTCGACAGGCCGTCGACCTCTTGGCGTAAGTTTTGCCGACTTCAATAATGATCATCACCGAGATCTACTGGTCATCAACGGAGAGCAGGACAGCTTCACGACATTTCTTGGAAACGGCAACGCGACATTCCGATCCGGTAAGGATTCCGGGGCTGATGCCGGTCCAAACTTTGGGTTGGCGAGGGATTTCGATGGCGATAGGATCGAGGATGTCGCGATCGTCAATCTCCAGTCCAATGATCTGTCGATCTTGTTCGGGAAAGGCGATGGGACCTTCCATTACCCACCGAGAAATTACCGCACGAAGTCCGGTCCGTTTGCTCTTTCGTCCTTTCATGTCATAACCTCTGCGCTGGAAGAACCGGGACTGGCCGTCGCCGATAACGGGAGTGGCAGCGTCTCGATCTTTCTTCACCGTGGACTCAAATCCGTTGCCACGTCGAAGGCACGAGAGTCGGACGCGAGCAATCGCTGACTATTCTTGACAGCCAGGGGGGCCTTCGCTAGAGTTGCCGGTGAGGAAAACTGCCCGCGATTATCAGGCATTACGATGGCGTTTCGATCCTTTGCATGGTGGTTCATGATTGGGGCTCTATTGACCCTTTCCGTCCTGATGGTGCAGGGTGGGGTTCGGGATTTGTGGGAAGGGACTCAACCGGCTGGGGGCACCAATGTCTTGGTGTATTTTGGCACGACGCTCATGGGCGGTGGCTTGCTCGCCGGATGCGTCGCGCTCATCATGAATCGCATTCGGTAATCGGAGAGAACAGGACATGTATGGAGTGCCTCAAGTGCAAGGGATTTATGCTGGTGGAGCGCCATTATACCCTCGTCAATCGTCGGATATACGCACGCTGTCTCAATTGCGGGTTCTGGATTGATCTGGCGGACCTCCTCCGGTTTTTCCATAAAGTGATTGATAGTGGGCGGAAAGGTGATAAAGTGCGTGAATACTTCATTTTCTAGAAGAGGCGGTCTTTTGTGGCGCAACACGACCCTATCTCGCCCGATGATCATAGACGGAGTTGGGGTCGGATCCTTCCTCGCCTTGCGCTAAGTTCGGCCGTCTTTCTTTCGTTGCTCATACTCACCATATGTCCGGCTTCAGGGATGGAGGACCATTCTAGGACGCGGGCCACCCATCCTGTCAGCTATGTTCCACAACCCCTCCCCTGGAAACGAATTCCGGCGCACAGTATTCTCCTAAAGGAATTGCGATCAGGTCGCATTCTGTTCGAGTACGAGGTGGGGAAACGTCTGTCTCCGGCCAGTCTCACCAAGATTATGTCGACGCTGATCATCCTTGAGAAAGGTCGCCTTGATGATCTGGCCACCGTGAGCCGTAATGCGGCGAAGGCTCCCAAGACTCACTTGCGACTCAAGGTTGGAGAAGTCTTTCGCCTTGGGGATTTGCTCAAGGCGATGATGATGGTCTCAGCCAATGACGCCTGCCTGGCGGCTGTCGAGCATGTCGGCGGCGATGAAGAGCAGTTTGTGAAATTGATGAATGCCAAGGCTGTGGCGCTTGCATTATCCGACACGCATTTCAGCAACGGGTGCGGGTTCGACGGCCCTGACCATTACTCGACGGCTGAAGATCTCGCGACACTCAGCGAGGTGGCGATGCGAAATGCGGTGTTCCGAGACCTCGTCAAAGAGGAGCGCGAGATTATCACGCCGGTCAGTGGATATCGCGCCTACGTCCTGCATAACACGAATCGCTTACTTGGCCGCATTCCCGGTGTGGTAGGGGTGAAGACGGGATTCACTTCCAAAGCAGGCCGATGCCTTATTGCCAAAGTTTCTCAAAATGGCAACGATCTGCTTCTCGTAATCCTAAACTCCAATCGTCGGTGGAATACCGCAAAAAGCCTCATCGATTACGGGTTTCGCCTCACAAATACCCATCAATAGCAGCCTCCAGCTCTCATCCTTGGCATATCTACTCACCGAGTGAGCAGGGATAGCGGCGTGTACCCATTCAGCTTATCGGCCTGTGCTGGTGACCCTGTTTCAGAGTTTGCAGGTGAGGACTTCTTATCGAAGATTCAAGATGGATCTCCCTAGGCCTGACTCCACGTTTTGGGTGAATTACCGAGGGGCGGAAAACTCGATGTTGATATCTTTCCCGAGGTAGTTCACTTGGAAACCCTGCTTATCGTAGGCCATGACGGCGCCCATGACGTTTTCGTCACCATACTCTTCTTGGCCTAACACCTTTCGGATCTCTTCAGGGCTCTCACTATTGAGCACGTTACGAAAGATGCCTCTGGTCTTATACGTGAATCGATTATTAATGAACAGGAGATCAACTCTCCCGTCCTGAATACGCACCCCAGCCATTGGACCGGTTGGCTTTCGTTGATCGAGCAGGAAGATGAACGTCGCTTCTTGCTCAACCTTGACTCCGGCAATCTTTTCAGTGACAAGCGTTTCAACGACCTTGGATTCCGAGTCGCCGAGTTTGACGCCGAACAGCGAGATCTCAGTGCTCGAAATGGCCTTTGGCTCCATGACATCGTTCTTACTCAACTCGTACGGCTCAGCATGAGCTGAGCCAAGCGCTACGAGGACGCTCGCCAGCAGGATGATGACTCTTTGCACGACACGCTCTTTCGTCATTGGTGTGTGGCGTTTCTTCTGTATGGGTTCGCGATTGATCAGAATGGGTGAACCAGTGGAATCCAGGAAAGCATAGGGCTCATTGTAGCCAAGAGCGGTCGGACCTGCAAGAAATGGGACACGTGAGCAGTCACTGGATAGGGACTCGTTGGGTGGAGGCGGTACGCTTGCTCATGACCGTGACTCATCGCCCAGCAACATCGCGCCGAGTTCGCGAAGCCGGAAAAAGTAAGTTTGGGGTTCGGCGTCCAGTGTTTCCGTCAGTTCGTCGAGATCTTCCAAGCAGTCTTTCACGATGGCAACCCGCTGGTCGTCGAGACCCTCTGAACTATCGAGGTAGAAGACCACACAGCCACTAATGACCGTGTCGATCGTCATCAATTGCCCTTGATCGGGACTCGCAAACTGAGGCCAACCGATGGCACAGTGCTGTTCCCACGCTGTTGCAACCATGCTCCGATCCATGAGGTCCGCCTATTCCGTCTCTGTCTGATAGCAGCTAGCCTAGCGTACGTGGTTAGCGAGGAGCAAGTATCTCGCCCCAAGATTATGATGGAACGTTGATGGAAGTATTGCGGATCAGGGGTATAGCCCCCGTTGGAGATGTGCTTGGGCGACCTGGTCAATGCCGCTCATGAGCGCGGCCATGCGCATGGACACTCGGCGTTCAGTCGAAAAGTGAAGGGTGCGCTGAAACGCAGACGTGATGATGTCTTGCAGTCGATTCTGGATGTCTGTTGCGCTCCAGAAAAAACGCTGCAGGTCCTGCACCCATTCGAAGTACGAGACGATGACGCCGCCGGAGTTCGCGAGAATATCGGGGATCACAAAAATACCTTTGTCCGCGAGGATGCGGTCGGCTTCCAAAGTTGTCGGACCGTTTGCCCCTTCAGACAAGATTCGACATCTCAAAGAATTCGCATTTTTAGCCGTGATCTGCTCGGATAGGGCGGCGGGCACGAGTACAGTGCAGTCTAATTGGAGTAATTCTTCATTCGTGATGGCGTCCCCAAGTTTGCTTTCATGCAGCGGCTGGCTGGGGTCGCGTCGAAGGAGCGCCATGATATCCAATCCCTTGTTGCTGTAGATACCCCCGTTGACGTCACTCACAGCAATGATCCGTGCACCATGCTCGCGCATGATGCGGGCCGTGTGTGAACCGACATTTCCGAATCCTTGAATCGCCACGGAGGCACCGTCAAGTGACAACTTGAGGTGACGCAGCACCTCGTGCGTCACATAGACGACTCCGCGTCCTGTCGCTTCTTCACGGCCCAGGCTCCCCCCGATCGACAGCGGTTTGCCGGTCACGACGCCAGGAACGGCGTAGCCAACTTGCTGGCTGTATGTGTCCATCATCCATGCCATGATCTGAGCATCGGTCCCGACATCGGGGGCCGGGACATCCTTGTCCGGGCCAATCAGTGGGAAAATCTCCGCGGCGTATCGTCGTGTCAGCCGCTGTAATTCAGCCGGGGATAGTTGTTTCGGTGCGACTGCGACTCCCCCTTTTGCGCCGCCGTACGGTAATCCGGCCAGCGCACATTTCCATGTCATCCACATTGCAAGAGCGGCCACCTCACCGAGGTTTACATCGGGATGGTAACGTACGCCGCCTTTGGAGGGGCCACGGGATGAATCGTGTTGAACGCGATAGCCGGTAAAGACCTCGACCCGTCCATCGTCCATTCGGACTGGCAGGCTGACGACGAGCGAGCGTTGGGGTAGTTTCAGTCGTTCGCGGAGGTTTGGGTCAAGTCCCATCGCTTCCGCGGCTTGATCGAACTGAGCAACCGCCAAACGAAACGTCGGGGTGTCGAGTTCTTGCATCGTGGTCCTTCCTAGTTATCGGATAGATGTCCATCAGTCTGTATCGAGTACAGCAGGCCCATGGAGTTTGAGCATCATGCGACAGAGCTGAGCGAGTTCCTGTTTAACGGGATTGAGAGAGATCGCCTTTTGGCACACTGCTGCGATGGATGTGATTCGGCAGTCCGACAACCCACAGGGATGGATTCGATGGAACGGTGTCACATCCAGATCCACGTTGAGTGCACACCCATGGAGCGTCACACCGCGCTCGATGCGGATGCCGACAAAAGCAATTTTTTCAGGGGTTGGAGTCATGACCCAAATGCCGGGCTTGCCGGGGATGCGGTGGCCGGTGATATTCCAGCGGCTCAGCAATTGAACGATGATTTCTTCGAGTAACCAGACCAATTGCCTTGGACCCGTGGCATGCCGATCAAGCTTGAGCACGGGGTAGACCACAATCTGTCCTGGGCCGTGAAACGTAATGGACCCCCCGCGATTGACATGGTGGAGTTCCGTTCCGTGTTCACATAAGAGCGAGACATTGCCGCCCCAGTGCGATGCGGCGGTACTTCGCCCCAAGGTATAAACAGGGCGATGTTCAAGGATCAAGACGGTATCAGGTACCTGATTACGGATTCGCTCTTGGTGTAAGCGAGACTGCAGTTTCCATGCATGAAGATAGGGAACTGGATCTGAAAAAACTCGAACGGCTTCTCTGTGTGGAGAGAGAATATCCAGAGCCAGAGTGGGGATAGCAGTGGGAAGGTTCACTGGGGCACCCGTTGGAAGCGACAGGTCGGTTGACCAAGGAGAAACGAAAGCCTGTCCCATGGTCTGTCACTAAGGGGGGCAGCTGGACTAAGGAGAAGACATGTGTGCATGGGGTGCACATTGTCGCATAACGACCCATACGGTGGAAAGTTGCGTGTCGACGGTCATGAATCTGGCCGTCGACACGAGGAGAGTAATCAGGCGTTACTTGATGGCGACGAAGAGTTCTTTAATTTCCGGGGTCTTCAGTTTCTTCAGCGCTTTGGCTTCGATTTGGCGGATACGCTCGCGTGTCACGGACAAACTTTGACCAACTTGCTCCAGGGTGCTGGCTTCATCGTAGCCGATCCCGAACCGGAGTCTGATGACGGTTTGCTCGCGGGGCGTCAAGGTGCTTAGAATTCGGTCGAGTTGATCGGTCAACTCGCCCCGATGGACATGGGCATCGGGTGGAACGGCCTGCTGGTCCGGAATCATGTCGCCAAACTGTGTCTCTCCGTCACCAATTGGAGATTCTAAGGCTATTGGTTCCTGAAACGCCTGCATGGTCTCGCGGAGCCTTTCTGGCCTCATGCGCAGCACATGAGCGATCTCTTCTAACCGAGCGGGCCGCCCGAATTGCTGCCCGAGTTTCCGCATGACGCGGAGGACTCGATGTGACGCTTCGGTCTGGTGCACTGGAATCCGAATCGTTCTCGATTGATCCGCAATTGCGCGGGTGATGCCTTGTCGAATCCACCACGTCGCGTAGGTGCTGAATTTGAATCCTTTCCGATACTGATATCGTTCGGCCGCTTTCATCAGGCCGATGTTGCCCTCCTGCACGAGATCCAGCAAGCTCAATCCCCGTCCGGTGTAATGCTTGGCAACATCGACGACCAAACGCAAGTTATGCCGTACGAGCTCATCCTTCCCTTGCTCCAGGATGATCCTGGCGGATCTGATTTCATCAAGCGATGCCTTCAGTTGCGTTGCCGTCGTTGCGGCAGGTCTGAGATCTGGGTCTGACGGACTCAAGGCGGTACCTAAAGCCTTCTCCGCATTGTCCAATGCGGTGGCTGAAAACCCACTCAATCGTCTGACGACTTGGAGCATTTTCACGGTGTCTGTACAGATAGACGTACGCTTAGACTTGAGCAGCACCTTCACCGCTTGCCGCAGCGTGGTCCGAATGCGTCGTGTCCCATGGTCTACGCGCCTGGCAATCGTGACCTCTTCTTCTCGAGTCAAGAGTCCCCGTTTGTCGAAGGACCGGAAGTACAACGATTCCAATAGGAATGGGCTGGCCCCCGGGCTTGGACGCATGACCGGTTGAGGCTTCTCATCCGCTCCGGATTCCTCAGTTTCAACACGACTGATCATCCCCAATATGCCACTCGCTTTGGCATCATCGGCATCGGGGGCAAACCTTGTCCGTATATCCAGTCCCTCAGAGGATCGAAGTTCTTCTTTCATCACATCACCCCTTGCTCTGGTTGAACATCGCTCACTTTGGTTAGAGTCCTATTAAGCCAAGAAGATTCGCCGAATCATTACCCATGTAATCTTTCTACGAAGCAAAAGGGATGCTGGATTGAAGATGAGAAACAGTCGGTGTGATCAGCCCGAAAAATCAGAAAGATTAGTGCTGGCTAATGAGAAAGCAAAGGAAGAACTGTAGCACTTATGCGGCATCTTATGTAGGATCGGCATCAATGATCTGGCTGAAATGCCACACTATTTCGGTAGCAATCCCTTTATGAACGGGGCAAGAGTATCGATCGGAATTGGGAAGATCGTAGTCGAGTTCTTCTCAGCCACGATCTCGACGAGTGTTTGGAGATATCGCAGCTGCAGCGCGGCAGGATTACGGCTGATGACATCCGCCGCTTCCGCCAGTTTCTGCGCGGCTTGAAATTCCCCTTCCGCATGGATGATTTTGGCTCGACGTTCCCGCTCGGCTTCCGCTCGCCGGGCAATCGCACGTTGCATGTCTTGAGGAATATCCACATTCTTTACCTCGACGGCAGTAACCTTGACTCCCCATGGTTCGGTCTGTTGATCGATAATTTGCTGCAGCTCGGCATTGATGTCGTCGCGCTTCGACAGCAGGTCGTCGAACTGGCTTTGACCGAGCACACTTCGTAGCGTAGTTTGAGCTACTTGCGACGTCGATATAGAGGTAATCTTGAACGGCGACCACGGCACGCTGGGAATCGACCACCCTGAGAAAGATGACGGCGTTCACTTCCACGGAAATGTTATCCCGTGTGATGACATCTTGCGAGGGGACTTCCATGGTGACGGTCTGCAAGTTGACGCGTTCCCATCGGGAATTCACGAAGCGTTACGGCCTAGCTTGAGAACGTGATTAACCCCGTAGAAAGGACGATCTCTCTCCCGTTCAGCTGCTTTAAGAGCGCAGGAATGTTCTCAGCCACCATAGCGTCGTGCAGCTACTCCGCAGCTACCGGGTTGATCACTCCTTCATAACTGGCAACGACGATGTCACTGGCATAGGTCGGACTGCCTATGAGCATCAGGTACAGGGAGATGACGACAACTCCCATCGCCGCTGCGAGAATCTGTCTGCGTAGAGCTCTGTACAGAATTACGATGCCACGCATTGTGAACTCTATACCCGCAAGGCGCTAAAAGCGCCGAAGGTATGAACAGCGAGTAGATCGAGGAATTCTACTTTCTTATGCTGTCACGAAATGGCCGTTGGTTGCAAACTCCGGAACGAACCCCCTAGAATGCGCGGCATGTCTCAATTATCAAGCGGCGAACGCATCCATCTTGTCGATCACAAAAGGCGCCAGTATGCCCTTACGTTGAAGGCTGGCGACACCTATCAATTCAGCGGTCAGAAGATCGCTCACGACGCGATTATCGGGCGGCCGGATGGGACCATTGTCGTTCTCTCGGGCGGGAAAAAGATGTTGGCTGTCCGGCCTACTTTTGGAGACTACGTGCTGAAAATGCCGCGAGGCGCTCAAGTGCTCTATCCGAAAGACCTCGCGCTGATTCCCATGTGGGCGGATGTCTATCCGGGTGCGCGGGTGTTCGAGTCCGGAACCGGCTCAGGCGCGTTGACCATGGCGCTGTTGCGAGCGGTAGGGCCACGAGGGTTGGTGGTGACCTATGAGATGCGGGAGGATTTTGCCCGCACCGCACTCTTGAATATTGATCGCTATATGGGACCCGTGCCGAATCTGTCGGCATTGCGGAAGAATACCTATGAAGGTATTGATCTGCTTGACGATGGAATTCCCTTCGACCGTGTCGTGCTCGATTTACCTGAGCCCTGGCAGGTGGTCCCCCATGCAGCCACCGCGCTGCGATCCGGTGGGATCTATCTGAGCTTTGTCCCCACCGTGCCACAAGTTATACAAACGGTTGAGGCGCTTGAACGGGCAACTGTATTCGGGATGATCGAAACGTTTGAAACGCTGCTCCGAACCTGGTCTGTGCAGGGCAGGAGCGTGCGGCCTGATCATCGCATGGTCGCCCATTCTGGATTCATCACCGTAGCCCGAAAGGTGGAGCCAGGGCTGCTCCGTTCGATGGTTGGGAGAGAGGCTCCTCCAGACGGAGACCGGGAAGGTCTGTCCGATGAAGCAGAAGAGGAGCTGAACGCATGAATAGGTTAGAAGGCAAGGTAGCCGTGGTGACGGGAGGTAATGCCGGAATTGGCGAAGCAATCGCAAAACGTTTTGCCGAGGAGGGAGCATCGGTTGTCATCACGGGACGTCGGCAACAGGAAGTGGATCGTGTGGCCAGTGTGATCCGACATAACAAGGGGAAAGTACTCGGAGTTGCCGGTTCAGTGACGGACGAAGCCCATGTACTGGATGTCGTCCGTCGAACGATCGATAGCTTTGGGCGGATCGACATTCTAGTCAACAACGCGGGGATCGGTGAATTTGGAAAGCGCCTCCACGAAACCGATGATGCTGTCTGGGCGAACGTGCTCGACATCAACTTGACCGGGGTCTTCCGCATGACACGAGCCGTCATTCCTCACATGCTGAAACAAGGACGAGGCTCGATCGTGAATATCTCGTCCATTGCCAGCTTAGTCGGTCTCTCCGGCCTAGCTGCCTATACGGCATCCAAAGGGGCGCTTGACGCCTTGACGCGCGCACTGGCTGTCGAATATGCGAAGGAAGGAATTCGCTGTAATGTGGTGAACCCTGGTCTCATTGATACGCCTATGGCGGCCCCCTTGATGGCTAATCCGGATATGCTTCAGCCCATTCTGGCCCAATATGCGATACGTCGTCCTGGGACACCAGAAGAAGTGGCGAATCTAGTTCTGTATCTGGCTTCGGATGAAGCAGCCTGGATGACTGGGGCGACCATTCCTATTGATGGGGGTATGACCGTTTATAAAGGGTAGTGGTTGCGGCAACGAGGGATAGTAGCTTCCGTGCTAGGTGAAGAAATGGACATTGATGCTCGAACACAGTTTTGCGGGGTGATTGGCAATCCGGTCGGGCATTCACTGTCGCCAGCTATCCACAATGCGGCGTTCCGCAAATTGGGGCTCAATTTTGTCTATCTCGCCTGGCACGTGGAAGCGATCGGTGAGGCCATCAAAGGGCTCCGTGCACTGGGAAACTTTCGCGGAGCGAGCGTCACGATTCCTCACAAAGTGGCCGCCATACCATTTCTTGATCATGTGGAGACGACGGCCCAAAAGATCGGTGCGATCAACACAATCGTTGCTGAAAAAGGTGAACTCACCGGGTACAACACGGACGCGACCGGTGCGCTGCGGGCCTTACGGGAGGGCGGAGTTGAGCTCAAGGGACGACGCATCGTTGTGCTTGGATCCGGAGGCGCTGCCCGAGCGATCGCTGTTGCGCTGGCCGCTGAGTCCGGCACAGAGAAATTGACCTTGCTGGGGATCGAGGATGCAGAGCGGACTCGCTTGGCTCAGGATATTCGTTCTACGACAGCGGTGACGGTAGAGGATTCGTATCTGGATGAGTCCACCCTTCGTCGGGTTCTTCCTGCTGCGCACATACTCATTCATTGCACTCCGGTCGGGATGTCTCCGAAAGCCGAGGCCACCTGCGTTCCTGCCTCGCTCCTCCATCCCGATCTGGCTGTGATGGACATTGTCTACAATCCACGCGAGACTCGATTGCTCAAAGATGCAGGACTTGCGGGCTGCAAGACAATTTCTGGGTTGGAAATGTTCCTCAATCAAGCCGTTGCGCAATTTGAGCTATGGACCGATCAGTCTGCTCCGGTTGAAGTGATGCGCCAGGTCTTGGAGTCTCATTTTCGATGAATGTGGTGCTCATTGGCTATCGAGGTACGGGAAAGAGCACGGTTGGAAAGCTTGTGGCGGAACGACTTGGACGTGTCCTAGTTTCGACCGATGCGGAGATTGTGAAATTGGCCGTCCAAAACATTCCTGAGATCGTTGAACAACACGGGTGGGAGTACTTTCGTGATCTCGAAACAAAGATTTGCCAGGATCTAGCGGGCCGGGATGGGGTCGTGATCGATACTGGCGGGGGCGCCATCCTTCGATCCCAAAATGTCGAGAGGTTGAAACGCACAGGAAAGCTGTTTTGGCTGACTGCTCCAGTTGAGACCATTGCCAAGCGAATTGGAGCGGATACACAAAGACCATCTCTCACTGGAATCAAGTCGTTTATTGACGAGATTCAAGATGTGCTTCGTGAACGGACGCCGAAGTATCAAGCCGCTGCTGATTACATCATTGAGACCGATGGAAAATCCGCCACGCAAGTTGCTGATGAGATTCTGGCACGACTCTAGTTGCCTTGGTAGGCTCTCTGAACCTTGACAAGTCTCGCCCTAACGTGATTCATGTACTCCTGCTGCGCCCGTAGCTCAGTTGGATAGAGCGCCGGGCTTCGAACCCGTAGGTCGCAGGTTCAATTCCTGCCGGGCGCACCATATTTCAATAAGTTACCGG
>Ga0224495_10000172_pt1 | contig 51471 bp, 48 predicted proteins | sample SF_Jul11_sed_USG_FD_168128 | JGI IMG/M metagenome (GOLD analysis project Ga0224495, IMG submission 168128) | Sediment microbial communities from San Francisco Bay, California, United States - SF_Jul11_sed_USGS_4_1 | ecosystem: Environmental > Aquatic > Marine > Sediment | place: USA: California...
ATATGAAACAATAGACCTGTGCTGAATGCAATAACAACATACTTCAGATATTTTTTATCAAACACAAAAGCAATAACAGGTATTAAAATAAAAAAACCAAGGTTTTTAGTGTTGGCTACGGCTGCGCCCAAATCACTACTCCATAAAAAAGTAAGAAGCTGAAAAAAGACAAAAAACCAGAGAGAGCGCAAAAAAGGTGTTCGCCACATGCTCTGGTAAAATATATCATACAATGTTTTGAATAATGGCTGTTTTATTCGATAAAAGGCCCTGCCAAAGATTAAATAAAGTGAAAGGACTATTATAGCAGTAGAAAAAACAGAGACTGCACTTCTAAAAAAAGGAAGAGTCAAAGCAAAAAGTACAAACAGATAATTTATCAATTTTTTTATTTCAAAATAAAAGGGTAGTACCTGTGGAAAAGTTATCTCTTTAAAAGCTTCTTTCATTTACCTAAATCACCTATTGTTCAACATCAAACATCCGCATGAACCTTAACAGAAAGGCTGTAACAAAGGGTAGCAATCAAAACTCATTTATTTCATTCTGTTAAAATCATCCTGCATGCGGACAATGTCATCTTCACCCAGATACTGGCCCACCTGCACTTCAATAAGTACAAGATCCACCTTTCCCGGATTTTCCAGTCGGTGAGGCGTACCAATGGGTATATACATCGACTGATTAATCTGTACCACATTCTCTACATCGCCGACTCTTACCACGGCCGTTCCACTTACGACAATCCAGTGTTCGCTGCGGTGAAAATGTTTTTGCAGACTGAGTCTCTTTCCTGGTTTTACCACGATTCTTTTTATCTTGTATTTGTCAGACTCCTCAAGTACAGTATAGATGCCCCAGGGTCTGTGTACTGTTAAATGAGTTTCATGAATATCAGAGCCTGTCTCTTTAATCATCTGTACCATATCTTTTACTTTCTGTCCACTACCTTGAGGGGCAATTAAAAGAGCATCAGGAGTATCAATAATAGTCATATTTTCAACATCAATGGCAGCTATCATTCGTCCTTCTGATATAATGAGATTGTTTTTAGAGTTTATTTGCATAAAACCTTCTGCCCGGGTATTTCCATTATTATCTACCGGAAGCTCTTTTCTCATGCTGTCAAAACTACCCATATCTGACCACTCCATATCAGCCGAGACTGCACGGATTTTGTTACTTTTTTCAAGAACCGCATAATCAATACTGTTATCTGGAATAAGTGTCATTAAATCAGGTAAAATAGAAGCCGGTTGATTCTGCGCACACTGCATGATAGCATTTTGAGCAGAACTATAGATTTCAGGAGCATGCTTTTTCAGCTCATCAAGATAAACCGATGCTTTAAAACAAAACATACCGCTGTTCCAGAAATATTTTCCTGAATCACAATAACTTTGCGCCGTTGCAAGATCTGGTTTTTCTTTAAAACCAAGAACCTCATTACCCTTTGTATGAATATAACCATAACCGGTTTCAGGGTACTCAGGTTTAATTCCGAAAGTCACGAGGTAACCCTCTTCTGCAAGTTCTGAAGCTTTTTGTACCGCTTTTTGATATTCGGTTTCATTTTTAATGAGATGATCTGAGGGAGTAACCAGTACAATGGCATCTGTATCAACGACAAAGCAGGCAAAGGCAATCGCAGGGGCAGTATTTCTACCAAATGGCTCGAGTATAAACCTGTATTGCTCTTTCTGAAAATCAGAAAGATGGTGCAGCTGATCGCCGGCTAAAAAATATTGATCTGTATTTCCGAGTATAATGGTTTCACTGCATATTCTTCGGTTACGAAGTACTGTTTTTTGAAATAAAGAAAGACCATTAAATATGGGTACAAACTGTTTGGGCAATAACTTTCGGCTTACAGGCCATAACCGTGTTCCACTTCCACCCGATAAAATAACATTAATCATAGTATAAATTCTCTCTTTTTTAATCCAAAAAATATAGTAACCTTGAAATTTAGAACCAGAAAACAGTTGTTAAATAGTAGAGCAAATTGTTTTTATAGGGCAGTGGATTTGTCCTTTTAATGTTTGGTTTGATTCCAGAAACCCTGTCCATTTATGAGTGCCTTATTGACTTTGTTGCGATAAGAATCAAAAAACCAGCCCCATTTATTAAAATAATAGATAGCCGATTTTATATGAGCCAAGGTTAAACTCAACTCATAATGCGACCTTCGAGAAAAATCATGATATATAAAAACCTTCGGAAATAAAACTGTTTTATATTTTTCATTTACTCTTCTTGAAAGATCAGTATCTTCCATATACATAAAAAATTTTTCATCAAAAAGTCCAACATTTTGCAAAGCGGAAACTCTGAAAAACATAAAACATCCTGATAAATTGGGGACTTCCATTATATCTTTATATCCAGTATGCCTCAATTCATAAATGTTATTCCATCGGGAAATCCATTTATCCTTTCTTATAAATCTGCGTAAAAAAAGAATAAATGGGGTAGGTATTTGTTTACAAAGATATTGAATGCCACCATCTGCATACAATACTTTAGGTGAAACAAGACCAACATTTTTTTCATTTTCCATAAAGTCCACAAGCTCTTTTATAACATTTTCCTGAAAATAAACATCAGGATTTATAACAATATGATAGGTAGAGTTATTTTCAATTGACTTGCGAATTGCTATGTTATGAGCACTGCCATAACCTATATTTATTTTTGTTTGATAATAGAATAAATTATTACGATCAGCAACCTCTTTAACCATGATGTCTTTGTTGTTATCAACAATATATATATCTATAGTAGAATATGATTTACGCAATGAATCAATGCATCTTGTCAATATGTGCAAATCAGTATTAAATGTTACAATTGATGCCGTTACTTTCATTTTCTCATTGATTTCTAAAAAAGATGAATTTACAAAAAATATTCTTTATTCAGCTCGTCTACCTGAATATTCTACATATACATTGTTAACTAGTGAGTAAAATGGAAAAATAAGGACACTATATATTTTTTGAATTTAATTTTTCTATTTACGTATTTTATATTTTAACATTGTACGATAGAAAGTAGTTGATTCTTTATCTATAATTAAAATCTTGAATTGACTTAAAAAAACAGAAAGACAATGATTGATATACTACTCGCCACATATAATGGAGAAAAATATTTAGCTGATCAAATCGATTCAATTATAAAACAGACGAACAAAAACTGGAAACTGATAATTCATGACGATGGCTCTACCGATAATACAATCAAGATAATTAAAAATTATCAAAATAAATTTCCAGAACAAATAGTTTTTATCGAAGATGGTATCTATTTTCGAAATTGTGCCCGGAATTTTATGCATTTACTCAAAAAGAGCTCCAGTGAATATATAATGTTCTGTGACCAGGATGATGTCTGGATACCTGAGAAAATTACTCTTTCATTTAACAAAATGAAAGAGTTGGAAATAGCATATGGTGCAGATACTCCCCTGCTGGTACATACTGATCTCATTGTTGTCGATGAAAAACTGGATATCATTGCTGAATCAATGTGGAAAAGTCAAAGACTCTATCTTGATGCTGTAAAAAACCCATGCCTGTTACTTGTGCACAATGTAGTTACAGGAAATACCATAATAATGAACTCAATTGCCAGAAATGTATCCAAAGATATGCCAGAAGACTTCCCGGTACATGACTGGTGGGTGGCCATCAAGGTATCAGAATCAGGAATTATAGAGCATCTTGCTAAAAAAACTATTTTTTATAGACAACATGCCACCAACTTGATAGGTACAAAAACCGTTTTTTCAGACTCTATAAAATTGCTTATCATTTCTTATTTTAGGCACCTCCGAAATAATTTAATTGATATTATAAAAAGGCGAAAATACAGTAATGTCAAATGTTCAATTTATAAACTTTTAGCTCTCTATGTTCTAACAGGATATAAAAGATTGTTTACTATTCACAACAACCCAAAATAATGCGCTATGATTATATAACAACATGATCCCAGCCGGAATTTTAACATAGATATACTTAAATTGACTTTGTATATTGCTAATGGCAGTTTGTTTAAATATATTTAAAATAAGCTAGGTCACCTAAGTTCTTCGAATATTCAGGTCGCATTCTATTACCGGTGATTTATGCGGCCCTTATCTCGCTAGTATCGCATTTGCGCTTTGAATTTGCCCCAAATCATAAGCGCTAGTAGTTTTTATAGTTGACAATGGACATTCTCTTAAAAAGTTTATCTGTCGTAAATCCAATGAAAATATTCAAAGAATTCTATCGATTTATACTGCATATCATTGAAAATAGACGTTTAATATCAACACTAGTAAAAAATGATTTCAAAAAACAATATCTTGGTTCCTACCTGGGGTTAATTTGGGTATTTATTCAACCGATCATTTTTATGGCTGCAATATGGTTTGTTTTTGAAGTTGGATTTCGTGGCAACCAACCAATGAAAGAAACTCCTTTTTTTTTATGGTTAATGTCCGGTATGGTTCCCTGGATGTTTTTTTCAAATGCTGTTTCTGGAGGAACAGAGGCGATTGTTCATAATGCATATCTTGTAAAAAAAGTAGCTTTTCGTGTTAGTATCCTACCCTTGGTAAACATCGGGTCGGCCTTGATTATACACTTTATTTTTATTTTTATATTGATAATACTTTTCTTGCTTCAGGGTATTCAACCTACGATTTATTGGATTCAATTGTTTTTTTTTGCAATTTGTAATATTTTCTTATTAACTGGAATCAGTTGGTTAACCTCTGCAATACGGGTATTTATAAAAGATATTACCACTTTTGTTGGTATTATATTACAATTAGGTTTCTGGTTTACTCCGATATTTTGGTCACCGGAAATGTTTCCACCAAAATTTCAGTACCTGTTGCAGTTTAACCCATTGTTTTTTATTGTAAATGGCTATAGAAGCAGCTTGATAGATAATAAATGGTTTTGGGAAACACCGGAACCATTTATATACTTCTTGATGATCGCATTTTCTTTATTTATTGCTGGAGCAATAACCTTTAAAAGGTTGCGGCCACATTTTGCTGATGTATTGTAGTTTTTATTTGGTTTAACTTATGAACAATACTGTAATTAAGATCATTAATTTGAGCAAAGGATATAAACTTTATGATAGCCCAATGATGCGCTTTAAAGAAGCCATGAGCCCGTTTAAAAAAAAATATCATAAAGATTTTTTTGCAATTAAAAATCTCTCTTTTGAAATTAAAAAAGGGGAGATTGTAGGTATAATTGGTAGAAATGGAAGTGGTAAATCGACACTGTTAAAAATGGTAACAGGCGTGTTAACGCCCAGTAGTGGATCTGTTGAAGTAAATGGAAAAGTCTCTGCAATTTTAGAGCTTGGAGCAGGATTTAATTCAGAACTGACTGGTATTGAGAATCTAGAACTGAACTTGAATATTAACGGCGAATCGAAAAAAAATATTTCAAAGAAAATTAAAGAGATTACAGATTTTGCTGAATTAGGTGAATATATTAATCAACCAACAAAAACCTATAGCAGTGGAATGAAAGCTCGTTTATCTTTTGGTTTAGCTATACATATTGAACCGGATATTTTTATTGTAGATGAAGCACTGAGCGTGGGTGATGCAGCTTTTCAGAGAAAATGTTTCGCACGTATGGAGGCTATTCGAATTTCGGGAGCAACTATATTATTTGTTTCACACTCTGAAGGTAGCATTGTCTCTTTATGCGATAGAGCTATCTGGCTGCATCATGGAGAAAAAATTCTGGATGGCAAGCCTAAATTTGTAACAGCTCTTTATTTAAAACATTCCGGAAAAAATCAAATCAGTATACAAGATATACAAACCGAATATAAAGCAATAGCCATGAGTTCAACGAATGAATCTGACGAAAAAGCACATATAAAATATAATGATAAACAAGAGATTTCTAAAAAAGAGTATTATGACCCAAAGCTTGTCTCAAAATCAACTGTTACATACGAAGAAAAAGGTGCAAAGATCAGTGATGTTAAGGTAACAACTCTTGATGGACAGAAAGTCAATGTACTTGTGCATGGTCGGGAATATGTCTATTCTTATAAAACAAGTATAACTTCTGATTTAAAGCAAGTTCAATACGGGTTTTTATTAAAAACTATAAATGGAGTTGATATTGGCGGTGGAACATTTCCAGACAGGAATACTTTTGTTGAAAAAAAATCAGGGGAATATGAAATTAAATGGTACTTTAAAGCATTTATGAATAATGGAGATTATTTTTTTAACGCAGGTTTACTTGAACTCAAAGAGAATACAAGAGAATATTGTCATCGGATTGTTGATGCCTATATGATAAAAGTGATAGATTCAGAACAGCAAATAACTGGAACTGTCAAGATTTTTAATAATATAATTGAAACACAGTTATGAAAAAATTTATATAAACAATCGAAAGCAGAATAAATTGTATCAATAACCTAGTTAGTGTTGATTGCAAAAAAATCGTAAAATCTTATGAGGCAAACAGTTTAATTTCAAATTTGAACTTTCAGCAAAAAATATATCAAAGTATTTTTTTAACAGATTTTTTTATCAGACTGAATAGTTTCCCATGGTGTGTTCTACTATGATTTCTGAAACCAAGATGAGGTCGATTATAGTTGTAATTATACATTTAATTGTCCAGTAAGATAAACAAAAACAAATAAATGTATTTTACATATTATTAAGCTTTTTTCATTTGTCGTTTTTCAGGCAATAATATTAAACATAATAAAGGATTACCTGTATTTGAACAAATCTCAGCATAATTAAATGATAAAATTGATGATGTTTTTCAAGCCAATAATTATTGAATTTTTTCTCACGATTATGTTGTTGGTGTTTATTTAACAATGGTGGGAGATTATTTTTAATATAAATATCCAAATGGCAAGCCATGGTCGGAATTGGTGATGTTGTTATTGATGGAAAAAAATGATTTTTTGTTTTTAGTGAAGGTGCAGAAAATGGGGAGTGGCAAGAAACATTGTATAATATTGATCCAAGAATCACATTTTGTATCTTAGAGAAGTGATGAAAAAAGATATCGAAGAATGTAGGATGTCAATAATCCTTATAACATATAATCATGAAAAATATATAAAACAATCATTAGAAAGTATTTTTTCTCAAGATCTTGATTGTAAAATAGAATTAATTATTGCTGATGATGCATCTACAGACAAAACGCTAGATATAATAAAATCTTTTGCCAAAACCGACACTAGATTTACTTTCAAATATTTAAATAGTCCAATTAATATAGGAATAACAAAAAACTATCAAAGAGCGATATCTGCCACATCTCATAATTATGTAGCAATAATGGAGGGAGATGATTATTGGATTACACCATATAAATTAAGGACGCAAATGGAATTTCTAAAATCTCACTTGGAATGTAATATGGTGTCAGTTAATTATTATGTTTACGAGGAAACCAGAGGAAAGTTAACTCCAAGAGTTGCAATTGGAAAGAGTAGTAGATATATTAAAGCTCGTGATTTAATAAAAGATAATCTTGTAGGCAATTTTTCCACAACTATGTACCGAAGATCGGCACTATTAAATTTACCACCAAAGATATTCGAAATAAAATCTTATGACTGGATTATTAATATATGTATTTCAACAAATAGCTTGATAGGGTTTATAGAAGAACCGATGTCGGTATATCGTTTGCATAGCGCTGGGGCATGGACGGGTACGACACATCTTCAGAAATTAGAAGAGCAACTGAGTTTAATACCGCAATATAATGAATTAACGAAGAAATATTTTCAGAAGGAATTTAATGTTCTCACGAGAAGATTAAATACGGAAATCCGTCGAATCAAATCGTGCAATTCAATGGTTCAGACAGAAAGAAGCAGAATAGATTTATCAATTTACTTTCCAGAAATTATTTTGCGCGCTATTAAGCTTATCATGCCAGCATTCATTTTTAATTTTTTAAAAAAATATATAAAATAAATTATATGAGTAAATACCCATTAATATCAGTCATTATGGCCACATATAATCATGAGGCCTTTGTTTCGGTGGCAATTGATAGTGTACTGAATCAAAAAAATGTAAATTTTGAATTTTTAATTTCTGATGATGGATCAAATGATAATACTGCAAATGTTGTCAGAAAATATAATGATAGTAGAATAAAATTTTTTGAAAATAAAATAAATCGGGGTGCTTGCACTGTGACGAATGAGTTAATTCAAAAAGCCTCAGGTAAATATATTGCTTTGATGAATTCAGACGATATTTGGAATGCGGACAACAAGTTAGAAATTCAAATAAAGTATATGCTTGAAAATCCAAAGATTGGTGCTTGCTTTGGAAAAGTAGCCTTCATAAATAAGGATGGCTCAGTAATAAATAAATCAACACTATCTTTTGGATCTATTTTTGAACAAGATAATCGATCACAGGGTAGATGGTTAAGAAGATTCTTTGAGCATGGCAACTGTTTGTGTCATCCGACTATATTAATTAAAAAAGAATGCTATACGAAACTAGGTATGTACAATAACAGGTTTCGACAATTACCAGATTTAGATATGTGGGTTAGGCTTGTTAAACATTATCCAATCCATATTATTGATAAAGAGTTTATCCTTTTTAGAATAACTCCAGGAGAAAATACGAGCAGTCAAACCGTACCAAACTCTATACGAACAATGAATGAACACTATTTGATTGGAATGAACTTTTTTGATGATGTGAGTTTTAAGATATTTTTAGAAGGTTTTTCTGATCTGATGAGAATAAAAGATAAACGCACAAAAAAGTATCTTGATATTGAAAAAGTGCTTATTTACTTTCATCTAAGTAATGAACTGGGTAAAGCATATAATTTAATAGGATTATATAAATTAAAACTTTTATTGGGTAATGAAAGTTATAATAATATTTTGAATAAAATTTACAAAATAGATGACACATGGTTTCAAAAAAGAATGGCTGATGTTGATACTTTACGGCCAAAAATGACGGCAATAATGCAACAGCATAAATCTACCATAAGGAAAATATTAAATAAATTAAAAATAAGGTAAGTTGGGTACAGTGTTATAAACGCTATTTTAAATTATTCTATGTTCTGTTGTCATTTGACACTTTGCTTATTTCAGTTGTGTCAGATCAAGTAAAGATTAATACATGTAACGCTAGAATAAACTTATTGTTCTAGCGTTGCAAGAATTCAATTTTTTTGTGGAAAATTTTTTCAATCTCCAATCCCTCTTTTCAAGAGATATAGTTGTACACTCAATTAATTTATTCGTTGAATTTCAACTTTGTCAATAATTGCAGTTTTACCACCACCATTAATGTCGCTGTTAAATCCAATATAGTCTTCACCACCTATTTCAAAAGGCAGCACAGTGTATTCAAAAGAATATTTAGTTAAGTTTTTTGAAAGCTTGAATTTTCTCCAACCACTATTTCCTACTTCATTGGTTGAATAAGTAACCCAAATTGCGTCCGATCCATTTATATCACCAGATTTTGCATTAAAACTTACAAGAACTGTTCCTCCGCCAAAAGGTTCGGCAATTGTCTTCGGAATAATAAGATACGCACCATGAGTTGTGCCTGCGCTGGTAGGGTTTTTAATTTTTGAAGCTATCATGATTTCAGTAGAATGCTCAATTTTCTTTATTACTATCCCGTTAAATGCTTTCCATCCATCAAACCCTTGATGAGTAAATGATGCATATTCTTTTTTGCTGCAAGATGTGATTGCAATTGCGCTTAATATTCCAATAAATAATATATTTTTCATAAAATATGAAAGTAAGAACATATTTAACGTGTCAAGAAAAAAATTAAACCAAATATATGCAATCGTGTGATAAAGATATGTTATTTATTATTGAATTTATATTGACTAAAACAATTGAACTATTTAAGAGGTATAAGACAAGATTATAAATTTATTCACGAGTATGTAAGGAAACATTATGAGTACATCATTTTATACAAACATTGAACTGTTAGAAATTGGCTTTAAGACAGTAGGAAACGAGGTATTAATTAGCAGAAAAACAAGCATATATAATCCAGAAGTAATTGAAATAGGGAATAACGTAAGGATCGATGACTTTTGCGTCATTGTTGGTGGTTCCAAGATAAAACTCGGAAATTATATCCATATTGGGTGTTATTCAGCTTTATATGGTGGGGCGGGTATAGTTATGCAGGATTTCTCTGGTTTGTCAGGGCGAGTTACGATTTATAGTGAATCAGATGATTATTCAGGTTATTCTTTAACAAACCCAACGATACCTAGAGAATTTAAACCTAAATTACAAAAAGGTCTGGTAACTTTGGGTCGTCATTGTATTATTGGTGCATCAACGACAATTCTTCCAGGTGTAACCATTGGTGATGGATCAGCAATTGGTGCTCATTCTCTAGTGATCAGCAATTGTGATGAATGGACAACATACTTCGGTGTTCCGGCTGAACGATTAAAGAAGCGAAGTAATAAGCTGTTAGAACTAGAAAAACAGTTTTTAGAACGACAAAATAAGAAGGTGTAGTATATTTTGTGTAAATCCTCTCACTCCGTTTTTTAAATATTCACCCTGCCTTCAAATCTAATCGCAAATTGATTAATGGCTGTGCCCCAGTCTCTAATCGGCATGCTCCTTTTTTTTGATATATTTTTCAAGGCCAGGTACATCAACTTTTTAACCGCATCATCATTCGGGAATGAGGATCGATTTTTTGTTACTTTGCTCAAGGTCATATTGAGAAACTTTATAACATTGGTCGTGTAAATTACTTTTCTAATGTCTGTGGGATAATCAAGAAATGGAATGATCTGCTTCCATTTTGAAAACCAGGATTTGCTGATCATTGGATATTTACAATCCCATTTTTCAGAAAACTTTTCCAGGTTATGTTTGGCTTCCTCGATGCTGATTGCCTGATAAATTTTTTTTAGATCAGAAGCGATTTCCTTTCGGGATTTCCAGGGAACAAATTCCAATGAATTCCTGACAAGGTGAACGATACACAACATTTTAATGTATCTCATCGTTTGCTTCGCAGGTTCATTCCTATAAAATTGAGATTGGATAATGTTGAACCAGATTCTAAGAAAAATGGAAGTTTACATTAAATTTCTAATATTGTATAATAATTCGGCAATGTCTTTTATTTCATAATTTCTCATGGTTTCAATATTTAATTTATTGGGCAACAATGGTTGTAATATGTTTACATTATGCTTTGCAATTTCAAAAAGGTCTTCTTCGGAAGAAATACAAAGACTTTTATCATTATTCGGTTCATAATCATTGAGTTCAATTCCAAGGTTATAATGGCACCAAAGTAAATCATCTCCGTATTTATCAAATATGGGTTGTATAATATTTTCACAAAAAGCAAATTTTTTTGTTCCTATTTGATAAAGAAAATTGTTTAATTTTTGATTTTGTATCATATTATTTTCACCAAAAATGGTTTCGGGATAAAATTTAAAAAATACGTAAAGAAATGCAATCGCTTCAAGTGTGAAAGATCGATTTTCTATTCTTGCACCGTCTATCTGACAATCTATATTTAATTTATCAATAAAATCATGAACCACGTCTTCATTTTTAAAATTTGATTTGCTGAAAAGTGATATATTAACATTTGATTTTCCAAATATATTAATAAATTTTTCAATAAAATTTTTATATTTTGGGATTACTATTTCTAAATTAAAATTAGCTTCGCCTATATTTTTTAAGTTTTCCTGAAAAGCAGAATTTAAATATGACATCAATGGCCTTAGATAAATAATAATTTTTATGTCATTATAAAATCTTTCAAAAAAATTTTTTACTTTTAGTAAACAATCTAATTCTAGGTATATTAAATCTTCACCAGATATCAATATGTTATTATGGTTACTTTTTATAATTTGTTTTTCCAGGCTAATTCTTGTTTGATTATTGTATTCTACTACTTGCTTTTGTTCCCATTTTTTTAGTTTATGAACATAATACTCTTCAGGTTTCTTGTAAAATAGACTGAACATTGGTACAGAGTGATTTGGACCATCTAGCTCTGGATATAAAATATTAATATTATTCCGTTGCGCATACAAAGATTCCTGAATAGAAGATGTACCTGTTTTATGCATTCCGACATGGATATAGCATGTATTTCTTTTTTTGAAAAAATAGATGTAGTTAGAATTTTCCAAATATTCATTATACTTTGATAGGGTTACCGAAATTACGTCACCATCCTTTAAAGGATTATTCGTTAAATCAAAAAAAAATCCACATAGACTATTGTGATGTTTTTCCTGGAAATCTTGTTTGTATTGATCCGCAACAGTTTCCATTACAAGTATATGATTAATAAATAATTGTGCAACCGCTGGCCGTGGAGAATCTGTATACATTCCCCAACCCTGTACAAAGTATTTATTTACTATTTCAATTTGTCCTATAGTCATATTATACATAAATTTAATTTTTATACTATTTGAATTGCGTACCAATTTGATCGTGTTTGGGAAGTAAATTAAACGATTCGAAATTTTTTAATACCTTTTCCTTATCTCGTTCACCAACTTTTTTATTACCGATATAGATACCCCATGGATCCAAGGATCGTGTAACAACAGAGTTAGCGCCTATAGTCGCTCCTTCTCCAATCTCAACGTTTGGTAATATAACAGAGTTTGCTCCAACTATGCAAATTTTTCCAATTTTTATTGGTCCGTGTTTAATATTTCTAAAATTATTGGTAATTGTAGAGTTTCCAAAACCACCATATTTAAAATCATCAGTCGCTGTTAATATCCTACACCCTTGGGAAATTGCTGAAAAGTCACATAATTCTAATTTGTCACCACCTGTAATAGATGTAAAGCTTGCAATATGAACAAAATTTCCAATTTTTATTTTATTTTTTGCATAAATTAATACAAAATCATCAATAATAATATTTTTTTCAAACTCTATATTTTCAATTCTTTTTGAATATTTAAAGCTTGTAATACCTTCAATTTTATTTTTAATCATTTTATTAACCTTTTTTTAGAATATTTATTATCTCAATTTGTTTTTCTTCTTTTAAACCAGGATATATTGGTAAACAAAGAATTCTTTTTGATATATCTCTTGAGTTAGTACATATTTGCTTGGGTTCAATATAGTTTAAAATATCAAGAGATGGATAAAAATATCTTCTAGGTTTTATATCTTTTGCATTTAATTTTTTTTGAATTGCTAAAAGCTGTTCTTCAGAATCAAAAATAACTGGTACATAGCTGTAATTTTGTGTGGAATTTTCATTTTGTTTCTGAAATTTTACGATATTCTTTAATTCTTCTTTGTATAATTCAAATATCTTTTTTCTTTCTGCATTGATAATTTCAATTTCATCAAGTACACATAATCCCATAGCTGCTTCAAATTCATTCATCTTTGCATTTGTTCCGAGATGTGGGATGGATTCTTCATTTTCTATGCCAAAATTTATAAGATATTTTGCTTTTTGCACTAAATTATCATCATTGATAATTAATGCACCGCCTTCTATTGTATGAAATAATTTTGTAGCATGAAAGCTTAATGTAGAAATATCCCCATAATTTAAAATAGATTGTCCTTGGTACTTCACATTAAAGGAATGTGCAGCATCATAAATTATTTTTAAATTATTTTTTTTTGCGATCTCGTCGATAGCTATAACTTCGCAAGCATTCCCAAATACATGTACAGGGACTATTGCTGATGTGTTAGGAGTAATAAGCTTTTCTATATTTTTTGGATCTATATTTAAAGTTTTATTATCAATGTCTGCAAAAATTGGTAAAATACTATTTGTCACTAATGAGCTAGTGGTGGCCACAAAAGAGAATGGAGTGGTTATAGCAAAACCTTTTAAATCTAAAGTTCTATATGCAATCTCAAGTGCTATAGTACCATTAGAAACCAAAATAATATTTTTTACTCCTAGGTATTCTGATAATCTTTGTTCTAGCCGGCGAACAAGTGGCCCATTGTTTGTGACCCAGCCATTTGTATAAATTTCATCAATATATTTTTTATATTTTTCTTTATCTGGGAGATATGTTTTTGTAACATTGATCATTTTATCACCGCGTTTAATTAGTATATTTGGTTAAACATTCATTAATTTTTTGTTTTTTATTTGGAAAGATATTCATAAATTCATTGTAAAATTTTTTCATCGAAATGCGCTGTTGTTCTGGAGAAAGTCCGGACCATTGCCCGTTACTATGAACCCTGTAAACCGACAATATATCTTTTAAAAAACCTATTTCTCCTTGATTTGCAGCATAAAGATTAAATAACCAGTCGGCATTACCATTTTGCATAAAATAGGATTCAGGTATTTTTTTTATTGTTTCATTCTTATAAAAACAACAAGAAAAATTTCCAATTACTGGGTCGTTTAAAATAGCATCAAAATCCAAGTATCTTTGTTCCAACTTTGCTTGCCCAGGGTGAGGCACATGAAAGCTTTCATCAACATACTCTAAAAGAATCCAATTAAAGCACATCGAAAAAGATGGATTTGTTAACATAAGGCTCAACTGTTTATGCAATTTTTCTTCACTTATCCAGTAGTCATCTCCCTCACAAATAGCAACATAGTTTCCATGACATTCTTTAAATGCCCTTTCCATATTTTTTAACATTCCGAGATTTATACTATTATCTAATATTTGAATTGTAATATCAGTATTCAGATTTATTGCTTTTTTAATTTTAGACATTGTTCCATCTGACGAACTATCATCTGCAATTATTATATTCAAAGAAAATAACCCTTTTTGATTAATAATAGAATTCAATGCCTGGAGAATATAACTTTCTTGATTGTATGCAGTGAGAATAACATCAATATGATATATTTTTTTATATTCATATATTAAATCTTGTTTGTTTTTTATATTTTCTGCAACAATCGGAATTTTATTCAATTGAAAAAATAGTTTAGTTAATTCTACGTCAATCTGAATTAGGTCAAAGAGCTTTTCTATATTTTGTCTTTTAAAATAGTGCCAATAAAGCTGTGTAAAATGTTTTATCATTTTTGGGATGACGTCATTATGCACTCTTTGTTTAGAAATGTTTAGTATTTCTTTGAGAACATAAATGTTGCCTTCATTGTGTTCTCTAAAAAACAATGATTTCTTACTCCATATTCCACCCGAATGGATTCGATAAGTACCCATAATCTTTGGTATCAAATGGATTTCTCCATAAAGAGCATTTTTCATATGAAAAAGCCAGTCTAAAGGCAATGTTCTCGGGTTTAGATTTTGGTTTTTTAATACATTATTTCTATACATAACTGAATTGGTTTGTATAATATTTGATTGAAAAATTCGTTCAAAATTAAACCTTGTTCCTTCTAAATTATTTGGAAATATTCCTTTATATTTTTTTTCTTCTTCATCGTATACATTAACTAAATGAAAACAAACAGAACAGTCCAAATTATTCTCCAAATAATTTACTTGTATTTGTAGTTTGTTTATGTCTGTCCAGTAATCATCTCCTTCATTAAAGGCTAAGTACTTTCCTTTGGCAAGATTTACCAAATCTTGTAAATTGTTATAAACTCCTATATTTTTTTCTCTTAATACGGGTACAATTCTATCTGGATATTGATTGTAATATTTTTTAATTATAGAAGCCGTATTATCTGAGGAGTTATCATCACCTACAATAATTTCATATTTAAATTTGGTTTTTTGTGAAATAATGCTATCTAATGCTATTTCAATATAGTTTTCATGGTTATATGTTAAAACAATAACTGACACAATAATATCTGAATTATTATCATGAATTAGATCAAAATATTTTTCATGATTAGTTATATTATCGCAAAGATTGTAGCTCTCTAAAGTAATTAGAGTTTCTTGATTGTCTTTTTTTATCTGTAAAGAATCAGTAGTAAAATTTAAACTGTTATGTCCCGATTCATGATCTTTTGATATGTATTGTATTTCTTTTTCAAGATACGCTAAAAAACAATCTTTCCAATTGTTAGTAAGTTTTGAATAATTATTATAACACCAAATTGAATCTATTAAGTTAGCTTTTTTAAGCAATGAATATTTTAAATATAATGATCTTAAATGAAAGGCTTTATATCTATCTTTTGGCAAAGCAATTAGTGGTTTATTATTTTCTAAAATCAAACAATGGTTTACATCATTATTTGAAAGCTTGTAGTCAATTAGTCCTATTTTTAATCCTTTTAAAGTGAGTAAACCAAAAATTCTTTCAATAGCATGAAATATACTGCTAGTTTCTCCAGAAAAAGATTCCTTTGTTGACACTTCATTTTGCAGGTTTTTAAAAATTGAAAAAAAATCTGTTTTTCCCCAAAACATTGTTCCTGCAATAAATCCAAAATCATTTATTTGATTAAATGGCAACTTTAATAAAGCTGCTAAATATTGTATATTTTCTTCATTATTATATTTTGTTGCCTGAAAAGATAAATAATTTAACCTTGAACCAACCATGTAAAGATCAGAATTATTTTTGAAAGCATTTATAATATCCCTTATGAGGATTTTATTACCTAATACTCCATCGAGTAAAGATTCTCTCCAGTACTTTCCAATATTCGGGTCAACATGATCACGCTTAGTGTGAATTTTACAAAAATATTTATAACCACTATTTATTATGAGTGGTAATATTTGTAAAAAAGGTAAAATATCATAACCATTATTTTCTACTTCAATTTCAATTCGATTTTTCTGTAGATTTCTAATAAATGGTTTAATTTCAGCGGCTCTGTTTTTGGGGTAAGTTACAATGAGGGTATAGCGAAATTCAATATTGTTCATATATTCCAATATTTCATTTATTAGCTCTGGATAAAACACATGTAAAATAACAACAATATCTATATTCTGCTCTTTCAGTTGGACAAGTTTTCGAATGATTTGTTTTTTATCATTTTTTGACATATTATTACTAAAAAGAGCATTGTCATTTTTTGATTGAATTATATAATGAACCAGCGGGTTTATCTTTGTTTGATGTACTATGGGGTGCAGTTTTATGTATTCATTTGTATTAAATTTTTGGTTTGGGTTTCTGCCTTCTTTAATTCCATATTTTACATAATGTACAATAGGATCAATCTCACTTTTCCGAACATCTGGGTAAGTGAATAGGTAATAATGTGTATCAAATAAACCACTTTTTTTTATGATATTTATCCATTGTTTTTGTTTAAGATAGTTTATCATAAAATCGATCTTCTTATTTTTCTCAAAGGTTTTGTTATGCGCCAACTATTGCTTTTATATATATCACTTAATTCTTTTTCAAGGTTAGTTGCCTGAATTTTTGTTTGATTTAATTCTTTTTCAAAGTTAGTTGCCTGAATTTTTGTTTGATTTAATTCTTTTTCAAAGTTAGTTGCCTGAATTTTTGTTTGATTTAATTCTTTTTCAAGGTTAGTTGCCTGAATTTTTGTTTGATTTAATTCTTTTTCAAGGTTAGTTGCCTGAATTTTTGTTTGATTTAATTCTTTTTCAAGGTTAGTTGCCTGAATTTTTGCTTGATCTTCAAGTTTTTGTTTGATTTGATGTAATTGATTTATATTTTCGTTTGCTTTTTGTAGTTGGTTTTGTAGATTTTCTACATGATTTTCAAAATTCTTTTTTGTTTGTATCAAATCGTTTTCTAGTCTGCTTTTTAATGTTATCATTTCTTGCAATTTTTCAACTCGAATTGCGGTGTCTTTCTCTAGTATCTCTATTCGTTTCTGCGATTGATAAAGTTCATTATCAAGGCGGTTTTTTTGGACTGTAAATTCCTGCAATTTTTCGTATCGTAAAATAGATTCCTTTTCTATTTTTTCCTGCTGCTTTTGTAAGGCAATTATTGTATTGTCACTATCTTTTGCTTTTTTCTCAATATCCGTTTTTTCCACAAGAAGAATGTTTTTTTGTTTGTTCGCTTCTATAAATCTCTGAGAGAGGGTTTTTATATCTTCATTATAGAAAAAGTTTTGGTAACTTTGCAAATCCTTGTTTATCTTATCAAACTCTTTTATAATATTTTCTTCTCCAAATTTATCTTTTAACTCAATCAATTTCTGAATTGGCATTGGAAGAGCTTCAATTATTATATTTTCCATTGATACATCATTGTGTTTCAACTCTTTACTAAGAAATTCGGCAATTGTTTTGCTGTTCTTTTTATAGTTTGATAATAATGGTAACGATAATATTGTCGAGATATCGCTAATCATTTTTTGAGGATCAGCAAGCAATGCATCATAATTCGTAAAGCAACGTTTGTATTTTCTTGTATTTTTTTCCGCGGCCAGAAAATGTTTTGCCCAGAGAAAAATTCCTTTATCCATTGAAAATCCATCGCGTTTTCTTAATGATTTACCAACTTCCAATGGAGAACGATATGGGATAATTATTCGAAGCTCAATTTCTAATTCATTGAAAACTTCTTCCCAAACAGGAAATAATAGACACATTCTAGGATCTTTGATTAGAAATAATTTAGCATACTTAAAGTCTTCTTCGATACGTGTTTTAATTAATAATTTATCCGCTCCTTTTCGTATTAGTTCTAGTTTTTCTTCATTAAAAAAAGGATCATCCCAATGGGAATCTGCAATTGTTAGAAGCTTATCATTTAATGTCCAGGTTTTTTGACTTTCAAAATACCCTTTTTCATTATTTTTGTCGCCAGGGGTTGTATTTCCTAATTCAATATCGAGATGACTTAAGACTCCGCTAAGCGCAGAGGTACCACTGCGGTGCATACCAAGAATCAATATGCAGGTTTGCTTGCTGTTACTCATCTTTCTCCCGTAATTAACCTAATACCTACTCGTTCAGACAGCATTGGTATCCCTAGTATTTGTATTTTTTGAACCCGAATTCTTTTATCTCTTTCTCAAGATGGTTCAAATTCCCAGGAAGGGACTCCTCTTCAACCTTTTTTCACTGCGTTTTGGCATTTTAAATTTGAATCTTCTTTTGTTTAAAGAAATTGGAGCGTAAAAATAACTTGCCGTTGGTCATCTTTCCATGAATCTGGTTTGTTTGCCTCACAAAATTTGAACTAGGGAATGGCATGATAAAGAAACAAATATCTACTCTAACAGACTCTTTTTTTATCATTTTTGGAACTTGGACCATCTTTGCCCAGATTAGTTATTTCATTGGCATAAGTTTCAAAAATCTGGTATTACTTTATCTGGGTTTACTCCCTTTTATATTATTTGGTTTGCTCATTTTATGGAAGAATGATGAAAAACAAGAAGACTTTCCCAGAAAAATTGAATTTTATATATTACTTCTGTTCATTGGTCTTGGTATATTACTTGCATTGATATTGGATCGCCCCGATAGTGACGACCATACTTATCTGGCAATGACGATCAGTGTTATTGATTTTCCTGATATTCCTATTTTCTCAGAAATAAGTCAGAAAAGATTTTCTAAATATTTCCTTTCCTCATATGATACCTTCAGGGCCGCAATTACCTATATAACCGGAATTCCGGTACTTACCTCCTATTATCTGATCGTTCCTGGATTTTTTTCTGCTATAATTGTCTTAATTCATTGGCGATTGTTTGATTTGCTTTTGAATGGCAAATGGATTTTGCCCATGCTGGTTTTTTTTCTGATAATGGTGATCTGGGGAGATGCACATCGAACGCCGCCAAATTTTGGTTTTGTTAGAATGGCTCAGGGTAAAGCATGTCTTGTTTCGATTACTGTTCCGGCAATTTTATTTTATTTTTTCAAATACCAAACAACTGGCCGATACCAGGATTTGTTTTTAATGCTTTTTGCCATGATAGGTGGAATAGGATTTACACCCTCTGCAATTTTTGTTGAATTGATATTAATTTTCCTTTTGATTATCGTTCGCATTGCGATGAAAGAAAAGATACTTCCTGAAATTATAAAATTAATATTATTGTCAAGTTACCCGCTGTTGATTGCTTTTTATATTAAATTTATATTGGGTTATAACAGTCGCGGGGTACATATGGAGCAAGGGGTTATTACCTGGGATAGATCTTATAGTGATATTTATAACCTGGAACTTATATATTTTGTTTTAGGAAAAGGATTTCGTGCTTACCTCGCTATAATTGCTCTTGTTGTGTGGCCACTGTGCGTAAGTAATTTAAATCTAAAAAAATATATTCAATATCTTGTAACAGGATTTGTAATATTGTTAATTTTTCCATGGACATCTGTTCTCATTGCAAAAATTGCCGCTCCCTCAAGCAGCTGGAGATGGCTATGGATAATTCCGTTTCCAGCAATCATGGCTATTTGCGCAGTAAGAATTTATGAATTTTCTTATAAAAAACTTAAAGGAGCTTACATATTGGGAGCCATAATGACCTTCTTTATTATATCATCTCCAAGATGGGTTGTGTCATCAATGAATTATACATCAATAATGTGGCCAGCTGAAAGAGTTAATAATAGGGAGACAGTTGAGTTAGATAATTATGGCAAGGGTGAAATGCAAAACGGGAATCTCGTTTTTAAAAGATTAAATAAAGTTTTTTAGAAAAATAAACTCCAGTGATAAATATTTATTTTTGCATTGAAACTAATTAGGTAGTTGCTTCTTGTGCATTGGTAACTTTGACGTCTTATTCTTTGTGTTGGATTTCTGGGAGGGTTCCCTACAACAGTACTAAAAGGAGCAATATTTTTGATAACGACTGCGCCCATTCCAATTTGGGCACCTTCACCAATAACACAGTCGTGTGAAATAATACAATTATTATTAACTTGAAAAAAAATCACCGATTTTAACGTTCGATGATATTAGCGCTTGCTCTGATACTAGTAATCTTTTTCCATGTTCAATATTGTCTAACATGATCGAACTCCTACCGACAAATGAAAAAGGCTCTATATTGTGTAAAATACAATTGCTTGCTATTCTTTCCCTTGCTTTTGAATTTCCTATTGCAATAATAAACTTTTATTTACCAGAAAGGTAAATAAATTCCTCAAAAGAAATTAAAGGATAAGAATTTACGAATCGTTCCTGTATTTCACCTTCAATAACAAAAATAAGCTCAACATTTCCATTTTTAATTTCATTTGACATTGCCCGTTGTATCATCGGCATAATCTCTCTGCCATGACCACCGGCTCCAATAATACCTAATACTTCCTTCATATTAACGATAATATTTGCTTATTTTCGATCCAAAATCGCAAATATTTGTTCTGCTACTTTATTCATTAAATATCTGCTTCCATAAGGGGTCAAGTGATCTTGAGTAGCATACAATAGTTTTCCATTTTTAGATGCAAAACATTCGTTTTCATTGCAAAGTTCTTTGCTGAAATCAATTATTACCAAATTATTGTATTTCTTTCCTAAATTAAAAACGACATTTCTAAATGAATTACTTCTATTTAAATATTCTTCATAAGAAATATTACATTTATTATTGAATACTTTTGTAATCAATGGGCGTTCTATACAACTTTTGGGATCCTTAAGTATCTCAGGATTATCTATTATATATATTATTTTTTTATTGGATTTGTTAAGTAATTTTAAAGTATTTTCCAGTCCAGATTTGAATATTGCAATATTATTGTTTATATCATTTGAGTCTACATCAGTCCTTTCATAAAACCTACTACCATTAATTTTTAAAGCAGTATAGCCACTTAATATTACAGTTTTTATATCTTTAGAATTAATTATATAATCATATGCGTTGTCTATAAAGTTTCCTTGACAATCAAAATATTTAACCCTATTGTTTATTTCAGACAAGACAGGCAAGCAACCAGCATGTAACATGATGATTACATTTTCTTTTCTGTCCTGAAAAATATCCAAAACTCCAGATGCTAGGTGACCTGCATGGCTGTCACCTATAATAGCAATACTAGCAGGTTTTTGCTTATTTAGAATATAACAACCACCCAGATTTGAATTTATAGCTTTAACATAATTACAATTTGTCCAACCTTTCCAATGGCTACCGTATATAAATTCTGTATTATCGATATTTGATTTTATTACAGCATCTCGTCTAGAAACTCCATTCGATTTATAAATTGCGAGTCCCAGAATAAATGTTCCTATCATTAAAAAAAATAATATTATTCCTGAAATATTGCTTTTTATTTTGAATCGAATTGGCGTCTCTATAAATCTATAGGTAATCCATGACAATAAAAATGTAATAAAAATTATTATGAATTTGAAATAAATTGTTTCGTTTATACCAATAATTTCATTAAATGATATAAAAATCCAATGCCAAAGATATATGGGGTAACTAATTAATCCAATCCAAACCATTAATTTGTTTGATAAAAAATATCGATTAACAAATGCATTAGGGCCTGATAGTATAATAAAAAAAGCACCCATTGTCGGCATTAGAGCAAGCCAACCAGGAAACATAGAGCTTTTATCTATTAAAAGTGTAGATAATATTATCAGAAAAATCCCTATAACAGATAGTATGCCATGCATTAATAAAAAAGATAAATATTTATTGTCTAATATTCTTAAATATTTTTCTTTATTTAATACTAAGTATGCAAGAATAGATCCAATTAATAATTCCCAGAATCGTGTTTGCGGGGAGTAAAAAACTAAGGTTGGATTTTTACTGATTAACAATATGTTCATTGTAAAAGAAACTACGATTCCAATTAACAAAAAAACAATCATACCTTTTGATATAAATCTGTATATCAACCAAACTAAAAAAGGCCATACTATATAATACTGTTCTTCAATACCAAGGGACCATAAATGAAGCAATGGTTTTAAACTCGCGTTAACATCAAAATAACCAGATTCTCTTAAGAAAATAAAATTAGCTACAAATAAAGATCCACCAGAAACATGTTTCCCGAGCATTTGATACTCATCTGCGAAAAGTATAAACCAACCTATAACCATAGAAAAAAACAATACAAATAATAAAGCTGGAAAAATTCTTTTTACTCTCCTAATATAAAAACCAATAAATGTAAAATTACCAGAATCCATATTGCTGAAAATTATTGTAGATATTAAAAATCCTGATATAACAAAAAAAATATCTACACCAACAAACCCACCCTTGACAAGATTGGGAAACAGATGAAATATAACGACCAAAGATACAGCCAATGCCCTCAAACCATCTATATCTGGCCTGTATTTTGGGTGGGTCATATGTGTTTTTATACTCGCTAATATCATTTGGGCATCCATTTTGAAAGTCTGTTAACTCATTATAGCTCAAAGAGAATTAAAAAAATGTCTTCATCGCGTCAATACCGTTTTAGTGCAATGGCAATCGGCGGTGGATCGTAAAAAACGTCACTAATCATCCGATAGTTTACCCATTTTTTCGGGACACCTTGGTGCTCATCGATTCCACTAAACCTGTTTGTGCCCAATTTCATTTTGATTAGTATTTTGGTGTTTTATATTATTCATCCTTTTCTAAATTTAGAAATTTTATATCTTATTTAAATAAGCTACAAGCTGCTCACCTAACCCACATACCACTCCACGGTTTTTCTGATTCCTGTCTCAAATGTCTCATCTGGTTTCCAGTTTAGTTCTTTGTGCATTTTCGTGGCGTCAATTGCGTAACGCCAGTCATGACCGGGTCTGTCTTTTACAAAGGAGATCAATTTTTCATGGGGTGCATTGGCCGGACGTTTTTCATCCATAAGTTTACAAATATGTTTAACGATATCGATATTGGTCCATTCATTCCATCCACCAATGTTATAGACTTCTCCTGTTTTCCCGTGCGTTAAGGCGCGTTCAATGCCTTTGCAGTGATCGGTAACATATAACCAGTCCCGGATATTCGTTCCGTCACCATATACAGGAATAGCCTTTTGCTCCACACAGGATCGAATAATCGTAGGTATCAGCTTCTCACCGTTCTGATATGGACCGTAATTATTGGAACAATTTGTTGTGACCACCGGATGTTTATAGGTATGAAAATAGGCTCGCACCAGATGATCTGAACCGGCTTTACTTGCAGAATAGGGCGAATTGGGCGCATAAGGGGTTGTCTCTGTAAATGCAGGGTCTTCTTTAGAGAGTGTTCCGTATACTTCATCTGTGGATACATGATGAAAGCGGGATTTTTGATCATTCCAACCCTGCTCTTTCCAGTATTTTCTGGACTCTTCTAAAAGTACAAAGGTTCCATGAACATTGGTACGTACAAACTCTTCAGGGCCTGAAATGGATCTATCGACATGACTTTCTGCAGCAAAGTGGACTATAGTATCAATAGAATTTACATTTAAAATCTTTGCCACAAGCACTGCATCACATATATCACCCTGAACAAAGGTATATTTTTTTTTCTGATCTACTTTTTTCAGGTTATCAAGATTACCGGCATAGGTAAGTTTATCAAGGTTAACAATTTGAATGTCATTATGTGTTAGTAACATATGTTCAATGAAATTACTGCCTATAAACCCGGCGCCACCTGTTACCAGAATATTCTGTGGTTTAAATATTTCTTTCGTCATTCTATACTCTCTCTTTAATTTTATTTTATTGTTACACAATTTGAAACAATAAAATTAATATACTCATTTCAATTTTCTGAAAAAATTCTGTACTTTAATGCAGAACACTTAGTGTTTCCTTTATTGATTCTTTCCAGAAAGATGGGTTAATATTAAATGTCTTGTACACTTTTTCACAATTAAGTACTGAATTTTCAGGTCTTTTTGCTGGAGTTGGGTACTCTTCTGTAGTAATCGGAAGTACTTCTCTTGTCTTAACCATAAATCCTGATTGCCTGGCCTGCTGTACTACTTCAGAAGCCAGCTCATGCCAGGATGAGGGGGGTTGTTGAGAAAAATGGTATAATCCGGTCTTTCCATTGATTCCTTTTTTCATAATTTCTAAAATTACATTTGCGATGGACCGTGCCGAGGTCGGGCACCCTTTCTGGTCAGCGACCACTTTCAAGGTCTCTCTCTCTTGAGAAAGTTTTAGCATCGTTTTGACAAAGTTATGACCAAAAGGTGAAAAAACCCAACTTGTTCTTATAATAATATGATTTTTATTTTTTTCCTGAACCGCCTTTTCGCCTGCGAGTTTAGATATACCATATACACTTGTCGGGCAAGTTTCATCTGTTTCAAGGTAAGACTCTTTTTTTTCACCATTAAACACATAATCTGTAGAGATATGAATAAAAGGAATGTTATATTGGGCTGTTGCTTCGGCAAGATTTGCCGGTCCGCTTTCATTTACTGCAAAGGCAAGCGTTTTATCTGACTCAGCCTTGTCTACTGCTGTATATGCGGCACAATTTACCACAAAATCGGGCATAATTTTTTCAACTTTATTTAAAATTTCTGATAAATTACAGATATCAAGATCTGGAAGATCATAGCCAAATACTTCATGATGATTGAGGGTGCATAGCTTCATCAGCTCATTACCCACCTGACCATTACATCCTGTTATTAAAATTTTCATAGTATATATTTATTATTTTACATCCTGAAAAACAGGCAATTTATCTATTGATGTTTGGCTAAGTAATGCATATTTTTTATCTTTTTCAGAGGTAGTTACCTCTTTTAAAGGCCATTTTATTCCAATTTCATTATCATTCCAGATGACCCCTCCTTCATCTTGAGGATCATAAAATTCAGTACATTTGTAACAAAAATCTACTTCCTCTGAAAGAACACAAAAACCATGAGCAAAACCAGGAGGAATCCAGAGCTGCAGATGATTTTCATCATTTAATTCAACACCATACCATTTTCCAAAAGTAGGTGATCCTTTACGAATATCCACTGCGACATCAAATACAGAGCCTTTATATACCTGTACAAGTTTACCTTGAGGTTTTTTCAACTGATAATGCAACCCTCTTAAAACACCTTTTTTTGATCGCGAGTGATTATCTTGAACAAAATTAACATCAGGAAATCCAGCCTTCGAATAACGATCTTTATTCCAGGTTTCCAGAAAGAAACCCCGCTGGTCACCAAATACATCAGGAGTAATTAATAATACACCATCCAGGTTAGTTTTTTCAACTTTCATATAAATTTATACCGGACCTTCTTCTAAAAGATCTAAAAGATATTTGCCATATGCATTTTTACTGAGCTTTTCAGCCAGCTTTAAAAGTTCATTGTCATTAATATAACCCATTTGCCACGCAATCTCTTCTGGGCATGCGACCTTCAAACCTTGTCTTTTTTCAATTGCTTCAATAAAATTTGATGCCATAAGTAAAGAATCGTGAGTACCTGTATCAAGCCAGGCTGTTCCCCGACTCATTTTTTCGATACTTAATGCGTCCATTTCCAGAAATTTTCGATTTACATCTGTAATTTCCAGCTCACCTCGGGCTGATGGTTTCAAATTTTCAGCAATTTCAACCACACGATTATCATAAAAATAAAGCCCTGTTACAGCCCAGTGGGATTTAGGCTTGACTGGTTTCTCTTCTATAGATAAAACCTTTCCCTCTTTGTTAAATTCGGCCACCCCATATCTCTCTGGATCATGTACATGATATGCAAATACAGTTGCCCCATCTATCTTCCGTGCCGCCGATTGTAATTGATCAGAAAGCCCATGACCAAAATAAATATTATCTCCCAAAATCAAAGCACAACTCTTGTTTCCAATAAATTTCTTGCCTAAAATAAACGCCTGGGCTATTCCTTCAGGCTTTTCCTGAACAATATAAGAAATTTCAATTCCCCATTGGCGTCCATTACCCAATAACGTTTCATATAGAGATATATGTTCAGGAGTTGAAATTAAAAGAATTTCTCTTAAACCTGACATCATCAGGGTTGAAAGGGGATAATAGATGAGTGGTTTATCATATATGGGCATGAGTTGTTTACTCATTGCCAGAGTCAGAGGGTATAATCTGGTGCCACTTCCACCAGCTAAAATAATTCCTTTCATATTACCTTTAAAGTAACTCAAATTATAGAAAACGTAATGTCAATTTTTAAATAATTAATTTTGTAAAATATTTAGAATAAATCTAGCTATACAATATATTTTTTAAAATCTCTTCTATTTCAATAACGGGTTTCCATCCCAGTCTGTTTATTTTTTGAGCGTTACATATCAAAACCGGTTTATCAGCAGGACGGTATTTAGAAAGATCAACGCTGATTTTTACTTCTACGGAAGATATTTCTGCAATCATTTCAATAATATCTTTTAAGTTATACCCTTTACCTGAACCTATATTATAAATTTCACCAGGAATTCCCTTTTCTAAAAGTAAACCATATGCCCTGCATACATCTTCTACGGAATGAAAATCACGCACTATATCAATATTTCCCACATCGAGATTTAAACTTTTTTCGCCCTTTTGCAAAGCTTTTTTAAACTGCTCAATGACAGATGGTAAAAAAAAGTCAAGACTTTGCCCCTTGCCTATATGATTAAACGGCCGAGCTATGATAACAGGCAGGTTTTCAATTTTTTGATAATATTCAATGAGAACTTCCGCAGCAATTTTTGAGGCTGTATAGGGACTTGTTGCAGCAACCCGAGACAATTCATTAACAGGTTGATCACTGTTCTCATAAATATCAGCGGAAGATATATATAATATTTTTTTTAAATGAGATTTCAATTTATGCGAACGATTTATTATTTCTAATAAATTCAATGTACCCTGGTAATTTATTGCATGAACTTTTAAAGGATTTTTAAAACTTTGGCCTACGCTTGCAAAGGCAGCGAGGTGAACTATATAATCAAAACTTTGATCAGCAAGAGCATTTGTCAACTCTTCATAACTGGTTATATCAGCATGCAACACCATAAAAGGCTTTTCTGCTGCTGCAAAATCGAGACCTGTTATTTCAAATCCCTGATTCAATAAAAAGTTTGAAAGGTGCGTTCCAACAAATCCGTTCACACCTGTAATCAATACTTTCATTGAATTATTTAGTTCTGTTATTCCTGTTTAATTTTTTAAGCAAGAAGTTTTTTCTGACGCTCCCAATATGCCATGTCCGAATCAACCATCATATGAACAAGCTCTGTGAAAGATGTTTCCACTTTCCAGCCCAGTTTTTTAATAGCCTTTTCCGGGCTACCCAACAGCAAATCAACTTCAGCAGGTCGCATGAACCTTTCATCCATCTTTACATAATCCTCATAATTCAAGCCGACACGTGAAAAAGCAATTTCACAAAATTCCCGCACAGAATGGGTTTCACCTGTGGCAATTACATAATCGTCGGGCTCACTTTGCTGCAGCATCATCCACATGAGTTTTACATAATCACCGGCATATCCCCAGTCTCTTTTGGCATCGAGATTACCAAGAAAAAGCTCTTTGTCTAATCCATGTTTAATGCGCGCAACTGCGTTGGTAATTTTTCTCGTTACAAACTCAAGACCTCTTCTGGGGCTTTCATGGTTAAATAAAATACCAGAGCAGGCATACATTTTAAATGATTCCCGGTAGTTTACAGTCATCCAGTGGCCAAAAACCTTGGCTACTCCATAAGGTGATCGCGGATAAAAAGGAGTTGTCTCTTTTTGAGGGGTCTCAACAACTTTTCCAAACATTTCACTACTTGAAGCCTGGTAAAAACGTATTTTCGGATTAACAATTCGTATTGCTTCCAGAACTCTCACCACTCCAACAGCTGTATATTCTGACGTTAATATGGGGCTATTCCAGCTTTCTGCAACAAATGATTGAGCCGCAAGATTATAAACCTCATCTGGTTTACATTTTTCAACAAGACGAATCATCGAAGATAAATCATGCAAATCGCCATATTCAATAGTTATTTTATTCAATATATTTTCTATTCTGCTAAAGTTTTCATTACTGCTGCGGCGCACCATTCCCACAACATCATAACCTTTAGTTAATAAAAATTCTGCAAGATATGATCCATCCTGCCCCGTAATTCCGGTTATAAGCGCCTTTTTTTTAGACATAAGACTTCCTTTAAATTTATTTATATAAAAATATTTATGTAAACGCTTTGTCAATTATTAACAACAAGCCTGAATATTTTAAGGACACAACGTTATAACTGTTGCACAGGTAGCTAGATCCAGAGTTGAACTGGCTCCCGCTGTTACCGTTACAGGTGTGCCGCAATTATCAAACGTTTCAGGAAATCCATCAAACCCAGCAACTTCTCCTGTGGTATCCATCCGTTTGGTATCACAGGTTTTGTAAATATCATAGGTTCCGGGTGGAAGATTTTTTATGGTACCTGTAGACCCCGGGGCACCTGCACTTTGACTAGTAGCCGCATAAGGAAGAGTGGTTTTCGGATCAAATGTCGTTCCGGAAGGAACTACTGCATAATAGGTTTTATTCGCTGCAGGGGCTGCACTTTCGTTTATAATAATTGATCCGGTATTACCGGGAACATATATACGGGCATTCATTAACAGATTTCCACCCATCGAAAATGATTTCGTAATATCGGTTGCGGCATGATTGGCCTGCCAGTCAGAAACAGCAGCAAAAGTTAAAGGTTCGATTGCTGTGGTTTTTGATCCATTGCTTATGACATGCTGCATCATTAGATTATGCATAAATATTCGGACTTCCATTACGTAGGGCTTGTTATCTCCGGGAATAACGATATGGGCATTTTTCACATCAAGAGGAAAAAGCAAGGGTGTAGACTTTAATGTGTCTGAAGGATTATATTGAAGAATTTCATCACTTAAATTGATTCCATTGATTGTTCTATTATCAAAAATCGTCGTTAAATTTTCTTTTACAGCAAAATTAGTATCATAAAGAGTTGCTGGCGATGTGACCATTTTTCTTATAAAAACAGCTACTCTCTGATATGTGCCTGCTGGCAGATCAACAGCTTTGTATTGAAAACCCTCTCCAAAAAATTGGCCTAGTTTAGCAACGTTGTTATCACTTAAACAATCTAACAACTGGTATCCGGCAAGTCCTGTTGCAGTAGAACAAAGTACCTGGCGTTCTTCGGCAAACATGCTCCAGTAGGAGCTGCTGTCTGATCCTGTCGGCTGCGTTGAGGATTTTGCTACACGGATTCCTGCTATATCAATAAAATAATTTACATCAGATGAAAGAATCGAAGTGTTCAAAGGGGCAACAGCCAGTGTACCTGAAGTCAACGCATCATCCATGTAAAGCGAACCCTGAGGGTAAGGATCATTTGTTTCATAGGTACCTTTTAGAATCAGGCTGATTCGGGAATTTACAAGATCAGATAAAACAGGTGTTCCTGTGCATGTATATAAAAAGGTTAAACCGGTTATCGATATAAATTTTATAATTCTTGTAACTGTTTTTTTATTTTTCATTTTTTTTACACGTTAATCAGCAAGTATATTGACATTCAGCATCAAACCAATATTTATAAAATGACCATTTATGATCTTCATTCCCGGATTGTCAACGGGAGGTTTTAGATGTTTTTCATAAAGCAGGTAATAATCTGCCCTGAGACCTATATTTACCCATTTTCCTGCGGGAAATGATGTTTCGAATCCGAAAAATCCTGTGGGCAACCAGTTTGAATGATTTTCAGGACTATTTTTCACATACGATCCACCGGCGCCCCCCTTGAAATAAAAATTTAAAGCAAACTCAATAGGCAATTTAAAGTCAATGGCACCATAAATTGGGCTTACCTGAAGTTTTTCCTGACCAACCCGGCCATATACATTATAAGAGGCTCCCACTTCACTATGAAACATATTAGAAGGTAAATTTGCGCGGCCAAAAATTCCGCCACCGAGGTAGGTGCTTAATACTCTGGAAAGCTCCGTTCCGGGAACTGCAGCAACTGGACCAAACCATACTCCTGCCTGAGGTTGAAAGCTCCAGCTTTTAAGTTCGTATTGTGCCCAGAGTGACGAATAGGGCAAAAAAATTGTCACAATTATAAAAAGCAAAACCTTCTTCATTAATTTACCAATGGTGTGTCACCGGACTCATCGTCAAATCTATTCTCTTGTTAATGACTTGATCAATCTATACGGTGAGTATCGGAAATATCAGATTGTTCAGATGTATTTATTTTTAAATCTTTGATTAATCCATCTTCTATATCATATATCCAGCCATGAATTACCAGCTCTTGTCCTGATTTCCAGGCATTTTGTACAATAGTTGTATGGGAAACATTGGCCACCTGCTCCATGACATTTAATTCACAAAGAAGATCTGTTTTTTGCCTGAAATCTTCAATAGAATCAATTTTTTCCTGATGGTATCTATAGACATCGCGAATATGTCTTAACCAGTTATCAATTAAACCCAGCTCCTTGTTTTCAAGGACAGCTCTTACACCACCGCATCCATAATGGCCGCATACAATAATATGGCGAACTTTTAATACATCAACAGCATATTGAATAACTGACAGACAGTTTAAATCAGAGTGAACCACAACATTGGCAAGATTCCTGTGAACAAAGATTTCTCCTGGCATTAAATCGACAATTTCATTGGCAGGTACTCTACTGTCTGCGCAGCCTATCCACAAATAGGTGGGTGATTGTTGCTTTGATAATTTTTGAAAAAAATTTGAATCCTGTTTTTTTACCCGTTCTGACCATTTTCTATTATTTTCAATCAGTTTTTTTAAATGTTTATCTTCTGTGTTCATATAATTTCAACTTTATCTTTCCGTTTTTAATATTACCTTACATTATTTAATAATGATATGTAATGTGTAAAGCCCAGAATAACAACCAGTGTAAAAATAAAGTAAATATTTCATTAATCTTCATACTTCAAAGGGGTGTATGGTTTACCGCCACCCTGAAATTGCAAGTTTCTATAAAACTCAACAAATGTTAAACGAAGCGAATGAACAAACCCGCCGAGTATAGAAAGACCAAAATTGAGAGTATGTCCAAATAGCATTACCAGAACCATGGCAATTGTTCCCCCCACAGTGTAATGAATCGTATGGTCTTTGTTAGTTACAAACATAAGAGCAATGGTATTGAACGAGTTCCCAAGCAATCCTCCTGCCAAACCCAGCGCAAATAAGCGCAAATAAGAGAGAATATCACCCATCAGGCCGGTTATAAATCCATAAAGTTCCCACAAGGCCATAGGTATTTGTTTGTAAATTTTCATTTGAGGATTATTAAAAAACATCAGTAGCAAACCGGATACTATAAACATACCATATATAATCTGTATGTTTATTTCCTGGATAAATTTTCCGGCTTCAAAACTCCCGAGCGTTAAATCATCAGGATTAATCATCTTTCGATGCACGGCCCATAAAAAACCTGCCGGTATCAATATTAAAAATGAGAGGGGTTTAAATATATAGAGAAGCCCCTGATTTTTAGCGTTGTTCCAGGCTTGCAATATTATACCAAAATAAACCTGCATCGTTCCGACAAAAAGAGAAAAGGGAAGTGCAGGAAATACAAGCTTTCCGGATTTCATATAAGGACCTAAGAAAGCCAGATGATGAGTGCTTTGAAGAATTCCCGAATTGGTACCTTCAAAAATATAAATCGGGTAACCAAAAACAGTATTTAATAAAATACCACCTAAAACAGTAGTCAAACCGAGTACTGTTCCAAGATGAAAAATCGGCTTTAGCGCAGGCGAAGCAACAAATATCATGACAGTGGAAACAATGATCATAATAACCCCGTATCCAAAATCAGCAAGACACAAGCCAAAAAACAGAGCAAAAAAAGGAGCAAAAAAAGGAGTTGGGTCGAGTTCATAATATCCTGGAAGTGAAAATATTCTGGTTACCGACTCAAACAGTTTTACAGGATAAGGATTTTTCAATAAGACAGGAGGAGCATCGCCGGGTTTGGGATTTGCAATATGAAACCATACATCATGTTTCTGTAGCAAGGATACCACATTTTTCTCTTCAGATGCCGGGAACCACCCGTTAAAATACTCAACCTTTTCGTTTACAAGTTTTTTAGAAGAAAGTGAAACTTTGAATAAAGCAATAATATTTTTTAATTCAATTATAGAGTAATTAATCAGTTTTTCATAGCATTTACATTCAACCAATACCCTTTGACACTCCTTAAACTGAATTTCAAGCTGATCAGACTGCCTTTTCAACTCATTCGCTGAAATATCTGCTCTTCTATGCTCTTTTGCAGGAATGGACGGTTTTTCATTTTTATAAAACAATAAAAAATATATTTTCCCTTTTTCACTTTTGACCTCTTTTATCAGATACTCTTTATTATTCCAGCTCTTGAAACGTTTTTCCTCCATCTCCAGAAAAAGTGTGTGCAGACCTTTTTTTTCAAACTTTAAAACAAGTTCGGGATCATAATTTCCCCAGGGTTGAACTCTGTTTATTTCACTTCTTAGCACATCTATTTGAATGGCAACCTTTGAAAGTTTTTGCTCTTTTTCTTCAAAATCGCTGATAATTTGATCAATTCCGGGATGCTGCTCTACAGAAAGGCACGACAAATTATCACCAGATAATTTTTTTATTACTGTTTTTATTCTGTTTAATTTTTCGAGTTTATTTTCAGATTCTCTTAGTGTGTTATTATTAAAATCTGATTTTCGGTCAAAATCAACAAATCCAAAACGCTGAAGATCCTTAAAAAAATTTTCCCTTGTGTTTTTACAAAGAAGGATATCCAGTTTTTTCATTGCAACAATCATGCTTATCTATCCTGCTTTCTTTTCATAATTTTTTGAGAGGCTCTGGATAGATTTTCTTCATCTTCTATAAATCGCTTGATTCTTAAGATTGCAGATTGAAAAAAAGGAATTTGAACTTTTTCATATAAATTTACTTTTTGTGTAGTTTTTCGGGCTGCCAGTTCCAGTTTTGCGTGGTTTGATTTTTCTATTTTTAATTCAATTTCATTGTTGATATATTGTTTTAATAGTTCTGCCCCGCTGATAATCCACTTGGGAGAATTAAAAAGTAAAAATGGCTTTAAAGTAAATTCAACATTCTGAAAAATTTCAAGTTTAACACCGGCAATATTTCTTTTTTTAATAACGACTTTTTCAATTTTTAAAATATCAGGAAATTCCGCCCAAAGCTGCATATTTTGTTTTACTGGCTGGTACAAATTTTCTTTAACCAATAGCATTTTGGCAAGTTTCTTTTTTAATTCTTTTAATTCCAGGCGCAGAGCTGCCTCTTTTGCATGCAATATGGGTAGTGATTTTTCGCGCATTACAAGATCTTTCTGAAATTGCTGCAAGGTAATTCTGTTAAATTGAAAATCTATATTCATATTTTATAATTTTCACTCATTCTATATTTGACTTTTTCAATAATTCATTTTCTGTATTATTGAGCCAGTATTTATCAGAAAACTCCCGTTTTATAGCAACCTCTTCTCTGGAAAAAAAGCGTGACATTAAACTCCAGGCGCAATCGAGCATTTGAATATCATTCATATTGACATCGATAGATAACAACTCTTCTGAGTATGCCCGGGCAAAATCAAGCGATCTGTGATCATAACTGGTCAGATCAAATCCATTTTCTTTTTTTGTTCGTGCGTTAACCGCATCTGCAAAAAGACGAATACAGGCATTCATTACCTGGGCATGGTCCTCACGGGTTTTTTTTCCAATTACAAGCTGTCTGAGCCTTGATAACGATCGAAACGGGTCAATAATCACTTTATTAATTTCCCTGTCTTTTCTTAAAAATAGCTGACCTTCTGTTATATATCCGGTATTGTCAGGAATGGCATGCGTAATATCACCGCCACTTAATGTAGTAACTGCGATAATGGTAATAGAACCACCCTCTGGAAATTGAGCAGCCTTCTCGTACAATCTTGCAAGATCGCTGTAAAGTGTTCCCGGCATACTGTCTTTGGAGGGAATTTGATCCATACGGTTAGCCACGATACTTAAAGCATCCGCATAAAGTGTCATGTCTGTGAGTAAAACGAGAACTTTCAGTTTTTGATCAATAGCAAAATATTCCGCAGCAGTAAGTGCCATATCTGGTATCAAAAGACGTTCTACAGGAGGATCCTCTGTGGTATTAATAAAAGAAATTATTTTTTCTTGCGATCCCGAATGTTCAAATACATTTTTAAAAAACAAAAAATCATCATTTGTTAAACCGATTCCTCCCAGAATAATAATATCGCTTGTGGTACGCATGGCAACCTGGGCCAGAACCATATTAAAGGGCTGATCGGGATCTGCAAAAAAAGGAATTTTTTGCCCTGTTACAATACTGTTATTTAAATCAATTCCGGGCAGACCGGTTAAAATAAACTCGGAAGGTTGTTTTCTTTGAACAGGGTTTACCGAAGGACCCCCAATCTCTTTTTCGATACCATCAATTTCAGGCCCACCATCAACCGGCTTGCCATAAGCATCCAGAAATCTTCCCCGAAGTTCTTCGCCGACTTTTAAAAAAGGAGACCTGCCTGTAAAAATGATTTCAGATTCTGTGGAAAGACCTTCTGTTCCACCAAATATCTGCAATGTTACTTTATTTCCGATAATTTTTACTACCTGAGCTGCCCGCTGGTCTACAAAACAAAGTTCTTCTATCGCAACATTTTCTGCAAACAACTCACAAGTTGCTTTGGTTATGTTTTCAAGTTTAGTATAAATTTTCTGTAAGGCTTTTGGCTTCATCGGGCTGGTTCTCCATTATTAACTTATTCAGATCATTTTGAAAGTTTAAAAAATTACTGCCTTTAAACTCTGAATAGTTCATTTGCTTGACCATATCAATTATTTTTTTAAAATAATCAGCAATGATTTCAAAGTTATCAAATTTAAAATTGATGACTACAACGTTTAAAATTAAATTTAGCATATACTTTTGTCTTTCTATCGGCGTGGAAGCATCTATATCATCAAAACTATCCTGCTGCAGAAGTGTAAAATCAATCAACTCTGACTTCCAGAATATCTGGTGATAATCAAGAGGAACTCCATCATCTCCCAGAATATTTATCTGGTCACGGATCTCTTTTCCATGATTTAAAATATTTCTTAATTTTTGCACTTTTTCAGTCCATGATTTTTCATATGTATGATTTAAAAAATTTTTAATTTCGTTGTACTCCAGATACTTTGAATAGCTTGATATGGAATCAATCGCAGGGTAGCGTTTGCTGTCTGCCCTCTGCTGCGAAAGAGCATAAAAAGCCTGCGCAACCTTTTTCGTCGCTTCGGTAACAGGCTCTTTCAAGTTTCCTCCTGCAGGACTCACCGTTCCGATAAAAGTAATGGATCCTGTCTTGCCATTATTTAAAACAACATGACCTGCTCTTGAATAATAATTGGCAACAATTGCAGAAAGATCCATCGGGTAGGCATCTGGTCCAGGCAACTCTTCCATTCGGTTGGACATCTCTCTGAGTGCCTGTGCCCATCGCGATGTAGAATCGGCAAGTACAAGGACTTTTAATCCCATGCTTCGATAATATTCAGCCATACTCATGCCTGTATAAACCGAGGCCTCACGGGAAGCAACCGGCATATTGGATGTGTTGCAGATAATTATCGTTCGCTCCATCAACTTGCGGCCCGTACGTGGATCATCAAGTTCCGGAAACTCTGTAAAAAGTTCCACAACTTCGTTGGCCCTTTCACCGCAGGCAACAACCAGAATAAGGTCGGCATCAGCATATTTTGAAATTGCGTGCTGCAATACAGTTTTTCCGCAACCAAACGGACCTGGAATAAAACCTGTTCCCCCCTCAACCATGGGGTTGAATATATCAATTACCCGCACTCCTGTTTCCATGATTTTATAAGGACGAACTTTTTTTTGATAAATACGAACCGGTTTTTTAACGGGCCATTTAAACTTCATTGTAATAGAGTAATTATTTCCTTCACTGTCGGTAATCACAGCAACGGCATCTTTTTCCTGGTACATCCCCTCTTTTACAATTGAGGTGACTGTTGCATCGAGATTTTCATAGTAAAAAGGAACCATTATTTTGTGTTTCAGCCACTTTTCCGTAACTTCACCAATCCAGTCTCCTGCTTTTACTATATCTCCTGCTTTTACCAGAGGCCTGAATTCCCAAAGCTGCTCCGGATCAAAAGGTTTGTTATATTGGCCTCTATTCAGCAAAAGCCCTTCCATTTTATACAAATCATTTTGCAGACCATCATATATTTTTGATAACATTCCCGGACCAAGCGTGACCTCGAGTAATTCCCCGGTAAAATCCACCTGTGATCCTACCTTTAGCCCTCTGGTATTTTCAAAAACCTGGGCATATTTATTTTTACCGCTGATTCTTATTACTTCAGCCAGTAAACTTTCATTACCATGCCTTACAAAGCATATCTCATTTTGCAGAACCTTGTCTTCTGTTTCTATTATAATCAAGTTTGAAATAATTCCTGTCAGAATACCCTTTGATTTCATTATATCTTTTCTCCTGAAAGCTCTTTAATACTGTAATTTGTTGTTATTTTATCGAGAATAACGCCTAATGCCCGTGAACCCTTTTCCTGAGTTAAACTATTCCATCGCACGAGTGAATAGTATTTTATTATATATACCAGAAGATTGTCACGGGAAAAATATTTTCCATCTACGAGCTCATCAAGCTTGTTCCAGCGAAATATTTCAATTTCAATTTCTGCAGTCAGCAGATCTTTTTTTTCGGTTTCTATCAGAAACTCCATCCAGTCATAAACTCCTGTTAATCCAAAGTCGGCACTATGGCTTAGCTGTAACTGATCTACCAGATCATCTGTTCCTAATATGGTTTGCCCGCTCTCTTGACCTGCTCTTTTCTGCTCTCTTCTTTCAAGAGGAATATTATATTTTCTGCATTGTATGGCAGTTCGGATGTTATTCAAATGAATTTCAAACCCGGACCACTGTTGTAAAAAAGAATCTTCAATTTTTAATGCTTCGAGATAGTAATATCTTGCCAGAGAAAGTTCGTCACTATCTGCGAGGGCAGCTGTTTTTTGTTCCTGTTTTTTTTCAAAAAAATAGTTCAGATACTCAGGCAAATTATCCTGAGTTTTTATTTCTGCTGCCAGTTCATCACGTGAATAATTTCCAAATGGTAAAAAATCCCTCTGGTAATTATTCAGCATGGTAATAATATTGTAATTATCAAATTGATAAAGAGGGTATTGCGCCATTTGTTTATCTTTTTCTGATAACAACGACAAAATTTCCGTAATAACTCCTTCAGGGTAATGATAGGGAGGTTGGAAATTTAATTCGGGAAGGCCTGATAAGATACAGTAAAAATCTGAATACATAGATTAATCTTTAAAAAGAATTTTTCTCGTTGCAGGTTTCAAATAGTAGTTGAAAAGTTCAATAAAACCCTCACGTGAAAAATCTATTTTATATGAAGCCCCTTCAGGTTTAATTTGAAACCCTCCTTTTAAGTGATGCGAAAACGTTAACTTTGGCTTTTTTGCCAGTATATCCAGAACATGTTTTTCGATCCACTGGTTAAACTCTTCTTTAAGGTTCTCTGGTAAAATGATCTCAAGTGAGGCCTCTCCTCCGAATTGAGGATCCCATTTTTTAATAATATCAATTAAAAGTATTCCGACAAAATCAATTTCATTAAATTTTGATTCAATCTTGTTTTCTACCAGTTCATAAGATATCAGGTCAGTAACTCTTGCATGAAGATCATGTATCATTTCTCTCGAAACAACCCGTATTTCAGTCTCTATCTGCTCTTTCAGCAGACGACTTTTATTTTCTGCCTCATCAATAATAACTTTTGCCCGCTGCCGGGCCTCATCAATAATTCGATCCCGTTCTTTTTCAGCTTCGCTTATTACTTTTTTAGCTTCACTTTCTCCTTTTTCAAGACCATCTTGATAGAGAATTTCAGTCAGTTTTTGTATTAATTCTTCGGCCATTGCAAGATACTTTCGCTGCAAAAGCCATTGTCAACTATTAATCTTGATATAGGTGAGATAATTGATAAATTACTCTTTTTTAAATAATTATTTAAAACTGCTGCAATTTATTAAATTGCTTCATATTTGTTTGAAAAACAAAATAAAGCTTGAATACTATCGATTTCTTTGCAAATATTGAAATAGCAGGGCAAGAGCGCGACCACGGTGACTAACTGATCGTTTCTCTTCAGGTGACATCTGACTATAGGTTTTTTTCAAAGGCTCGTAATAAAAAACAGGGTCGTAACCAAACCCATTTACCCCTTTTGCGTTAACTATTTTTCCATCTACACGTCCATTGAAAAAAATCTGGTTACCAGATTGATCCATATAACAAATTACTGAAATAAAATGAGCTGTTCGCGCAGATTCAGGGTATGGTTCGAGTTCGTTTAATAACTTTTCAATGCGTTTTTCATCACTCTCTGCATATCTTGCTGATGCAATTCCAGGTCTGCTGTTTAAGACATCTACTTCAATTCCCGAATCATCAGCAATAACCGGTTGTTTTATAATCTCATATAGAGCTTTTGCCTTTATGGCCGCATTTTTAATATATGTATCACCATCTTCTACGGGATTATATAAACCGAGTTGTGTTTCATTCAAATCTTTCAACGTATGAAACTGAACCTGCTGACTTAACTCTTTGTTATCACTGAGATGACTCAATACCTCTGAAAGTTTTCCCTTGTTTTCTGTGGCAATATAGATTTTCATGAGTTGCAATACTATAAATTGCATATGACCGGGGAACAGATATTTTTTCTGGATATTCATTTGAGCATTCTATTGAGTAAAATTCAGTTAACAGATTTAAAATAGTAAATTAGATTACATTCATACTTCTAAAGAGCATTTTTGTTCTGTAATACCACTAATTAATCAAGGCGGAAAAATAAACATTGCGCTTGAACCGCACTTTTATACGGGCGGTCATAGGCAGCCCTGTTTTTAAATATTAAAACCTTAATGAGCAACGGAATCCGCGTGATCCATAATAAGAAGGGGCGCTATTGTGATATACGAATACTTTGCCATATCGAAAATCGGCAAAAAGGGCCCCTCCCAGATTGCGTATATCGACGGGCGTTTTAATCCAGCTTGAGGTTTTCATATCGAAATTTTCAAGTTGCTGCAAATGCCGGTACTCATCTTCATTTAAAATCTCTATTCCCATTTCAAGGGCCATGCCCACTGCACTGTTTTCAGGTTTGTGCTCTTTTCTTGATTGCAGGGCTTCATTATCATAGCAAACGCCTCTTCGTCCCTCCGGACTTTCAAGAGAACAATCAAAAAAGATAAATTCATCTGTTTTTTTATCAAAATCAACAAGATCGGGTTCGCCGCCTGTTCTTTCCATTTCAGCCAGCGACCATAGTTTTTCACCATTTTTCTCAAGCCTTGTTTGAATTTTATTCCACTCTATTTTTTTATGCCGATTATAATTTTTTTCAAATCTGAGTTTTAATAAACTGAGCTGTTTTTCTCTTTGTTCAGGTAACAAAATTTTTTTATTACTTTTCATTACTGGATAATTTTAATTAGAATAAATATGTCAAGAATATTCACAATCTTTTTGATAACATTTCAGAAAATACGTTAGTCTTATTCTATTAAAAAAAGGGTATTCAAGAGTTGTCAATTTGACCTGCTTTTTCAATCTGCCCAAAATTAGAATTTAAATGAGGTAAACAATATGGCAAAAATTTCATTAAAAGGCAATGCAATTAATACTTGTGGTAATCTTCCACAGGTAGGGTCAACTGCTCCCGATTTTTCATTAACAAACACTGATCTTGCAGAAGTCAGTTTAAAAGATTATGCTGGTAAAAAAGTTATTTTGAACATTTTTCCCAGCCTGGATACACCGGTATGCGCCGCATCTATCAGAAAATTCAATGAAGAGGCAACCAAATTAGGAAACACCGTTGTAGTCTGCGCTTCGTTAGATCTTCCTTTTGCGCACAAAAGATTTTGTACAACAGAAGGGATCTCAAATGTTGTTTCAGCATCTGAACTGAGAAAACGTGCTTTTGGCGAAAGTTACGGTGTACGCATCGTTGATGGTCCTCTTGCAGGTCTTTTTTCAAGAGCTATTGTTGTGATAAATGAATCTGGAAAAGTAGTTTATACAGAACAAGTTCCTGAAATTACCCAGGAACCTGACTATTCTGCTGCATTAAATTCTTTAAAGTAACCCCGTGGCCCCGATTTTACGGGGCCTGCTTTTTTATTTTATTTTTACACACCATTTTATTATGATACGATTTCTTGAAGAACTATTAATTTCAGAAAATGATCATGTTTCATATTTCACAATTGATTTACCATTTGGTCCGGGCAGAGGCCTTTATTTTAAAAACACTCTGCTTTCTCTGGAGTATCTGACTGCTGTTACAGACAAAAATGCGTATATTAAAGAAAACGAAACTCTTTTTGGTTTGCCTGTCATCGATTCGAAAAAAGATCAAAAATTTATTTGCAATGAAATATTAAACGCTTACTATAACGACCAGCCTGTAAATTTATATTTAAAGGGAACACCCTTTCAAAAAAAAATATGGAAACATTTAGCCCAAATAAAAAAAGGATCTCTGATTTCATATGAAGAATTTGCAGAAATATGCGCTACCCGCAATGCCGTACGTGCTGTGGCCTCCGCCGTAGCAAAAAACCGGATAACCTTATTATTACCCTGCCACAGGGTTATTTATAAAAATGGCAACTATGGCCGGTACGGTTGGGGTGATGAGTTAAAAATACAATTAATAAAATCAGAGACCGAATCTGTATAATATTTTACTCGATAATTTCAAAATTAGAACGAACAATTGCAGGGACCTCTGCATCGAAATGCCACCATTCATGTTTAATAGAGTAAAATCCGGCCTCTTCCATTACGGAGCGCAATAATAAACGATTTTCATATTGTTCTTGTGTTAATAAATTATTTTTTAACATAAACTCCTCTTGAACAGGTTGAGCCAATTCAGTAAAAGAGTCAAATTCTGTACCCATATCAAGATGATTTCCATTTGAATCTGCAAGGGTAAGGTCAATCGCCATTCCAAAATTATGAACACTACCCCGGTCAGGATTCGCAACATAAATTTCCATAGGGGTATTTTCAACAAATTTCCATAAAACCCTCTGGGCAGATCTTGGTCTGAGACAATCAAATAAAACAATACGTTTGTTTTTGTTTTTATTTAGAATCATGCTATTTGCTTTTGCAAGTTTATCTGCAGCAATTTTATGTAAATATGCCCGATTAAAATCATTGTATACATTTTTTTTCATGAAATTATTTTCAGAGGCATATCTGATATCCAGAAATATATTTTCAGCTTTGCTCACTTCAACAAAATCTTTGTGGTGATTCAGTTTATTCAATAAAGAATGTGTATATTCAAAATCCATATTTATCAATGACGACACATTGCAGGCAAGCAGATTGTCAATAATTTCTAATAATAATAAATACTGAAAAAAATATCTGTATTTGCAATTGTCTCTATAAGATAAATGGACAACTGAACCTCTAATAGTTATAATTATAATGCCTGATTAGTCCGATAAATAAATATGTTTTCAAAAAAGTATTATATTTTCTTATTTGTAAATTTTGTTTATATAAACAATATATACTCTCAGCAATCAGGCAATGAAGATGACTTTAAAAAAGCTGAAATTTATTTTTTTCAAAACAAATATGGTGCATCTAAACAATTATTATTACAGGTAATAAAAACCTCTCCATCACACCCTAAAGCATTTTCTTATCTGGGTGATATTTCCCTCGTAAGTGAACAATATGATGAGGCATTACAATACTACCAGATTGCCAAAGACCTTTCTGCAAACCCGGGTATGGAATTTTTTAGAATGGGTCAGATTTATATAAAATTAAAAAAACCTGACGAGGCAATTAAAGCCTTTCAAACTGCTGTTGAACTGAATTCATCTCTGAAACAATCTTATTTTCAAGTTGGTTATGTCTGGCTGGTGCTGAAAAGAGAGAAGCAGCATACAATTGAATATTGGCAAAAATATCTGGACATTGCTCCGCAGGACCCTCAATATGAAGATATTAAAAGAGCTATTGCTCTTTTATCTGAAGAAGATTTTGTAATTCCTGATATCGGTTCTGATGTTTCACTTGAAGAAGCTCTTATGCTGGGAGGAAAGACAATTGAAGCCGAACGTGCCAATGCCAAAGATAAAACCGCAGGTAATGAAAAAGAAAAAACCAGCAACCGCACCGAAGGATTACTCGATAAAGCTCCGATTGACGATCTCTGATTTTTATATTAATGGCTAATGAGTGATTCTATTGTTAAAAGCAGCCGCCGATTGGTAATTTCAGCAGCAGCTGGAAATAGCGGAAAAACATTAATTTCTTTGGCAATAATATCCCTGCTCCGTTCCAAGGGTTATGCGGTTCAGCCTTTTAAAAAAGGGCCCGATTATATTGACCCAAAATGGTTGTCAGCTGCAGCAGGCAAAAAATGCTATAATCTCGACTATTATTTGTTTGCTGACAAATTAAAAGAAAATTTTTTTAATCATATTCAAAATGATGATATCGCTTTCATCGAAGGTAATCATGCTTTATATGACTCAATCGATATCGAAGGTTTTGGATCTACTGCACATATGGCTAAAATTTTTAATGCTCCGTTGATATTAATTGTTAACTGTTTTAAAATGTCCCGATCTGTTGCAGCTTTAATTAATGGTTATCAAAATTTTGATTCTGACTTGAATCTATGTGGAGTCATATTAAACAATTGCGGAGGAAAGCGACATCGGGAAAAGCTGATTAATGCGGTTGAACATTACTGTAATATTCCTGTTCTGGGTGCAATTGACCGTATGAACGATAACTATTTGCCCGGGAGGTATATTGGTCTTGAAACAACGATGGATCAAAATATAATCGCTCAAAAAATGGAAGCCATCGTAAAAGATATTGGACCCTCTCTTGATATGGAAAAAATCAGGGAGATTTCTCTTAATGCCCCGAAACTTTCAGAAACTGTTAGAAAAAAAATAACAAAACCATCAAAACTTATAATCGGTGTTGCTCTTGATGATGCCTTTAATTTTTATTATAATGAAAATCTGGAAGAGCTGGAAAGACTCGGTGGCAATATGGTTTTTTTCAGCCCCATAAAAGACAAAGGACTACCAGAAGTTGATGCGCTTTATTTGGGTGGTGGTTACCCGGAACTGTTTGCAAAAGAATTAGCTGAAAATCAATCCATGAAGACCGAAATAAAAAAGAATGTTGAAAAATATATGCCCGTCTATGGCGAATGCGGTGGACTTATCTATTTAAGTAATACAGTGACGGTAGATAGCAACACATTTGAAATGGTAAAAGTCTTTGGTGCTGATATTGGTTTAACGCCCAAAGCCCAGGGAAGAGGGTACGCCGAATATGAAACCGTAAATGATCAACCCGTTTCAATTGATATAAATTTTTTCTGGAACATACCTGATAATATTTTTTTTAAAGGGCATGAATTTCATTATTCAAAAGTAATCAACAACTTATCCTTTCAACATCTTTATAAAGTGAAAAGAGGCAGCGGTATTCATAATGGTTTTGATGGTATTGTATATAAAAATTGTATAGGTTCTTATATTCATATTCATGCTTTATCTGTCGCATGGTGGGCGCAATCTTTTATAGAAGCCGCTTTGCGATATAAAGAGTGGAAAAGATAAAAATTTAAACGTAAGATTGATAAAAGATTTTTATTATTTTTTATTCAAATGATTACAAAGTTCTCTTGTTATTGTATTATTGCTTTTTTGAAGGGTTAATATTTTTTCATTTCGATTACACTCTTTTAGCGAAACAGGGTATTCATTAGACCATTTTATATAAAACATTTTTTCAGATGAAGTTAGAATTTTCAATTCTGGGTAGGCAATGTCCATAAACAGATAAGTTCGGGCAATTTCACCACGAATTTTTTCTGAAGGTTCAGCAGTATGATTTTCAATTTCAAAATCACATGATCCAAATCTTCTGCTTTCTCCTGGTATAATTGCAAATTTGTAATTTGACCTTGCAACATTAATTTCACCTACCGAGAGTCTCAGGTTATTAAGATCATTATGAGCACGAAGACAACTTTCATTATATTTTACAGCGCAATCTCTGCCTTTATATTTTTTACCTTTTTTAGAGCACTTATTGTTTCCCGATTTCCATTCGGGAGTTGACGAACATAGATTATGAGCTGTTACTATATGTTCAACTTCACTTTTTAAAGCTCGTTTTAGCAGTTTTTTTGAGGGAGTATAACCACAACTCTCAAAGTTAATTTCGTGTTTATTATTTATTGCACAATTACAATAAAAAGAGTTTTCATTTCTATCCAGAAAATAAAGAGCACGTTTTGCTTCTGAAAAGGTTCGAAATTTAGTATTCTGTAAAGAATTATTGTCAATAGAATATATCGCAACAAAAATGAAAATTAAAATAAAAGCAAACAGTCGATAATAAAAAGATCTCATAATTTAAATAATATTTTTTTGGTTACGTTTAATAATGTACTCTTGAGTTTCCAGATCAAGACCATCTAGATCAATATTTTCTTCAATAGTTTTTCGAATTCTTTTGGCCATTCCTGGACCCTTTCCGTAAGTAGATATAAAAAGAGAAAAATTCTTTTTTATTATTGCTGAAGGCGATATAAAACCAGACAGGTCAACTTTATCTATAAAATTAACAAGTATTTTTTCTTCACGAGCTTCCTGTGCAATCTCTTTTTCCAGTACACTGTCATTTATGCCAATATATGCCAGATTAAATCCTTTCAAATCACCATGCTGATAAGGCCGTTCAATTCTGGTTATCCAGTCAAACTGTTTAAATGGTTCACTTATTTGAGTAGCAATTACCGTAAGAGGAACTTTTAACTGAGAGAAGGTATGAAGCTTTTCTGCCGCTGCTTTGCCTGCACCAATAATAACTATTTTTAAATCAGTAAGGTCAATCATTACAGGTAAATATTTTTTATTATTTGAAGTACTCATTTGGGGACTACAATTTAAAAAGTTTTTACATTGTAAAAGAGTTTTACATCTACGGTTTTTATGTTTAAAATATCAAATCATTTACTTGAATTAGGATAATTTTGCGTCCAAATTATTTATTGAATGGTAAATTAAAAAAGTTGCATGACCTATTTATCATTATAATATAATATAAGAAAATGAGGAACGCATAGTGAAATCCGAAAAATATAAAGCAAAAACTCTTGGAGAACTTAAAAAAACAGGATATAAATATATTCCTATCCGGGAAGAGATTCGAAACAACGTCATTCAAAAATTAAAAAATAAAGAACAACTTTTTCCGGGAATTCATGGATACGAAGAGAGTGTTGAGCCTCAAATAATACACTCTCTTTTAAGCGGTCACCACACTGTTTTTTTGGGAGAAAAGGGACAAGCTAAAAGTCGCATTATGAGGTCGATTACCTCTTTTCTAGATGAATATATTCCCGTTATTGATGGAACCGATGTTTATGAAGATCCGTTTGCCTGTTTTAGCATTCAAGCAAAAAAAATGGTTGAATCTATGAAAGATGAATTGCCCATACGCTGGCTTCACCGAAGTGAAAGATATGGTGAACGATTATCAGCCGGCCTGAAAATAAGTGACCTGATCGGAGATATTGATCCTTCTAAAATTATTTCAGGTTCTCCATTAAACTCGGAAGGTGCACTCCATTTTGGAATCATACCAAGAACCAACCGCGGTATCTTTGCTATAAATGAACTTCCTGATCTCGACTATCTTGTTCAGGTTGCACTTTTTAATATCATGGAAGAAGGTGATATACAAATCAGGGGTTTTCCTTTTCAATTTCCATTAGATGTACTTATACTATTCTCTGCAAACCCGGGAGATTACAGCAGGTCGGGTAAAATTATTCCCCAGTTAAAAGACCGTATGGGAAGCGAAATAAGAACACATTACCCACTTGATCGAAAAACAAGTCTTACTATTACCCGGCAGGAGGCCTTTCTTCCGGAAAGTGAAATTCCGCTTGTTTTTCCCTCGTTTATGGAAGATATAAACGAAGAGCTTACCAGACAAGCCAGAAGTTCAAGGTTTATTAATCAACGTTCGGGGGTATCAGCCCGTTTTTCAGTAGCCAATTTTGAAACGCTGGCTGCAAGTGCAATGCGTCGCGCTCTTCTGCTTAACGAAAAAAAAGCCGTTGTAAGACCTACTGATATGGGAAATATCTTTTCTTCAGCCCTTGGAAAAATTGAGCTTGACCCTTATCGTGATGAGGCCGTTACCGAATATCATGTATTAAGTGGTTTAATTGAACAGGCATTTTCTGTCTGTTTTTCTGAAAAATTTAACTCTGCACAAATTGAGTCTAAAATTGATGGAATTGCCAGAGAGATAGAATCGTGCCGTTCAGTGGAAGCTTCTGACATGATGCCTTCTCCGGAGTATCGTCTGATACTGAAAAATGTTCCAGGATTATTTGATTTGATTTCAAGTCTGATTGATATTCATGATGATCATGAAGTTGCATCAGCTGTTGAATTTATATTAGAATCACTGGTTGCTCTTAAAAAAATATCACGAAAAAAATCAGGAAAACTAAACCAGTTCAGATCTGTCGACAGGTATTAATGAATATTCACAGTTATATTCCTTATGATGATAGCAGCGACCACCTGAACATACATGATTTGTATGCAAGGATTGGTGATTATTTAATGAAATATCAAATTGATCTTGATGAATCAATCGGACTAATGATGCTGAGAGGTGAAGTACCCAATATTTTTTTAAAACAGGCAGGTTTTGATGAATTTGTAAAGGAGCTGATAAATCAACTTGAAAGAGAGAAAAATGAAATTCTGGAAAAATATAACCCACAGCTAAGCCAGTCTGAGCTTAAAAATAATTTAAAAAACATAACCGAAAATTATTTTGAAGAGAACAATCCTGACCTAAAAAAAGATTTATCTCAAATTCTTGATCTGGATTCCTATTATAAATACCGCTGGCAAAAAAATACTGAGAATAAACATAAACAACAGTATGTACCTCCAATTATTAATAAAATTGGAGATATCTTGTCTAATATGGAACTACTCGAATCAGCTGAAAAAAACTTTAGATTCACAGGAAAACAAAAACTGGACTACTCAGAAATTATACCTGTGATTAAAAGAGTATTTGAAATTGAAAAACTTATTTTAGCTTTAAAAGAATCATTACAAAATGGTGATTTTTCTGCTTTGAACCCCGATCAATTGCGCAAAATTTTGGGTGAAGAACGTTATATGGAATTTCTTGAATTGCAGCAAAAAATAATTGAAACCATAAAAAAGATGCTCGAGGAAAAAGGATTTGTATATCAAAATGATCCTGATGAAGATTATCAACTCTCAGCCAAAGGCATTGATTATTTATCAAGCAGGTCTCTTTCTGAAATTTACAGTCATCTTCAAAATGATTCAAGCGGATTACCAGTAGAGAATATCAGTCCTGATGGAAACCAGGTAACTTCAAAAAGCAGAATTTATGAATTTGGAGATAACTTTTATAACATTGACTGGAACAGCTCCATTACTGATGCTTTTATAAAAAATAACAGACGGTTTAAACTTTCTGATATCTCTGTTTATGAATCAAGAGGTAATGCAAAAAACAGTATTGTAATACTGCTCGACATGTCTGGCTCAATGTATCGGTATGGAAGATTTTATTATGCCAAAAAAATGATTCTGGCACTTGATCGCCTTATGAAACTTGAACACCCCAGTGACAGAATAGAAATTATTGGATTTGGTTCTCTTGCAAAACGCTACTCTGTAAATGACATTGTTATGCTGCAACCTCACCCGGTTGTTTTTACAGATCCATTTATACGATTAAAACTTGATTTATCCCTGGATGAAGAAACAAAAAAAAGCTGGCCTCTTTATTTTACAAATCTTCAGGCGGGTCTTTCGTTATCGAGAAAATTATTGGGAACCAAAGAATCAAAAAACCGGCAAATTATACTTATTACTGATGGAGTTCCCACTGCTCATATTTCTCATAATAAACTGAATTTAAACTATCCCCCGGTTAAGCAGGATTTTCAGGAGGCATTAAAAGAGGCAGTATTATGTCGTGAGGATGATATTATTATAAATACTTTTTTACTTTCTGGCGAATGGTGGGAAAACTTTTTTAACAATTCAGAAGGAAATTCTTTTGCAACTGACTTTGTAAAAGCAACAGGAGGCCGCTTCTTTCAAACTGACCCAAATGAACTTGGAGTTATTGTACTTTATGATTTTATAACAGGCCGGAAAAAAGAGATTCGAATGAATAATTCAAAAGAAACTTCACAATAAATTTTCTTCTTTTAACCAGGAACTTAAATTGTCTAAAGCAGTAAAATTTCTGCTGAAAATTAAAAAATTTGCCCCTGATTTTTTAAATGTCATAACTTTCCCTCCATATATTTTTTGAAGATCCAGTAATTTGCTATTTTCAAATTCTGAACCAATCCATATAATTTTTTTATTTTCCAGATTTTTCTTTATTTTTGAAATCTCTTGTAAAAAAATATTTTCATTAGGAGATACTATAATAAATGCAGCACAGTTAAAATAGTGAGAATTCAAAACTACCCGCCCGGAAAGGTTTCCGGATGTCATAATAACATTATCTGGATTAATCATGCCTGGTTCATTGGACATCTCTTTTAATTCAATATCTATGGCCGGCCAGTTTTGTAAAAGAGGTGATTTTGCAAGATACCTTTTTACTCTTTGTATCTGATAGCTTTCTTTATCGTAATCAAATGAATTCAGTCCGGCAAAAATGATCGTCTTTAGAATATTATTAAAATATATTGCGATTTCATTTTCAACAGCGTTGTAGGTAGAAGAATTTGTAAAAATCAAAAGGGCAGATTTTTTTTCATTTTCTGACTTGTGATACAAATACCAGGTTTGATTATTTCCATTAAGTGAAACAAAAGTTCTGGAATCGATATCAAATTTTAAAGGTTGAAAACTGCTCCACTGGGTCTCTTCAGCACTGCCCGGAATTAATAATATAAAATTTACTGAAATAATAATTATTAAACGGACAAGCTTCATGTTACCTTCAGGTAATCCATTAAAACGTCCCTGTCTTATTGCGGATTAAATATTATTTCAGTCTTCCGTGTCTGTTAGTTTAAATTTTATTATATCAGGTAAACAGACAACTCTATTTTTTATAAAATATGTTATCGTCGCCAAAACATATTGAGCCATTTGAAGCTTCTTTTTTTATGCTCCTGAAGAAAGTCTTCCATATGTTGAATTACTTCATTGGGCTTGGTTAGATATACATTATGACCACTGTTGCCAATTATACGAAGCACAGCACGCGGCATTTTTCGGGCTAGCGATTCTGCAAAATCAGCAGGAGTTAATTTATCGCGTTTACCATAAATCAGAAGTACCGGTTTACTGTTTTTGGGCAAATCATTCAGTAGAGTGCGATTTAAAAAGCTTCTCAGGTATCCACGAGCTGCATGTAAAGGATGATTTTTCATTTTTTGATTATAATGTTCTGTTTTACCCGGCATCTTGCCATCAATGCGCCAGTATTCAGACTTTCGACCATCAAAGGGAAATTTATCCTGCATAGATCGATAGCGCAAACTTAAATAAAGAATTATAGTATTTAGTTTTAATAATTTATCTATTTCATATTCACTTATTTTAAAATCGACAAGAGTTGATATTAAAACTACACACTGAATCAAGTCAGGATAATCTATGGCAATTTTTAAGGCAATATAAGAACCAAGGGAGGCGCCAGCAATATGAATGGTAGCACCTTCATTTTTAAAGTGCTTTAATAAAGTGACCATTGCCTGAATCGAGTCCTGAATAGAAAAATTGAAATCTTTTGATTTATAACTTTTTCCGTGCCCGGGAAGATCTGGTGCAATTACACGATATTTTGCCGAAAAATGCTCTATATATGGTTGATAACACTCTTCAGAATTTTGGTACCATCCATGAATCAAAAAAAGGATATCACCTTTTCCGCGATCAATAAAATACAAGCGTTTGGTAACTCCGTTTTTGTCCTCATATGTGAGGTATGCCATAGACAATATTGAGAAGCTATCATAGCCATGCAACTTTATTTTATGGTTAGTTTTGGAAAACGCTAATGTGCCATTACTTGGACAAAATTTTAAAATTTAATTTTAACGGGCTGTTTTTTAAAAGTATAAATCTAATTTTTTTGATTTATGTAATAAATATCTGGTAAAATCATATTATCTATTTTAATCATTATTATAAACATTTTTTGGCAGAAGAAAATTTAGCCCATAAAAGATTTCTTTTATGTCGAGTCCGGGGAGATAGGTGACGAAATCATGCTGATTTAGCGAGCCTTACACCGTAGAATTTTTCATAGGGCGTCAAACCATTTAAAGACCAGTGAGGTCTTTTTTTGTTATAAAATTCGA
>Ga0224495_10000173_pt1 | contig 51382 bp, 37 predicted proteins | sample SF_Jul11_sed_USG_FD_168128 | JGI IMG/M metagenome (GOLD analysis project Ga0224495, IMG submission 168128) | Sediment microbial communities from San Francisco Bay, California, United States - SF_Jul11_sed_USGS_4_1 | ecosystem: Environmental > Aquatic > Marine > Sediment | place: USA: California...
ACAGATGTCAGTTTGGGGGGGGGGATTTTTACTTTAACTGTCACTCAAGGGAATCCAATTGTGAGCCAGGGTTCAATAGCAACTCCGGTTGTTATCGTAGCCGGTACTACATATAGAGGTACAGTAGGTCCATTAGCTGCTTCTTATTATCAGGTAACAGTTCTGGTCAGTACAGAGTATGTTGCCAGTTTAACATCAATGTCTAACAACTTTAATATAGATATATATGTAGCATCTACATATACTACAAGCAAAGCTGCTTCTGCCAATCTGGGTACATTGCCAGATTATGCAATATACAGTACAACTGCCGCTCAAACAACTTTATGGATAAAAGTTACAGATGTTAGTGGCATTGGCGGGACGTTTTCATTAACTGTGGCAAGTGGTAATACGACTTCTGATCCGATTATGCTTGAGCTGGCTGCACCAGGTTTACCTTCGTCATTTGCAACGAATATATCTGCGAACACTTTTCGTTATTATACCGCTACCATTAATAAAGGTTTTCATGATTTTCGTTTAACTAACCTTACGAATGATATAGATATTTATGTTTATTCTGATCCTGCTATGACAGGCATTCTTATCTGTAAATCAACAATGTTTTTTTTGGCAAATGAAAATTGTGCTACAAATATACCAGATACTATAAACCAGATATATATTAAAGTAAAATCTTATGGAGCAGCAGCAAATTTTACTGTCTCAGTCAATGTTATTTCTACACCAGGTTTGCCTGTGCAGTTGTATAACTTTGAAACAGGTATAATACCTGTTGATTTTGTAAATAATGACACAGTGCCCTGGTCTGTTGATGCGACCACCTCTGCAGCGGGCGGGACTAAAAGTTTAAAAACAAAAACAGGCGGTAATAATTCAGAAAGTTGTTTTTCTATTTATATTCGAGGTGGAAACAGTTTGACTTTTCAAAGTCAAGTAGATACAGAAAAGAATTTTGATTTCTTGATTTTATACATTGATGATCTTTTTATTTTTTCAAGAAGTGGCACAATTGCGGTAGATGGTGGTGCTTGGGGGCCATCACCGAATACATATGCATTGGGTTCAAATGGGAATATTAGTTTAGTCAATACAATTAAATTTTGCTATAAAAAAGATGTTACTGCCTTTTCGGGCTCGGATACTGTATGGGTGGATAATATTAATATTCAATAACCATAATTTAAAAAACGAACCATTTAACAGGCTATGTAAATCTATTTTTTCTGCTACCTGAATTCTTTAGTAGTAAAGATGTGAAAATTAAATTTGTTTATCTGGGTACATTTGACTGGTTTGCCCTTATTGATAATGTGAAAATTATGGGCTATTAAGTTTTCAGTGTTTTTTTATTTGTTGCACTAAATAGTATTCTCACCTGCTGTCGCGGGCGAAAAGGTCAGATTTGTAAATCAGGTCAAACATCAGGATCAAAAAATGTGATGTGGACAGATTTCTGAAATAAAAAAGTCTTGCAATTTAACAGATGCGAAATACCTGCTCTTCGCAGCGGCACCGAAGGCGGGTTATGAGAAGGGCTTATTATTGAATCAGGGTATACTTCTTTTTTTGATAGCAGCGCAAGCTAAAGCCGCCGGGCCTTTAAAAAATATATAAAATGTTATGGCAAAGGCTAGTTATGTGTTATTGGACATATAATAGATGTGCATAAGTAATTGACAAAATCAATATTATTTGGTATATGGTCTGCTAACTGCAGCAATAGAGTGTTAATTGTATAGACGAAACACCTTTTTTATGGCAGTACAGGAGATATTATGAGCCCTTTATTAGCAAAATATAAAAGCCCAATGCATCTGTTAGTCATTGCTTCATTAATATGGACTTTAAATTGTGGCGATGCGCCTTCAATTGCCGCATCGATTGATCAGGCAAGTGCTGGTTCACCGGGAATTCTGGCCACAGTACCAGTGGATTTAGACCCTGCTTACCCAAAAAATAAAGATGTTCTGATAGCATTTAATAGAGATATGGATCCCTTATCGGTTGAGACCAATATTTCTGTATCACCGGCACCCACAGCACCAGCGGTTCTTAGTGTAATTTATTCATCAACTGCAAAGTCAGCTGTGCTCAGTTTTCCTAAAACAAAAAATACCACTTATACTATAACGGTTCCAGGAACTATAATTGATACGACTGGCGTTTCTATAGGTCAGAATACAATATTTTCTTTTACTGCAGGGAACATTGATAACAAAGCAGCAAATATTATTTTGAAAATTCCAATGACTGCAACACTTAATGTGCCTGTGACTACTTCGATTACAGCATCATTTGATGATGATATGAACCCTCTTTCTATAGTGCCAGCAGGTCAAAGTACGAGTACATCATTTACTGTTAATGAATTTGATCCATTGACAGGTGCTTTAGGTGCGGTTGTACCTGGTGATTATTATTACATAACGATTGCAAAAAGTTTAATGTTTTTTCCAGCACAGGCTTTATTAAATAATAAAACTTATAAAGTCAGTTTAACTAATGTTTTAACAGACCTGGCGGGGAATGCATCAGCGCCTTTAAGCTGGACATTTACCACGAAACCTGATACAACTCCGCCTGCAATTATTTCATCAAATCCTATGTCTGGTTCAACAGGTGTTTCTAATAATTCTGCGGTAAATATTCAGTTTTCTGAGCCTATGAATGCTTTAACAATGTGTAACGGGGTTTCATTAAATGCTACAGGTGTATCTTTTATGACACCCGATAATACAGGAATAGCAGTTTCTGCAACATGCAGTTATGACACAGTCACCAATAGTTTAATTGTAACACCATTATTACTTGGAAACCAGACAATGTATACCCTTTATTTAACATCCGCAGTTACTGATGCTAATGGTGTTGCACTTGTACCATATTCGCTTTCTTTTACAACAAGTAGTTCAAGTGATACTGTACAACCTTTTATAACATCAGTACAACCAACTACCGGGGCAACAAACGTTGCACTGAATAGTAATATTCAAATAAACTTCTCAGAGACTATAAATACTGCATCTTTAAACGGTGCTGTGTCTCTTGTGCAGACAAATAGTGGTACTCCTGTAGCAGGTTTACTTTTGTATGACGGGAGTACAAATAGTGGATTGTTTATGCCTTCGCAAAATCTTTTGGCTTCAACAAATTATACTCTAAATATAATCGGCACAATCAGCGACTCGGCAGGCAATCTGCTTGTTTCAGGTCAATCATCAACATTTACCACTGGATTACAAATTGATGCTACAGCTCCGACTATTTTAACAACTATTCCTGCTGCCGGGTCCATGGGATTTCCTGACACTGCTTCCATTCAGGCTGTTTTCAGCGAAGATATTTCATCATCAACAATGAATAACTCTCATTTTACATTGTCTGATGGAGCTACAACAGTTACTGGTAGTGTAACTTATGATGCTGCAACACGAACTGCTTCGTTTTTGCCCACTTTACCCTTGAATCATGGTTCTATATATACTGCAACTATATCAAGCATGGTAACCGATCCAACGGGAAACAGGCTTGCTCAAGATTTTAGCTGGTCTTTTTCTTCTGGATCTTTGACGAATACCAACCCTTTTATTGTGGCGGTTTCTCCACCCGATAATAGTATAAATGTACCGATTACCACTACATTAACCCAGGTTGCCTTTAATTCTTCTTTAAGTACAGTATTGACAACATCATCGTTTGTCATTGATGCCTATAATATTGCGACCAATACTACGACTCACTTTTCGCCTGTTTCTGTCAACTATTCGCCTGCTTTGAAAACAGCGGAAATAATTTTACCACAATTAACATCAAATACCCTTTATCATGTAAATTTACTTGGTCCTGTAACAGATTCGACTGGTGCAATTTCAACTACGGGCTTTAGTTGGAATTTTACTACTGAAACGGTTCCTCATCAGATCAATGTTGTGATCAATGGTCTTGCAGGTAATCTGGTTTTACAGAACAATGGTGCTGATAACCTGATTATACCCCCTGGATCAACTACAGCGGTATTTAACACTACGTTAATTGATATGTCTGCATATTCGATTACAGTATTAAACCAACCATTTGGACAAACTTGTTCTATATTAAATAGTACAGGTATAGTAAATAGCAGTGATGTAACGGTAAATGTTAATTGTATTATAAATACATATACCGTTTCTGGTTCTGTGACTGGTCTTGCGCCTGGAAATTACATTACACTTTCTGACGGTACTAATCCTGTTGTGACATTAACAGATGTAAATCCAACCTATTCCTTCAGTTACCTTGATGGCACTAATTATATTATTTCGGTTGCTAATCAACCTCTCTCTCCGATGCAGATGTGTACGGGAATGGTACCTACTTCTGGTCTTGTGAGCGGTTCAAATATTACCGGTGCTGATTTTAATTGTATAACTCAGCAGTTTTCAGTATCAGGTGTAATTACCGGTCTTGCAGGTAGCAATTTACAGCTGTCTTTAAATAATATAGAGACAATTATTATTAATCCTGTTGCCACAGTTTTTTCGTTTTTAACAAATATAACTGATAGTAGCAGTTATATTGTGGTGGTTGCAACACAACCGCAGAACGTAAATCAAACCTGTATAATAACAGGCGCAGCTGGTATCATACAGGGTGGTAATGCCTCGGTAAGTATAAATTGTACAACCAATCAATATAAAGTAGGCGGAGTACTTACAGGTCTTGCCCCTGGTAATAATTTTGTAATTGATAACAATGGTATCGATCCATTAGTATTGAGCAGTAATGGAACTTTTTATTTTAATAGTCTGATTTCAGATGGTGCGGGGTATATGGTTTCGATTTCTGCGCAACCTTTGGTTCCGCCTCAACAGTGCTCCATCACAGCAGCAAACGGTAGTGGCTTAATTGCGGGTGCTGATATTAATAATATTAATATCGATTGTAAAAATTACTATAGTATTAGTGGTAATATAATAAATCTTTATGGGTCTATTACACTTCGAAATAATGGTATAGACGATTTAGCATTTTCGGGTAACGGTGGAAATTTTCCATTTACATTTTATACCCCTTTACCGGATTTTTCTGTTTATAATATTAGCTATATTCCATTAAAAAATAAAACAGGAATAATTGTAAATTGTACCATAACTAATGGTAATGGGGTTTTAAATGGCGCTGATGTATCAAATATCGTGATCGACTGTGCACCACAGGTATATACAATAAGTGGTAATATTAGCGGCCTGAAATCTACAGGGTTGATTGTTGAACTCACTTATGGAGACATGTATACTGGTGCAGTGTATTGGGAGCAATTAAGCATTAATATAAATGGGGCTTATACATTTAATTCTTTAATACCTGATCAATCTACATATTTGATCAATTTTGTTCAGCCTAAGGGTCAATTTTGTAGTGTTAACAATCCAAATTTTACCAAGGCAATCATAACTTCAAATCTTATTGATATGAATATAAGTTGTATAGATAATACATATACTGTTTCGGGTTCTGTGACTGGTCTTACACCTGGTAATTATGTAACATTACAAGACCGTTATTCGGGTCAAACTATTACTGTAACAGATATGGCACCAAATTATTCGTTTACTTATACGGATGGTGCTCTTTATAAGATAGTTGTTTTGATACAACCAGTATCCCCGAATCAAACATGCAATGCTGCTGGAGTAACCAATGGAACCATAAACGGAGCCAATATTTTCTGGGTAGATTTTGTTTGTACAACGCAACAATATATGGTTAATGCAATCGTTACAGGGTTAAATGGTACTGGATTGCAGGTTAACTTAAATAACACAGAAACAATAACCCTGACAAATGGTACTACCATGTTTAATTTTAATACTCTTTTGTTTGAAGGTAGCCCCTATTTTGTTTCCGTTCTTACACAACCTTCATCTTTAAATCAAACCTGTACGATTACCAATAATTTTGGAATAGTTAATGGAGCCGCTATAATTGTTTCCATAGATTGTATTACAAATAAATACAATATTGATGTAGCAGTTAATGGTATGACAGGTAGTGGTTTAAATATTTTATATAATAATACAACCAGTTATACTTATAACGCCAACGGAGTCTATAATATAGGTCAGTTAACAGGTGGTACTTCGTATACCCTTGATGTGCGGCAAAACCCCTTTGCCCCTGATAATCGTTGTTTATTTTATAATGGCGCCATAGAGCTTGGATATACTATTTCCGGAACGGTCTCTACTGATATGATAATAGATATCAACTGTTCCGGGTCGGTTATAGCTTCTGTAAGCAATCTCAGCGCACAAATAGTCAGTATGAGTCAAATTGATCTCACCTGGAATAACCCTGCAGATAGTTATTATGCTGGCACTCTCGTTCTAAAAAAAGAGGGTAGCAGTGTTACAGGACCTTTTGACCCCAATGCTACAGTAGTCTGTTCTGGTCTAAACAGCCAGTGTACAGCATTGGTAAATGGACAAAAAATGAATTATTTTTCTGTTTATACTTATGATCAGATTTTAACCTATTCAATGCCCTCCGAGATAAAAAGAAGTACTACAATTGGCAATTTTTGGGATTTTCCTGTTGCAGGTACTCCAGGAAATTTGTTTCCACAGGATACCAGTTATCTGGCTGATGCAATCTGGACGGGTACTGAATATATTGCAGTGGGGCAACGATATTATGCTTCAAGCAATACTGCAGAAGCAGCTATAATTAAAAGCAGTGATAACCTTCATTGGACCGAAATAACAATTCCATTAGGGGCTGCTAGTTTTCTTGAAGATATTGCATGGTCAGGTAGCCGCTTCGTTGCAGTAGGTATTGATAGCGCTTCTAAAGGTGCAATTATTGCAAGTAATGACGGAGCAGTATGGAACATTGTCTATTCTACGATAAATAATACTTCATTAACAGGAGTTGTATGGAGTGGTACCATGTTCATTGCAATAGGTTTTGATTTAATTGCAGGCAATGCAATAATTATAACAAGTAATGATGGAATTACATGGGTTACTCAAAACAGTCCGGTTATTAATAATGCAACCTCAATTTATTTTACCTCTATCGAATATTCAGGAATGCAATCTGTTATTGCAGGTCAGTATTTTGATACTTCATTAAATATGTGGCAAAGTTTAATTTTAACAAGTAGTGATGGCGCAAATTGGTTACAGCAAAGTTTAAATATCAATGATTATAATTTTGTTAACTCTATTAAATGGACTGGTTTTCAATATGTGGCTGTTGGTCAAGTACGTGATGCGATAACGTTAACATATAATGCCTTGATTGCAACAAGCGCCGATGGGGTAACATGGAGTTTTCAAAGCCTAAATTCCGGACCTATTACCCAACTTAATGACATAGTCTGGGCAGGTGGTCAATACATTGCCGTTGGGTCAACAAATAACCAACCATTACTTATAAAAAGCAATGATGGCATTAACTGGACAGTAGATACTTCATTGTTTGATGCATCTTATAATATATCATTAGATAGCATAATCTGGACGGGAACAACGTATATGGTGACAGGTTATATCAATTCTAACAGGTTTTCGAACGTCTTCGGCGGGGCAGTTTATAGCAGCACAAATGGTATGACATGGAGTGTTCAAAAATCATTAAATAATTTTTCCCCCAATAATTTTAATGGAATTGCCAATAACGGTAATATGTATATATCTGTTTCAGGTTTTTATAAGGGTTGGAATTCCTTAATAGAAAAAAGAATAGGAATCCAACCTTTCGGGGGAATCATGCAAAGCACAGATGGGGTTCTTTGGATGCCCATTTCAGGAAGTTCAATATACTACCTTAACGACATAATCTGGGTAAATAATCAATTTATTGCTGTAGGTGATTCAGGTACAATTCTTTTAAGTAGTAATGGAGTCACCTGGAGTAATATTATTCCCAATGATCCTAACTATTTAGCTTATCGTTTTACTTCAATTATATGGACTGGTAGTAATTATATGGTCACGGGTATAGCTGACAATATGGGTACTGATTTCATAATGACGAGTTCTGATGGACTTAACTGGTCTACCCAGATTTTATTATCAAGCAGTCAATTGAATGAAGCTTCTTTCAACGGAAGCAGATATGTTCTTGTGGGTTCAAATAGTAATGTACTGTCAAAGATTCCACTTTCAAATTTAGTGACAAGTAGTGATGGTATAAATTGGAGTTACAACAATATACCTAATATTGATTTTTATAGTGTTGTTTGGTCGGGTACCATGTTTATTGCTGTTGGTTATGATAAGTTAAATATGACAAGTGCAATATTCAGCAGTAATGATGGGGTCAGCTGGTCTCAACAAAATGCAGGTATTGGCAATAATCAACTTCGTTCGATAATATGGGATGGCTCTCAGTTCATTGCGGCGGGCGGAACAGATACCTCTTTGGGTGTTGTGCTAACCAGTCCAGATGGGATAACCTGGGGTTCTCAAAATCTGCCCATTAATACCTCTACGCTCAACAATTTGTTACTTGATCGCGATACTGTATGGGCTGTAGGTGAAAAGGGAACGGCTATCATATCTCAATAAACAAAATTAATAGATTTGCTAAATAAGATGTCATTTCGCTTTATTACAGAAATGGCATCTTGATTAACTTGCACTAAATAGTATTCTCACCTGCTGTCGCGGGCGAAAAGGTCAGATTTGTAAATCAGGTCAAACATCAAGTTCAAGAAACGTGATGTGGACAGATTTCTGGAATCAAAAAGTCTTGCAATTTAACAGATGCGAAATACCTGCTCTTCGCAGCGGCACCGAAGGCGGGTTATGAGAAGGGGTTTATTTTTGAATCAGGGTATACTTCTTTCTCGATAGCAGCGCAAGCTAAAGCCGCCGGGCCTAAAAATTTCTTGACATTTTAATTTATAATAGATACCTAGATTTTATGGTAAGAAAAAGTATAGTTTATATATTGATTTTTTTCATGAACAGTTATGTTTTTGGAAAAGAAGGAAAAGATATTCATCAGGCTATTGTTGATGGAAATGTTAATGAGGTTAAAAGTTTAATTTCAAACAAGCGGAATATAGGTCTGAGAAACAAGAAAGGGCGGACTCCTCTTATGACGGCAGCTAATAGTGGCCAGAAAGAAATTGTTAAAATTCTTCTTGATGCAAAGGCAAATGTAAATGACAAGGATACTGAATACAGTACTACTGCATTGATGCTGGCAGCTGAAAAGGGTCATCATGAAATTGTTAATCTTTTGATTGCGGCTAAGGTTGATATAAATGCTCTCGATAATGGGGGTTATTGTGCCTTAATGTATGCAACGGCATCTCAAAATGATGTAAAAATAGTAACAACTTTGATTCGTGCCAGAGCCAATATAAATCTGCAAAACGAGGCGGGAGTTACCCCTTTGATGTTTGCTGTGTCACTTGACAAGATTGAGGTTGTTAAGTTACTTGTAAACGCAAAAGTTGACTTGAATATTAAAAACAAGAAAGGTCAGAGTGCTTTGTCTATAGCAATGGATAAAAAGAATCAGCCAATGACAGATCTTCTTCAAAAAGCAGGGGCAAAATAACAATAGTTATTATTCAAATTATTGTTAAAAGTAATTTATTTAAAATAGTTTTCAACCGTTGTATGATGGCCTGTTAATGATTTTTTTGTGGGGTTATCAGGTGCAGCGGTTGAAATACGATAACGCAAGGTTTCAATTCAATTTTATAATATACAATATAACAAACCCATTATAGAATACTTAGAAGTAAAAATTAAAATTTAGAAGAATACAAATGAAAACAAAAATAGTAATTTTTTTGGTAGCACTGCTTTTTATATTGAATTGCGGTCAGAGTCCCAATGCGGAGCACCCTACGCCCCCTACGATGGTAACGGAGTATTATACCTATTCCACAAATGACACTGTTAAAACTATTAAAGATACTTATGGTATAGACCTGGTGCCTGAAATCGGTAAGTCGACATCAGCAGTTGCGCAAAGTGGAGTTTACCGCGTGAATAAAAATGGTGCTACTGATCCGGTAACAAATACAACAAAAGACATTCTGGATATTGCTATTAGTACAAATAAAGAGACAACTTTTACAACCTCCAATACAACGACTTATACTAAAGATACAACTCTTCAGGCAGTTATTCCCTGAGGGTTGCAGTATTATTTAGACTGAACGTTTGAAAGAGCGCCTTTTAAAAGCGCTCTTTTGCTATTTTTCATCAGACTTTTCAAAAACATATTTAAATTTGTGTTGACTGCTTTGAAAAGGCGAATCTCATTGTTCTATGGGCAATCTGAGAAAAAAAGTTTGCATCATTTTTTTTACAGGTTTATTGACTGTACCAGTTTTTAAGCCTCTTTTGGCCAAAACAGAGTACGAAATACAACTTCAGAACAGCTACCGCATCAAAGCTGGAGATCACTCGACTGATCAGGATCTCTATCAGTTTCATGCTTTTAATATTATATTTAATTCTCAATTTTTTCTGAGTTATAATGCGGGTTTACGAAAAGATCTTGATAGTAACAGTTCAGCGTATCTTAAAGGAAATATTGATTCGACTGATTACTCAATGCGTGAAATCAATGATTCTATAAACCGCAACAGAAAACTGGAGTATCGTATTTATGAGGCATCTTTAAATTATGAAACCGATAAGGTAAAGGTAGCGATGGGCAGAAACTTTGCCTATAAATACAGTTACCAGATTTATGATGGTGTCAGCACAGTTCTGGCTCCTGTGAAGTGGTTTGTTTTTGATTTTTTTGGCGGTATTCCATGGAAGTATAATTACAAAAAATATTATGTAAACGGTGAATACACGGCAGGTTCCGGGTTTTCGCTGCTGCCTTTAAAGGGTAAGCTTTTGTTTGATGTTCGTTATATGAATTTGAATCAGCAAAGTTATACTCAGGCAACTACGGTAAATGCACCTGTATCAGATAATATAATTCGGTCTGATGACCTGGTTCAGGCAAAAAGCGGAGTATATCTTTACAGGCCGGTTCAGTTCAATATAAGTTCTTCTCTTTTAAACGCAAAACCATATAATGCTGAAACTGTATTATTTGGTCAATGGGATAATCTTCTTCTTGATTACTCTCTGGGTTACTACAACCAGTTTTACAGCATGGAAAATCATACTTCTCATTTGAATTTATATTCTACATTGTTAACGGCAGCCCGCCCTTATCAGCGAGTTTCGAGTCGTGTTCAAAAAAGTTTTGCTAACTGGTTGAACCAGGAGGGATTTCTTAATGACATTGAGTTAGAGTTTGATTATGAAAAGAGATTTGTTCAGCCCAAAAACAGAAACCGGTTTAATGCTGAATATGATATGCTTCGAGCCGGTTTTATAACTGCATTTCGTAATAAACTTTTTTTGCAGCTGTTTTGCGACTATTTTGTTACAAAAGCAATCAAGAATAATACTATTTCTGCAGGTGGAGAGTTGAATAAAAAATGGAAAACAGTTACCCTTGCGATAGGAAGCGGTTATTATTTTTATAAATTTGAAAGTGACTATTATAATATGTTATTTGAGGATACTTTTAATGCAAGAGAGTATTATATTAATTTCAAGTGGAAAATCAATAAATATGTACTTGTTCAAACAAAAACAGTATATGAGTGGGCTCATTTGAAATCTTTAACTGATGCCACTACAGATCCTCTGCTTGAAAATCAAATTTATATGGAGAACAGAGATTATTTAACACTGAAATTTACAGTGATAAATCAAATATAAAAATGAAATTTAAAAATAAATCAGCTTTTTTTATTTTAATATCTTTTGTACTGGTACTTTGTGCCTATGGGGTAATGGCAATTACAGCTCAAAAAAAAATCGGTATAAAGATGAATCACAAGCTGCATATTCAGACTTTCTCTCTCGATTGTGAAACTTGTCATAGCGCATCTAAAAATGGTAAATTAATGACCATGCCTGATCATGAAGTCTGCCAGAGCTGTCACTCAATGGAAAGTGAGAATGATTGTAAAATGTGCCATACAACCAAAGCTCCTTTTTCGGGACTTAGAAAAGAGCAGATCTTTAAAGATACGTTTTTCAGTCATGCTACTCATGCGGCAAAAAAAATAGATTGCCTTGCATGTCATGAAAATGTTTCCATATTAAAAACAATAACGGCGAATGAGGCTCTTCCTCAAATGGGCGAGTGTATAGCGTGTCATGAAACAAGAAAAGTGGTAAACGGATCAAATTGTACTTTTTGTCACTCTGAAGATATTACATCATCTAAACCGGTGTCACACTCTCCTCTCTGGCTGATAACACACGGTAGAAACAAAAATTTTACGCAGGTAAAAAAAGAGTGCGAACTTTGTCATACTTCACAAATTGCAGGAACTTGCAGTGATTGTCATATGCGGGAGGCACCTAAAAATCACAATTTATCATTTCGTTTAAATGGTCACGCACGTTCCGCTACAGTCGATAGGGAATCATGTTCAATTTGCCATAATGAAAGTTCGTGTATTGAGTGCCACGCGACTACCGCACCTTTTTCACATTCTGCAATGTATGGAACTCCTTTTAATCGTCATTGTAATAATTGTCATATGGAATCTGCAAACTGGGGCACCATGTCAGGAACGAGAAATAATTGTACATTTTGTCATACGATGGCAGGAGCCAACCAGAAACATTTAAATGTTCCACCTATGCCGGGAGTAAATCATATTCAAACAGATTGTCTTTATTGTCACCAGTTTGGAGGCGGAAAAAATATTCCTCCTATGAAGCATCCTAAAACCGGCCCTAATGCAACTTGTATTGAGTGTCATAAATAAAATCCACCAGAAGCTGATTTGATTCCTCTTGCAGCTGCCAGAGATCATTTCTGGCAGCTGCTTAAACAAGAAATTTTTTAGAGACGATATTCAATTCCAGCCGATAAACCCCCGTTCATATGGCTTAACTTCGTTTCACCGCCATTTGCCCATTTCAGGTTTGAACCCAGATAGTATATATACCTTAATTCAAATAAAAATGATAATTCAGAAGATATAGGATAGATGGTTCCTATTTCACTTCTTACTCCGTATGAAAAACCTGTTCCTTTCATGTAACCACTTTTACTTTGAATGGTAACCATTTCGACACCGTTATGAACACTGTGCATTACTGGTGGCACATCAATGTAATAAATATTATAAGCTAAATCAAATCCACCTCCGGCGATAACACTGATTTTTCCGAATAGTGGAAATTGACGTGTAATAACGGGTGCCAGATTTACAGAGGTTAAAGATTCATCCTGGGAGTAACTTCCGCCTGAAACAGATTTATCGCTGATCATTACGGTTGTTGGTATACCCATGCGATAAGAGATGTCTATGCCACTTGAGAGATTCTTTGTTAAAAAATATCTCAGGGCAAATGTCAGATCAGCGCCATGGCCATATATTAAAGGGTCGCTGCTTCCTTGAACTCTGGTTAAAGCCATTGCATAACCTCCTTTTAAAGAGTAATGCATATTTGTATTTACAGATTTTTCAGAATCTTCAACCTTTGTTAAGTCAGCAGAATCAGTTTGATCTGACTTCTGTTCAGTTTCTACGGAAACCGCAGGTTCTTCTGTCACATTACCATTTTGCTGATCTTCTTCTATCTGCTCCTGACCCATCAAGGGCATTAAACCAATTAAGGAGTACATTGTTACCCATCGTATTATTTTTAAGGTTGAACGGGCAATATTAAGTATTTTCATAAATTGCTCCTTGGTATTCGGTTACCACCTAAGGTCGGGTTGCAAAAGTTCCAGCAAGTGTGCAATCATAGGCCGCAGAGAATACAATTCCCGGCAGGGTTTTTAAATCTGTGCAGCTGTCATATAGCAACTGGTACTCATAGGTACTGTTGTGTATACCCATACTCTTATCTTCTAAAACCAGTTTAAAGTTATAGAGGGCTTTCGCAAATCGGGTTACCGGTGATGTTGCAGTTGCTGCTGCATCTGCAGGAATACTCGCACTAAAGCCTGCATGAACGCAAGCGGGTCCCAAAAATTTGGTTGTATCTGCAAAGGTGTTATCAGCCATTTTCTGCCATTTAATTGTCTTTCCGGCAGATACTGCTGTTAAAGCATCTTGTAATAAACCATTACAGCTGGCCGCAGGATCAGCCATTATTTTTAACAAACCATTCATTTTAGCATAATGTTGCGCTGAGGTAAATCCTGATCCGCCAGTTTTGTCTACATAAGCTTTGCCTTTGGGTAAATAACCACCAGCGGTCATTGCTCCAAATGCCCCGACCACTTTTCCCGCAACGGTTTGCGTAGAAACAGCGTCATGACAATTTGAGAAGGTACAACCGGCCTTGTTCGCTGCAGGGGCACCATGAACAATACCAGAAACATTCATGGAGTGACCACCAACACCTGGAGAAAGAGAATACCTTAAAACAGGATCAAGGTTGGCAAAATCATCAGCCATGTGGCAGTTTACACAATTTGCCTCAGGTTCTGTACTGTGCTGGGATTTTCCGTAGGTTAACCCGGTATACTCTGCACCACCTTTACCTAACAAGACGTCAGTCTGAGGGCCATGATGCGGACCCCAGTAACTTGCAAAAGAGGTTAAAGAACCTCCCTGGACATTTGCTAATATCATATCATTTGCAGCTGGAAAACCGCTTAATCTTACCTGGTGACAACTTGCGCATTGTGATCCTTTGGTTTTTACAGTAGTCGCCGATGAGGTATCATTATAGATAGCACCGGTCTGTGTTACCACAGTAGAAGCAGGGAGAACTGTAAGATCAAAATTTTGATTTGCATGCGGAGCATGACAGGTAAAACAATTCAATGGTGATGGATTAGTAATGCTATCAGCATTTATGGCTAAAGTATACGCAGAACCTGATGACCAGTCTACCGTTCCATAATCTCCATTTATTCGCTTCAAGAAACCTTCTTTTGTATGGCACACTTGACACCCCTGGCCATTGGAATAGAAAGCATCAGAGCCATGCCATTCATACCCGGCAACATACCATACATTGGCAGGTGGTATTAATGTAGTATCATAGTATGAGCCATAAATAGGCGCTCTCAATCCATTTGCATGAACCGACTCAGCCCATCCTGCCTGTGCCCACTGCATTTTGTTTGCTGAAAGGGTGTTTTCTCCATGACACTCATAACAACTTGGAGCCGTCGCAGTTACACTTTGAGCTTTCAATGGATTATTTCGATTATTTGCACAATTAAATTGAAATATTACAACGATAAAAATTATCGTCAGATGTTTAATAAGATTCATAATTTTACCTCCGCACGAATCCTATTAATATAGTATATAATGAAGTTGATAGTTGTCAATTATTTGTCAGAAACTTGTACCAAATTTGTCGGGTTTTATTTTTTAATTTGGTATTTTTATGTCGCATAACCTGCAAATTAACGTAGTTATACGAAAATGATTTGTTTATCTGTATATTTCAGGAAAATATTAAAGAATCAATTTCATCAAATGAGTGAATAGTTTTGAATTCGCTGGAAAGAGAAGAGTTTTCCCGTACAGCAAGAAGGGTTTGCATACCGGCTTTTTTTGCGGCAATCAGCTCTTCTGCAACATCCGAAATAAAAAGAATTTCTTCAGATTTTGTTTCGAGTTTTTGGGCAATTTTAGTGTATGATAGAGTTTCTTTTTTTCCACCGGTAGTGGTATCAAAATAATAACTTATAAATGGTGATAAATCTCCAGAATCACTATATTTAAAATATAGTTTTTGTGCCTGTATAGAACCTGAGCTATAGATAGAAAGTATTATTCCCTTTTGTTTCCATTTTTTAAAGGCAGGCAAAACATCGCTATACAGATGGCCTTTTAAAGCTTTCTTTTCAAAAGATTCTTTCCATATTAAGCCCTGAACCTGCTTTAAAAAAGTATCTTTAATATCATTTTTTATAAAATCTTTCAATAGTTGAATAACATCTTCATTTGTAATATTTTCTATTTTCTTTAAGAGATGCTTTGCTGCCGTTGATTTAAACTTTTCCAAATCACATTGAAGTTCAGGATTGCCTGCATTGGTTTTGATAAATGTTTCCATTGCATCGTATGCTAATGGAAACAGAACTTTATGTACAAAAGAGATGGATGAGGTAGTTCCCTCTATATCACATATTATATTTTTAATATTCATATCATGCGTTCAGTAAAAAGTTTTTTAATAAAGTTTCATTTACGGAAATATTTCAAGGGTTTTCATAAAGAGGAAATTTTGAACCAATTTTGTCACCTGTATATTGCGCAACCCATCCTTCTTTATTGGTGAAAAGTCGTATGCATTTAAATGAGGGTCGCGGACCCATATCAAACCAGTGTTTTGTACCTGCGGGAACATTTATCAGATCGTTTTTTTCACATACCAGTGCATATACTTTGTTGTTTAAATGAATACAAAAAAGTCCGCTGCCTTCTATAAAAAAACGTGCTTCATCTTCAGAGTGGGTATGTTCGTCAAGAAACTTTGCCCGTAAGGCGATAATATCAGGGCTTGCCGGGTTTAAAGATATTACATCAGCGGTTAAAAATCCTTTTTCTTTTTTTAATCTTTTTATATCTTTTTGATAAGTTTCCAGAATTTCTTCTGCAGATGCGCTTAGTGCAACCTCATTGCCAGCTGCCCATCTTTCAAAAATAATTCCGGCAGGTTTTAATGTTTCATATATCTGTTTAAAATCAGTTATTGTCTGGCACTGCTGCGGATTCTGATCGTCATAAATTTTTAAAATACTCATTGTTTCTCCTTGTTAATATTCTGGTTTAAGTTATTATTCTTATAAATATTTTTATGGACTTTTTTTATTAAACAAAACAGTGAAACAAATTGTCGAGATCTATTTTATATGGCAACCAGAACTTTTATTACCGATAAAATATATTTTAATCATAAACAGAAGTGAATTATTTGTTTTAGACATATAAAATCAAGTGCATATTTATATTATGAAAAAAATATATTTGCAAATTATCTGCAAATGAAATTTATTCGCAAGGGTAGATTTATTAAAAACACCGTTTGATTTTAACGTACAAAATGTTAGATGAATGCGATGCAGAGTTAAATGTATTAAATATTAATAAAATATAAATATAATAATAAAATTTAGCCAGCATAATATTTTTATTGTATTTATTATATATCGGTTGATGTGTCGACTGATGTCACTTAAAGCGTGAAATCCATTGAAATGGGATAGATGGAGGGTCGTATGAAACTTTCAGTATGGGATCCTTTCAGGGAGATGGAAGATCTTTTAGACCGCTATGCCAGATCAAGTCGCAGATCTTTGGCAAATAAAGATGGAGAAAATATGAATTACGGAGACTGGATGCCTGCAGTTGATATTCAGGAAAAAGGCGCTGAGTATATTATAAAAGCAGAAATTCCGGGAGTTAAAAAAGATGATGTGAGCGTATCGATCGAAAATGGCGTATTGACTATCAAAGGAGAGAAGAAGATAGTTAAAGAAGAAAAAGATAAAAAAAACCATTTGGTAGAATGCAGCTATGGAACTTTTATTCGAAGTTTTACATTGCCTTCAGGTACAAGTTCCGATAAAATAGATGCAAACTATCGAGATGGAATTTTAACATTAGTTGTTCCGAAGTCTGAAGAGGTGAAGCCAAAACAAATAGAGATAAAGATTAAATAATGAGGATTAGTTATTTTATTTAAATAATTTTTAAGGCACATGGTTTTGAAAAATCTGGTGCCTTATTTTTTTAATAAAAGCTTTTTATATTCGCATTCAAACAGGAATTCAAGACCTTCTACGTGTCGTTTGGCTTCAGCAAAATCACTGCCCCACAGGTAGAGTCCGTGGCCTGATATCAAATAGGCATGTATTTTATTGCTATTGGACATATAACGGTTAATTTCATTACAGAGAGATTGCATATTCTGTGTATTTTCAAATATGGGTATGGTTAAAGTTGTTTCATGGGTAGTAATTCCCTTCAGCGATTTAACCATTTCGTAGTTTTCTATTTGTATCTTTTTTTGTGCAGAATAGTAGTCTGAAAGAATGGTTCCATATACAGAGTGGGTATGCAGTACCACGTTTATTTCAGATGAACTTTGATATAGCTGGCAGTGAAGCAGTGTTTCTGCCGAGGGTTTTTGAGTTTCACCTGACAGAGGGGTGCCTGAATAATCAACAATTACCAGATCTTCATCTGAAAGTTTTGATTTATCTTTACCGGAGGATGTTACCAGAATTTTATTTTCAGAAAGTCTTGCTGAATAATTGCTGCTGGTAGCGCTTGACCATCCTTTTCCATAGAAAAAATGAGAAAGATCCACAATTTCTTTTTTAGCAATTTGTAAATTTATCATTGTTAAGACCTTGTTCATGATCGTTGTGTAATGGTAAATTTAAAAATAATAAAAATATTTGTTGAATGAACAGGCAGTACTTTTTATATAGTTGGTAGTCGAAAGGGTCTTTAGTGAAATCGATTTCCATATATTATCGTAAACTGGCAATACAAATTATTTTATTTATACTGTTGTTGCTTCCATTGTATAATTTAAATAAGCTCGACTATACTGGTAGTGCAGATGGTCACTCTGTGGTAGAACTACTGGCGGCTTTAATTGCTATTTTGACAGGTGTTGTTCATATTTTTCATTTTTATTATATGGGTAACCGCTATTTGTTGCTTGTCGGTACCGGATTTTTTATCAGTGGAGTACTCGATCTTGCACACGCAATTTTTTCGCATCCTCTGATTGATTTTGCAGCCCGGAATGCAAATAGTGAATATGAAATAATTATACCTGTTATTTATATTACAGGTAGAATTATTCTGGCTATTTTTTTACTTCTGGCTATTTTTTCCAGGCAACTTTTTAAAGAAAGTCAAAATCCGATGATTGATATCAGGTTATCTATTGGAATGTCCATTATATTTGTGCCGGTTATATTTTTCTTTTTGGTTTTTTCTAACTTTAACTATACCAGTGTTTTACAAGAAACACTAAGTTCTAAAGTTGTTTCTTCATTCTTGACATTTTTTTTAATATTAATAATTTTTTTATTTATGAAGTACCACTTTAAAGAACAATACGGGGATAGCGAACCCTTAATTAACTGGATGGTAATTGCTTTAATTTTTACTCTGGCAGGTACCATATTTAATATTTTGAATGAAAATCTCTATGATGGATATTCTATTATTGCTCATTTCTATAAGTTAATGGGTTACTTTACTCCTTTAATAGGTTTTATCGTTTATCAGATATCGCACCTGAAAAGTAGAATTGATACAATACTTTTTTTGCAAAATGAGCACGAGTTATTTGAAAATGGCCCTGTGGTTATTATTAAATATATGAACCAGGAGGGATACCCTGTTGAGTATGTTTCTTCGAATATTAAAGATCTCACGGGACATTCTCAAAGCAGTTTGATTCGCGGAGATCTGAATTATTCTGACCTTATTGATCGGCAGGATTTTTTACGGTTTTACAATGAAATTGAGGCAATCAAGCATACGAATTCTGAATATGTAGGTCATGAACCATATCGATTGCAAAGCAAAGATGATCAGGCGATCTGGGTTTCAGATTATACCCGGATCATACGCAATGATGAAAACAACATTGTATATTTTACAGGGTATCTTTTAAATATTACTGCCTTGAAATTTATTGAGGAGGCTTTGCGTGATTCCAAACAAAAGCTTTCACAACTTTTCAAGCAAACACCTCTTGCTATAATAGAGTGGAACCTGGAAATGAAAGTAATTAACTGGAATGTTGCAGCGGAAAAAATTTTTGGTTTTAAAAAACATGAGATGATCGGAAAAAACCCGTTGTCGTCTATTTTTTCGAATATTCAGTTCAATGATGGCATGAATCTGTTTCGTCAGATTATGCACGAAAGTCAAAGTTCCGGAGTTGTTACGGAAAATATTACCAAAGACAATGAAACCATTTTTTGTCAATGGTTCAATACCCAGATAACTGATGGTGATAATAATATTATTGGGTACTCTTCCATGGTGCAAAATATTACAGAAAAAATAAAAGCAGAAAAAAATCTAAAAATCGCTAAACAACAGGCTGAGGCAGCTAATCATGCAAAAAGTATTTTTCTTGCTAATATCAGTCATGAAATCAGAACTCCCATGAACTCCATTCTGGGGTATGCCGATATTCTGGCCTCAAAACTAAAAATTGATAAACATAAGGAATATATAAAAATAATTGTTAACAGCGGAAAAATGTTGTTGGCGTTAATCAATGACCTGCTGGATCTTGCAAGAATTGAATCCGGAAAAATGATTCTCGAATATCATCCTTTTAAGCTTCAGGTAATAATCAGGGAAATTCAGGATTTATTTCAAAACTGGATAAATCAGAAAGGTATTCAAATGATTGTTGATATTCAAATACCTGATAATGTACATTTATATCTTGATGAAACGAGAATAAAACAGATGATAGTCAATCTGGTCAGTAACGCCATTAAATTCACCAGTGCAGGACATATAAAGATAACGGCCTTAACAGAATTAGATGAAGACAATAAACATTTGAATCTTTTTATTTCAGTAGAAGATACCGGAAGAGGTATTGAGCAAAGTAATCTTCAGCTTATTTTTGAAGCTTTTGCCCAGGAGGGATGGCAAAGTCATAAAGAATTCGGGGGAACCGGGCTTGGTCTTTCGATTACAAAAAGATTGCTTGATATTATGAATGGAACAATATCAGTTTCCAGTGAACCTAAAAAAGGAAGTACTTTTACTATTCAAATTCCCGATATAAAATTCGAAATTAAAAATGAATCTATTTTACCGGGTACAGAACCAGTCTTCTCCATTCAGGAGCTTCAGCAATTAAAAGTAATGACAATTTTAATCGGTGATGATAATGGTGATGATAGAGCATTACTTAAAGAATTATTTCAGCCACTTGCAAACATTATTATAGAGGCTGCAAACGGTTCCGAAGTAGTTAATCTTGCTTTTAAAGATAAACCAGATCTTGTTTTTTTAGATATTAAAATGCCCCAAGTTGATGGAAACGAGGCAATTAAGCAATTAAAAGCAAATCCAGAAACCAGGGAAATAGATATTGTAATTGTTTCGGCAATACATCCTGATGAAATAAATAAAACTACAAGTTCTATGGCAGTAGCAACTCTATCTAAACCAGTAGACAAAAATGAGATAATAAATACTATTAAAAAAATATTATTGAAGAATAGCACTTCTGGTACAAATTTTTCTACAAACAATGAAAATATTTATCCTGATAATATTCACGAAATAGTAGAGATGATTGAAAAAGAAAATATAAAACATTTAATAAAAAATCTGCAATCTCTTATAGATTTTGATCAGATTAATTATTTAATTGAAAAAATTTCAAATATTGGCAATCAATGTAACTACTTTATTTTTGCAGAGATATCTGAAAAACTTAAAATTGAAAATAGTAAATACAATGTTCGGGAAATAAATACTTTACTGAATAAATTAATATTGCTCATTGAAAATATAGAGAGTAAAAAAGACGAGTAACTCCCGATGCAAAACAAAAATCAATCATTATTAAACAGCACAATTTTACTGGTAGATGATACTCCTGAAAATCTGCAGTTGCTCGCAGAGGTTTTAAGTGCCGAAGGTGCGTCAATAAAGGCGGCACCCGGCGGACCTCAGGCTCTTCAAGCTCTGGAAACATTGAAACCAGATTTGATTCTTCTGGATGTGATGATGCCGGAAATCAATGGATATGAAGTCTGTTCTTTAATGAAAGCAAACCCTGCATGGGCAGAAATTCCGGTAATTTTTATTACAGCCAAAGCAGCTGAAGATGATATCAAGCTTGGTTTTGATGCCGGTGGAGTCGACTATATTACGAAGCCATTCAAGGTATCCGAATTATTGGCACGTGTAAAAATTCATTTAACTTTAAAACGAAATAAAGAAATGCTTGAAAAAGATCAGGAAGAAAAGAAAAATCTTTTACACATTCTATGCCACGATTTGACTAATCCACTCAGCCAGGTTATTACCATTATTGATTTACTGCAGAACGAGCCTGATCTATTTAAAAAGTTTGCCGACAAATTACTTGTTTCCATGAAAAACGGACTTGAAATAATAAATCTTGTTAGAGAGATGCTTGCAATTGAAGATAATAAATTAACATTGAAACTTTCTGAATACAATTTAAAAAATATTGTAAAGGAGGCTTTAGATATTCTTGCTTTAAAACTAGAAAATAAAAAAATTAATGTTTCTATAAATATTTCTGAACAGATCACTGTTTATGTTGAAAAAGTAAGTTTTATTAATTCGATTTTAAATAATCTGATTTCCAATGCAATAAAATTTTCTCAACCAGAAGGTACAATTGAAATCATTGCAGAATCAAAGGGTAATAATACAATTATAAAAGTCCGTGATTATGGAATAGGTATTCCGGAAGGACTTCTTAAAGATTTATTTGACATTAAAAAAGCAACAACACGTATTGGAACAAAGGGTGAATCAGGGACCGGATTTGGAATGCCTTTGACAAAAAAATTTCTAAAATATAATAATGGCAGTATAAATATACAATCACCCTTGACAGTTAACAATCAAACAATCAGTGGAACAGAGGTTTGTATTATTCTTAAATCTTCTGGTGTATCATGAGATTTTTTATTAAAAATATCTTAAATCAGGAAAATTTTTTATAAAGGTCCGAAACCATTGATAAAGGAATAGGTTTGGAATAATAATAACCCTGCAATATGTTGCATCCATTTTCTTTTAATATTTTTACCTGTTCTTTTGTTTCTACACCTTCGGCAACAAGTTCCATATTTAATTTTTTAGCTATGGATATAATTGCCAGAACAATAGTAAAATCCTCAGAATCAACCTCTAAATCTCTAATAAAAGATTGGTCAATTTTAATTGTATCTATTGGTAATTTTTTTAAATAACTCAAAGAGGAGTATCCTGTACCAAAATCATCCATTGAAATTTTAAAGCCCATTTTTTTGATATCATTAACCATTGGAATAGAAACATTTTGATCTGTTATAATAGATGTTTCTGTTATTTCAAATTCAAGACAATGAAATTTTATATTATTTTTTTTGATAATTGTATCAATTTTATCCAATAAAGTATGATCACTTAATTGGCGTGCAGACAGATTAATAGCAACATGAATATCATCATTTCCATTTGATACTTCGTGGTAATCGGCACAGACTCGATTTAAAATCCATTGTCCAATATTTATAATTAAACCATTTTCTTCTGCAATGGGAATAAATTCTGCAGGGGAAATATTTCCAAGCACAGGACTAAACCAGCGTATAAGTGCTTCAAAACCTACAATTTTGTTTTTGATTATATCAATTTTGGGTTGATAATGAACGGCAAACTCATTGTTTAATAATCCTTTTCGCAGTTCGTTTTGAATGAGGGCAAACCTTGCATTTTTCTCATTCATTGTATTTTTAAAAAAGTGATAAGCCCCTCTTCCTTCAGATTTCACCTGGTACATGGCGATATCTGCATTTTTCATCAGAGTTTCATAGTTTTCTCCATCATCCGGATAAATGGAAATACCAATACTGGTAGAGATAAAAATATCATTATCATAAATATTAAAATTTGTTTCCAGAGAATTAATTATTTCTTTCGCTTTTCTGCGGATTATGGAATCGTTTTCGATATCAACCAGTATTAGTGAAAACTCATCTCCACCAAGACGGGCGACAGTATCCACATCATCAACACATTGTAATATTCTTTCCGAAGCTTTCATCAGTAATTGGTCTCCGACAATATGACCAAATGTATCATTTACATATTTAAATCGATCAAGATCCAGTATAAACACTGCAAACTTTTTATGATTATGGTGACTTGAGATTATCTGTTGATCAACTCTCTCGCGAAACAGAACACGATTAGCCAGATTCGTTAGCGGGTCAAAATAAGCCATTTTGTGAAGGGACTGCTCAATTGCTTTTTTATCACTTATGTCAGAGAAAATACCAATATAATATAATATTTCATTTTTTTCATTTCGAATTGAGCTGATATTTAACCATTTGGGAAAAATCTCTCCGCTTTTTCTTCTATCCCAGATCTCTCCGGACCAGTGACCTGTTGTATTTATTTCGTTCCATAGTTTCTGATAAAAAAGATCATCATGCTTTCCTGATTTGACCAGTGCAGGTGTTTTTCCAACAATTTCTTCACGCTTGTAGCCCATCACCTGACTGTAAAATGGATTAATATCTACAATTGTATTCTCATTATCGGTTATAACAATTGCTTCTTTTGCATGATTAAATACGGATTCAAAAAGTTTCAAACGCTCTTCTGAACGTTTTCGATCTGTAATATTTGTTGAAATTGAACATAATCCATACAGCTTTCCATCTGTATCATGAAGGGGGACTTTAACAGATAAAAATATATGCTTTGTATTTTGTTGATAAATCTCTTCCTCAAATTCATGTGATTTTCCGCTTTTAAATACTAAATTATCATTATTTATAATCTTCATGGCAATCTCTTCAGAAAAAAGTTCATAGTCATTTTTATCATACACCTTTTCCTCTGAAAGGTTGTAGGTTATTAAGAACATTTTATTTACTAAAACATATTTACCTTTACAGTTTTTTATATAAATAAGGGCAGTGGTATTTTCCATTATAGCCTGAATTTTTTCATTTGATTGCAATAAATCTTTTGTTCTTTCTTCTACTCTTTTTTCGAGTTCTATCGATGATTCAAATAACTGCTTTTTCTGTTCGAGTAAAAGTTTATTAGTTTCATTTAATCCTTGAACCATTTCACCTATTTTTTTTCTCATGGTATTAAAACTCATTGATAAAACACCAATTTCATCTTTTCTTTCAATATTTTGATCTAAAACATCTACCCCACTGGATAACAAATGAAATTTTTCAGTAAGCTGTTTCAATGGATTTAAAATAAACCGATTAAAATAAATTATCGAGAATCCTGTAGCAAAAAAAACCAATAAAAATAATAGAGAACCTGCCAGTCTCACATTGTGTAAAGAAGCATAGGCATCATCAGCGTTTTCAGAGATGACCAATCCCCAATCCAGATATGGGAGGTAGGTCCAGGAAACCAGAACATTTTTTCCATTTATAATAATATTCTTGCCAAATCCTGTTTCACCAGATGCAGATTTTTCCAGTATTTTAATAAAATCATTTTGTTCCAGGTCTGTTGCAGGTATAAATATTTCACTATCTGGAGATGATTTTTGTAAATTTGAATAATATAATTGCCCATTCAGGAACCTGGAAACAGAAATTGTGTCAGAATAGCGTAAACCACTTTTGTCTAAAAAAACAGAAAAAATATCATCGATACTGATTTGAAGCAATAATGATGCAGTGATTTGATTATCTATAAAAACAGGTGCTCCAATAAATGCTGCCTGATATTTTGATGGTTCATAATATTGAAAATTTGAAATTTTTGAATTATAGTAATAGATGGTATCCTGAAACAAATCGGCCAATTGGGTGTTTTTAAACTTTCCGGTCAATAAATTTGTATTAAAATCTTCTTCTCTTTTAACTGTATATATTATATCTCCATTTTTTTGGACTAAAAAAAGATCATAAAAGCCAAAAGAATCAATGTAATTTGAAAAAAAATGATCATATGTTTTTACATAATTCAAGTATGGAAGAATATTTCCTTTGTTTTTACTATATTCTTCAGATAAATTCAGGTAACTGTTAATTAATACAGGATTGGTAGTTAAAAAATTTATTTCCTGAATTTTTTTTGTTATATATTGATCTATTTTTTGACTTTTTTGATTTAATACAAAAAGAGAGCGTTTCTCAATTTCAATGGTCAGATTTTCTTCATAGCTCTTTAATGAAAAAATGAATATGATGATGAATGGTAATAGTGCACCTGTGATAAAAAAAAATGTCACTTTCCATGACAATGAAAGATTTAATATTTTGCTTATCAGATTCACATTTATTACCTGGACTCTATTTCAGCTTTTATTTCTTCCCACTGCTTTTTTGTTTTATATACAGGAAAAACAACTGGTCTGATTAAATTTTTTGAGAACTTGATTATTTCCATATGATTTTGAGCATTCACACGCCCAAGATATACTTTTTTCCACAAATGATGAGATGGGCCATCTACAGCGACAGGTCCGGCAGGAGAACTCATTGTTTCATATTGAATATTATCAACTATTTGGTTAATGTTCAATGATCCGGCATAATTTACTGCATTGGCCCATATTTTCAGACTAATATATGCCATTAAAAAAGGTTCACTTATTTTTTTTATCGATGGATAGTCTTTTTTTAATATTCTTAAAAATTCCTGATTCTCTTTATTTTCCAGCATTTGAAAATAACCCCAAACACTGAAATCACCTTCGCGGGAGATGCCCTCCAGAAGGTCAAGTTCATAGTCACTTATACTAAAAGATAAAACGGGAATATTTTTACCATTTACTTTTAGATTATCAATGGCACGAAAAAACTGCATATTATCTTCACCATTTATTGTATTTATAATTATATCACTTTTGTTTTTAATTATTTCGTCTATAATATTCTGCCCAATTTTATGGTTAAATGGTATATAATACTCCCCTGTAATTTGAAGACCATTTGACTTGATTACATCGCGTACAATTTTATTAGCCAAACGTGGAAAAAAATAATCAGAACCAATTAAAAAATATTTTTTAAATCCAAATTCATTCATCCACTTTATCGCAGGAATAATCTGTTGATTAGGTACTGAACCGGTATAAAAAATATTTTTAGACTCTTCAAGACCCTCATATTGAACCGGATAAAATAAAATCGAATTATATTTTTCTACGACAGGCTTTATCGCTTTTCTGCAAGTTGATGTCCAACAGGCAAAAAGGGCTGATACATGATCTCGTGTTATCATTTTTTCTGCGAGAAGGGCAGCCGTTTCAGGTTTAGAATTACTATCAGCCAATATTATTTCTATTTTTTTTCCGAGAACTCCTCCTTTGCGATTTATTTCATCTGCTGCAATTTGATAAGCATAGGGAAGGTAACTTTCACTTGAAGCCATTACTCCACTCAAAGAGTGAATTACTCCTATTTTAATGGTAGAATTATATCTGCATTGAAATGAAAAAAAAATCAATACAATAAAATAAACCTTTTTCATAATAATATCTTTATTAATTAGACTATCGTTTTAATAATAAAAGAACAGCTAATTAATAAATATGGTAATAATTTAATTTTTCAATAAAAAAATATTTTATTGATCTGGTTTATTTAGAAGTTAAAAGTTCCATTGAACGCCTGTGTTAAGAGTTCTGGATAAAAAGAATTCTTTAAATACAGCGTTTTGTACACCAGCAGATGTAGATCCATGAATATATAATTTCATGTCAGGTGTGATTTGATAATTAATAAAAATCACAGGAAAAATAGAAAAGCGTTCCAATGTAAAAAAAGATGATACACCCCAGGAAAATAAATTTAAATCGTTTGTCGAAATTAAATTTAAAAAAAGATAGTGGCGGTTAAACTGAAAAAAATCATCTTTCTTAAAAAATTCAGAGGCCAGATAATCATTTATACTGAATAAATTTGAATTGTTTGATTTTGAGTTGCTTTTAATCTTACCGAATATTTGAATTATTCGGTTGAACTCTTCCTGATTATAACCGATTCCATTATAATAATAACCTATCGAGAAACTTTTTTGATTCAAGAAATTTAAATTAAGTGCAACAATTAATTCTGTATAAAATATATTAGCTGAATCAGGTACAGGGTCAAGAGAGTAATATTCTATAGAGTTTATTTTATGTAATTGAAGATAGTATTTGCTTTGTCCATTTGATGTTAAAAATTGCAGGCTGAAACTCAAATCGCTAAACAAGGGTATTTGCATATCATTTCCAATGGCAAAATGGTTTTTCTTTTTCAGGTGCGGATTATTTTCATAAAAAAAATAGAGTTCATTCAAACTGAAAAAAAGAGGAAAGCTATTTTTTAACATAACAACATGTGCCGGATTAATAAAATACATATATTCAGCCTGATGTTTCATATAACTTTTTTCATCAAGTTTATCAAAAGGAATAAAGGGTACATATAAAAGTTCCGTATTAATATGTTTGTTTATAAAAATTAATGAAAAACCGGGGAAGGACAAAGGATTATATTCAAGGAGATAGTTTCGTGCAGGTAAGTATCTTTCAAAAAAACTTACGGGATTTTTATAAAAACTGTTCCCTTGTTGTACTGGAAGTACTCCTGTCTTTAAAATGATATTATTACTTTTGTTATTTAAAGTTGCTGCAATGCTCAGCTCGTATGTATAAAAATGTAAAAAAGAAAGTTCTTCATTTAAAAATGGATTACTGTTCTGGGCATTACTGTCTATGTTGTTGATTAAATATTTTTTTCCTTCATTGGAATAATAGCTTGCCCCGTCAAATATAAGCTCAATAATATTCAAAAAATGAATACTTTTATTAAAGCGCAAGCTCTGTAAAAAAATGCTTGTCTCTATTGGAATTTTTTTTTCATCAGAAAATATAAAAGTGGGTTGTAACCATCTTTTCTGAAATACCATATCGATTTGTAATCCATAGGAATTTTTTGAAATATCAGAATTATTTTCTTCTGAAGTATTCTCTGTATCGTCAAAGATTTCAAACTCAGAACTTCCTGGTTCTTCTATAGCAAATTGTATTTGCGGATATTGAAAAAAAATCAGAATAAGTATAAATTTAATACTCCTTTTATTCATATACTACTCATATCTTTGTTGATTCTCAAGAGAAGAGGAAGAAAAATAATAATCCGGAATTTCTATTTCAGAAAAAGATTCCATCTGGATCAGGGTATAATCATTATTCTGCAATGCATTGGTTATTTTCATATAAACAGGATAGAACTGATTGCTTTCGGTGGTTTCATATTTTATAAAATCTATTTTTTTAAGCAATATACCTGAACGCGCATATGCTTCAAAAAAAATTATTAGATTATTTTTTAGAAAATAGCGTACCTTTCCATAGGCAGATTTCCGGTTTTTGGCTTTAAATGTAATAATATGTGTTTTACTTATTTTGTCGAATTCATAATTATCATAATTATAAAAAGTATATAGTGTTGAACTTATTACATCTGTAAAGCTCGCATTTCCCCCGATAAGCATTGCAGAATTTATTACAATGGTTTTTTTTGCTTTTGGAAAATATTGCCACAGGCCATCTTTTACCATTAAAATTTTTTTTCCTTTATCTGATTCAGGTTTGTTTGCAATCATTAAAATATTGCCATTTTTCTGATATATTATGAACTCTTTTCCAAGAGGTTTCCGCTCTCCTGAAAAAATCAAAATTTTACAATACACTTTGCTTGATACTTTTTTTACCAGTATGGTTTCTAGTTGAGACAATACATCGGAAATTTCGTCTGATATAACTTTTTTTTTATTTTCATTTATTTCCACAGAAAAAGTCAAAGTTGTAAAAAATAAATAGGCAAGTGTCCATGTCGTGATGGTAGAACAGAAGTTGCGCAACATAATATTTCTCCTATACAAACTTTAAAGCCGTAATAATTTTTAATTTTCCCCCACGCCTTGCAGGAAAGTAAGAGGCAATTAAAGAAATAACTAAATTGATGAAAATGGCTTTGAAGACAATAATCCAGGTAATATAAAATACTAGAGGGGTTGGTTTATCCTGTCCTGGTCCGGGAGGTAGAAACAGTTTGAGATGGTTTAATAATTCCCCCAATGACAAGGCAATAACAACACCGATGATAGAACCAATTATTCCAATAAGGATCCCTTCACCAATAAAATCCAAAATAATTTCAAGGCGACTGGATCCCATTGCTCTCATGGTTCCGATTTCCCGATATCTCTCAATTATGGACATCTGCATGGTATTTTGTATATTAAAAGAGATAACAATAAATAGAATAGTGCCGATTACCAGCGAAACACCATTAAACAAGCCAATGATCTGTTTATAAAAAACAGCCAACTCTTCCCATTCTTTTACCTCAAAGTCAGGATATTTTTCTTTAATTATTGAATTAATTTTTTGCTTTGTTTCATGTATCGCCTTATCTGTCAGGTCAGTACGAAAAAAAATCAATATATGATGAATCTTGGTTTCAAGCAATAAATCTGAACCAGCCTTTAAGGACATGAATATGATTACTTTTTCTTGCTCTTTCATTAATGCTTCATAAATTCCACGAACATTTACCTGGATCGCCTCTTGAGATCCGGATTCTGATGTGACAAAAACAAGAAGGGAGTCGCCAGATTTGACACCCAATTTAGTTGCCATACTCCTGCCCATTAAAATTCCATAAGGATCATCATCTGAAAGCAGATTTCCTTCGACCAGCGTTGGTGCCATAAGATTTTCTGTATCTGGAAATCCTGCAATTGATAAAAAAACAGTAGATTCTTTATTATTTCCAATGATACCAGCAAGATGTAATCTCATGTTAATATAATCTACTGAATCAAGTTGATAAATTTCATTTTTTATTATTTCTGCTTTTTTCATATCAATCAAATGATGATAAGAGTTTGAATCTGCATCGAAATATCCTTTCATACCAATCTGCATATGCCCATACTGTTTCATTACAGCATCATTTTTTAAACCCTGACTGATGATTTCGATATAGCCATTTAATAAAACAAATGTAATTGTTCCGATACATATACTTGTTACTGTAATAACAGTACGTCTTCGATTTCTCCAGATATTAAAAAATGAGAGTTTAAAAAATTGGTAAAATCCATAAAGTTTACTGAGTAATAGCGTTTTCATATTATATCCTTGTATCTTTTATAATTTTTCCATCTGAAACAATAATTTTCCGTTTAGCCATTTTCATAATTGATGAATCGTGAGTAGCAATGACGAATGTTACCCTTTCTTCAATATTCATTGTTTTCATTATTTCCAGAATATTTTCTCCGTTTCCAGAATCAAGATTTGCGGTTGGTTCATCTGCAAGTATTATGGATGGACTTTTTGCAAATGCTCTGGCAATGGATGTTCGTTGTTGCTGGCCGCCTGAAATTTCTTCAGGATATCTTTTTGAAAGGTTTAATATTCCCACTTTTTCAAGTGCCTGGTTAATTATTAAATGACGCCGTTTAATCTCTTTTATACTTTTCAGCAATGAATACTCTATATTTTCAAAAACGGTCAGCGTAGGTATCAAATTAAAATTTTGAAAAATAAAACCGATTTTATTTTTTCTGATTTCCGTAGTTAACCGATCATTGTTATAATTTATTTTTTTATTTTCAATAAAGATATCACCCTGGTCTGGTTGATCTATCAGACCCATTAAATTTAAAAGTGTACTTTTGCCACTTCCCGAAATTCCGCCAATGACAATAAAATCTCCATACGATATTTTAAGGTTTATATTTTGCAGGCCTACAACATTGATTTTTCCAGATTTATAAAATTTTGAGATATTTTTAAATTCAAAAAAATCTTTTTCCTGATTGCTTTTGTAAGTTATTAAATTATTCATAAAAGTTTCCTTTATGGAATTTTTTTCCAATTTTAACATAAAAACTTCCTCCGCTTCTTTGGAAATATTCATATCCAAACCCCATTTCCATAGTAATATTTACCGGGTTGGACATATTCATTTCTATACCTGCACCCGATGAAATGTTCCATCTTTTTTTATTCAAAGATTTGTTATTAACAAATGCGGAACCAAAATCGTTAAATATTAAAATACTGAAATTAATAGTGCTGATTTTTACAGGAATTGTATAAATATTTCGAAACCAGTTTTCTATATTAAAAACCATTGTTTTTGTTCCGTAATAATAATTATTTACTTTTCCTCTGACCTGATATTCTCCCGAGATATTCCCAAGCTGATAATCGGGAATAGCCATTCCATCAACAACACGGTATCTGCCTCTTATAATTAACTCTTCCCATGAAAATGGTTTAAGATAGAGGTTGATAAAATTTTCGCTTAAAGTATAAGGAAACTCTTTAATTCCCCGCATTAAATGGGTCGTAAAATCTATTCCTATCATATAAACATCTTTATAACTTGAAAAATCAACGAGAACAGCTCCTCCTGAAGAGATATCATAAGTGTTATTCGTTAGTCCAGGTTGACCTTTTATATTGTACTGAAATATAGAAGGGGTTTTAATTTTCAACCAGGGTGTTAAAGAAGATTCAATAGAAATTCTTTCAGAAATATTTTCATAATCATAATTATCTGGTTTATTAAATTCAAAAACTTTTGCCTGATGACCAAAGGTAGAGGAAACATTCAAAGGAGTATTCCACAAATAAGGAAATCTGAAATAGAGAGCTTGATCATTTGAACCGACGATAAAACCAAAATCGGGTGCTTTATCAGAAATTGAACTAAATCGTGTCAATCCTCCGGCAGGAAGCGCAATCATTTCAAGAAATACGATGTTTTCAGCTAATGAAATATGAATATCTATGGTTTCATTTTCCATGATTTCATAATTTATTTCTGTAAATATGAACAACCCGCTATCTTTCATTCGGGCAATGCTGATCAGAATTTTGTTTTTAATATCATCTATGCTGACTCTGCTGTTAACTTTTATAGAAACATTTTCCAGTATTTTCTTTTCAGAAAGTTTGTTATTACCAATAATAAAGATATTTTTTACAATATACTTTGTTTCATACTGGCTTATTGTAAATAGATGATTATTCATAAAAAATAGATAGAATAAAATAACGATCATTTTAAGAGAAGAAATTATGATACCGGAGTTTATTTGAATATATTTACGCATTATTTTTCTCCTTTATAGTTTTCTAATGACTTCAGAGTTTCATCGTACATTTTCTGACCATGTTCGTGAAGAGCCTTTTTATTTATGGACTTGAAACTGTTTTCAGCCGACTTTATTTTTCCATTTTCAAGATCTAATCTTGCGGATGCCAATAGCACTTCGTTAAAAGCCATTAAAAAATATGGATTTGTTTTTAAGTCATTGGAAAGCTTGTTGTAACCTGTAAAAAATAGTCTGATATCTGATTCATGAATGATATTGGATCTGCCAGTGCCTGTTGTTAGATTCATGTCCAGTCGAATACGGCCGATAAGGGCATCAAGATTTTCAGGATATTTACTTAATACCATGCTAAAAAGATTTTTAGCCCGGAAAATATGGTCAAGAATCTCTTCAATGGAAATATTACTATCCCCACCTCTTGCCATATGTGCAGTAGCAAGTAGAGTTCTAACTCGTGCATTGGAAAAATCATTTTTCCATATCTTTTGATAGATATCCAGAGATTTTTTAATGTATTCAACCCCTTTTCTATCACCCTGCGGAAGTAGAGATCCGGTAATAAAATAAAAATTACCTTTAAAAATCATCTGTTCGGAATCGGATTCATTAAGTTTTGCCATATTGAGATCACTTTCTGATTTATATGGTGTATAAAAAAGGTTGTCAAAATAGAGTGGACCATCGCTTGCTATAGCCTTATAATTCCCCGATGGCTTTTCTCTTGTTCCGTTTTCTCCCCAAATTGAACCAATTAAGAGAGAGATTATTATACAATATACTATTTTCATGCTCTATTTATAGACACAAAAACTGAAAATGTAAATAGGACTTTCGTCCTTTTGAAATAAAATCTTGTAGTACTTTTGTACTTTAATACAAATTTTATTAAAATATTAAGGTTTTATTTGGAATTTAATAATAATAATATGAAATCTGATTTAATTATTGAAAATTTTTTAACAAATTCAGCAGCTTTCCTCTTGAAGGAATGTCTGTTTTTTCAAAAATATTGGAAATATGATTTCTTACTGTACTATGCGATAAAAATAGTTTAGAAGCTATCTCTTTATTACTTAAACCTTTTACAATAAACTCAATAATCTCTTTTTCACGTTCCGTTATCGAATATTTAACTAAAAATCCTGTTGGTATATGCGAAAGTTGGTGCGTATAAGCTATTTTTCTGTTGTATAAATAAAAAATAGAAAAAAGAGAATATAATAAAAGAGTAACTGGTTGCAGATATATTCCCACCGGATATTCTTGATGTAAAATTTGACGATTTTGAGCCTGAAAATCAAAATAAATTAAGGCTATGGATAAACCATTGTGTAAAAGATGATACTGAACAGCAATTTTGAAGTCCTTGTTTTGTATTTTACGAAATTTTGTTATCAGTAAATAGTAAGTATAAATAATAGAAAAGAAAAGAATAAATGTATTAAACCAGATAATAATTATAAGTATATATTGGTCAATATAAAGTTTTAATAGTGTTTCAAAAATATGCTGATTTCCTTTTATGTATATAAATACACTACTGGCTGCAGAAATCAATGCCAGTATTGCAAAAAAAAGTTTTGATTTTTTGTTGTTACCCAGTTCTGTCAATTCCCGAATTAAAACAGGTGCGGTATAAATCAGGGGAGAGCTGAAAAATAAAATGGAAGAGGTATAACCAATCAAGATCTGAGGGCCATTAGTAAAAAAACCAAGATTTAAATAAAGATAATAATTCAATGCTGTAAAAAAAACAAGGGTAATTGTTGCTAGCAAATGATATAGATAATATCGCAAAATCTGCAACTCATATTTTTGATTGAGAAAAAGATATAATCCCGAGGTTAAAATTCCTGACATCAGGGAAAGTACCAGTAATAATATATATAAGTGGGACATTTGATTAATATTTACAAATGATTATTTCATGATATATAGAAAAGCGAATAATTAATCTTTAATCGTCGTATTAAGTATAACTTTTGAAAAGTAATTTTTATAATAGAAGGAATTGTAATATATGATAAAAGAACTGGTAACCATTTTTGACTTCTGGGAAATTGTTTTAAAAAACAAAAAAACTCACAGCTATTTTTCATTGTTTCTTTTAATACTATTTATTTTGTTTTTATCGGTTATTCAACTCAACAAATATTTACCCGTATCAGAAACAATCCACGTTGATTTGCCCAAAAATAATCTGTATGCAATTGAGGCAGTACTTTATATTCTACTCATAAAAGAGATGGTTGAAATGATTTATTCTTTAACCCAGTCGATAACCATTGCCCAGAGAAAACAACTGGAGATTCTTTCTTTAATATTAATCAGATCAACATTTAAAGAATTGTCTGACTTTGGTGACCCTATAACATGGAATTTCAACTTTGAACATTTAATGCATATTCTGGGGAATGGTTTTGCTGCCATTATTATATTTTTTATTATTGCACGTTATTATCAGATTGAAACATATCAATCACTTTATGAAAAGAAAGAGATTAAAAAATTTGTAATGGAAAAGAAAATAGTCGCACTGGTATTATTTTTTATTTTTTTTGTTATCATCATTTCTGATATTATTACATTTATTAAAAATCAAACCTATTCACCATCTTTTGAAAAATTTTTTACCATGTTTATATTTGCAGATATTGCTATTGTGATTTTATCACTTGCGTATTCACATCTCTATTATGCGGTATTTAGAAATTCAGGATTTGCACTGGTGACAGTTTTGATTCTTTTAAGTTTAATTGCTCCTCATATATACAGGGAGTTTCTGGCTGTTCTTTCGGCTCTTCTTGCCTATTTAATAACATATACTTATAATAAATATATTCCTTTGATTATGAAGTCCCGGCAAAAAGGAGAATTTTCAAAAGAAAAAATATTTTAACATGGAAAATCAGATTTTTTATTTCCTTTAATTTGTTAAGGTACCAGCAGAGAAAGTTTGTTTCGGGATATTCCAATTGTCAGGTCTTGAAAATATTGTATCTGATTATCACTATATAGTATATCACCATCAATCTGTAACATAAAAGGAACTTTAGCTTTAATATTAAACCAGGGAGCAGAAAGTGATTTTACATAGGGAAGTTGTATGTGGCGTCCTGAAGCTGCTTTGAAATAAAGTTTTATAAATTGAAAAAAACTGCATTTAGATACAAAGATTGCATGAATATTCCCATCATCTTCTATTGCATCAGGTGCATATAATTTACCAGAGGCCCAGAGTTTTATTTTAGTAAATAAAAAACTTGTTCCTGAAATTTTATACTTTTCTTCGTGATGTTCTATTGAAAAATCCAAAGCTGGTTTTCTCGTAATAAAAAAAGAGATAATTCCGGCAAATCCAAAAAGTGATTGCCACCTGTAGGCAAAACGGTATTTTTTTTTATATTTTTCAACAAAGCTATTTACATACGCACCAATTCCCATATTAGCCTGGCCAATAAAATGGGTATATTCTCCATTTTTATTTTTTATATAAGCCACATCAATTTCTTTAATTTTGTTTTTTTCTATTGTTTTCACTGCTTTATCTATATTAAATATATTATAATGCGCGGCAATATCATCAGATGAACCTGATGGAATTATAGCCAGTGGAACATTAATGTTTTTCTTTATTAACTCATTTACGATAATTGCAATCGTGGAGTCTCCTCCCATGCCGGCTATTGTCTGATAAAGATGTGCGCGTTTATGAAGAATTTCAATTAAATGATCAGGGCTTTCTGTTATCACAATATCACCATTCAGGTGATATTTTTTTACAAGACTTTTTAATAGAGGCAGATTTTTTAGTGATTTTTTGTTACCAGAAGATGGGTTAACTAAAAAAAGTATCTTACGCATCAGATTTATTTTTACTGCCAGGTTGTATTAGAAAAAATTAGTGTTCTCCATCACTTTTAATCAGAGATATGAAATTAAAGATAACCGGAAAAGAACTTTTATATTTTAATTTACCAATGATAGCCGGCGGTGTCATGAATATGCTTGCAGGTAATTATCTGATGAAATATGCGACGGATATATTACTTATTGCTCCCTCAGCAATGGGGGTGATTTTTCTAATCACCCGTATCTGGGATGCTCTTAATGACCCGTTGATTGGTCATTGGTCTGATAATACCAGATCCAGTATGGGCAGGCGAAAAATATGGATGGCAGTTTCCATACTCCCCATGATTGTTTTGTTTTACTCTTTATGGGTTTCTCCATTCGAAGAATATAAACAGCAATGGCTCATGTTTTCCATGCTCCTTTTTTATACGGCGTTCACCGGTTTTTTTGTTCCTCACTATTCCATGGCAGCAGAGCTGAGTTCTCATTATCATACCAGAAACAAGATTTATGGATACCGGGCTCTGGCTGAAAACATTGGTGTATTTATCGGGGTTGCTGTAATTGCAATGCTGGCCAATAAAGCGACAGCTTATAGTAATGCTTCTATTATCATGTTGCTTATATCTGTATTTACTTTTTTTTCTTTTATTCCCCTGTTTTATACTTTTAAAGAAAATAAAATCACACATGCAATAAAGGGTTCATTGTTACAGAATTTCATTGATATTTTTAAAAACAAACATGCCCGAATAGTTCTTATGACAGGATTTTTCAGCCAGCTTGGTGCGACCTTTGTATTTACTATAACTCTCTATTATACCGAGTATGTACTAAAGCGCCCACAAGATGGTTCTCTGGTTATCGGATTATTCATGATTTCTGCAACACTCTCGATACCTCTATGGATTCGAGTACTCAAGGCTGTAGAGAAAAAAAGTTTATGGATAATATCATATCTTGTGATAGCAGCATCTTTTTTATCTACCCTGTTTATTAATTCAGATAACTATTATTTTTTATATGTCCTGACCATTTTTTCAGGTCTGGCTGCCGGAGCAGCGTTAATGATTCACCCGGCTGCTCTGGCTGATACCATTGATTATGATAAATTTCATACGGAAAAAAAACGTGAAGGAGTTTATTTTGCTCTTTTTACATTTTTAAATAAAAGTTCCATGGGGGTAGCTGGTCTACTTATTGGAGTTGTGCTTTCTTTTGCCCGGTTTACCCCCAACCAGGAGCAATCACCATTTTCTATTTTAATAATAAAAATGGCTTATGCGTTGCTGCCTTTTTTCAGTTTTATGGTAGCAGCCTTTGTGGTAAGTCGGTATAAGTTTTTAAAAAATGATCATGCCTCCACTATAGAAGCAGAAAATTGATACAAGGACCATTATCCAGAGATTATAAAATGTTCTTGCCAGATTATATCTTTATATCAGGGTTCTTTAAAGGTTATTGACTTGAATATTCAAACAAGAGTATCTTCCATTTTAAAAATAAAATATCCTGTAATAGGTGCCCCCATGTTTCTTGTTTCAAATGAAAGTCTGGTTGCAGAGGTATCCAACGCGGGTGGTCTGGGAACAATTCCTGCTCATAATTATCGAAAAATTGATGAATTAAGAGGCGGAATTGAAAAAATAAAATCATTAACCAGTTTACCGTTCGGTGTAAATATTATATTGCATAAAGAGCATTGTCCTGATTGGGCAGATAGATTGCAGGTTTTACTGGAAGAAAAAGTTCCTGTTATTATTACAAGCCTTGGCCTGCCGCGAACCATCGTAGAAAGAATAAAAGCATCAGGGGCTGTATTAATCAGTGATGTGGTCTCTTTGAAACAGGCTCTTCTTCTGGAAAAAATTGGTGCTGACATTATTGTAGGTGTTTCTCATGGTGCAGGAGGGCATGCAGGACCGGTATCTGCATTTTCGCTGATTCCTTATTTGAAAGATAATTTGCAGGTTCCTGTAGTTGCTGCAGGCGGGATTACAGACGGCAGGCAAATGGCTGCAGCATTTGCATTGGGGGCAGAGGGTGTCTATGTGGGTACCCGTCTTATTAACTCGACTGAATCATCTGCATCTTCCGGTTACAAGCAAATGATTGTGGAGTCCACTCCCGATGATATTGTTTTCACAGATAAAATCAGCGGAATCGGTGCGAACTGGCTACGTCAGAGTCTCGAAAAAGGAAGTGCTCTTCTTGAAAAAAATGATCATGATTTTACATCTTTAAAAAGATGGAAAGACATCTGGTCTGCCGGAACCTCCGTTGCTCAAATTGAAAATATTTTACCTGCAAAAGTTATTGTTCAAAACATAATTAATCAATTTCAAGAGATCTGCGCAAAATAATGGATATGCAACTCAAATATACAAATTTACTTTATAATCAAGAGATTGTATATATTAGCTTGAAAAGAGCGCCTGTTAATTTTCTGAATCCGGTTTTTATGGAGGAGTTGGATCAGATATATTCCATACTATATAATGATAACACCATTAAATTTGTTGTATTACAATCCGAATGCGAAAAATTTTTTTCTAACGGAATCGATATCGAACACCTTCTTTCTGGAGGAGTTGAGTTAAAGACAAATACTTTTATGCAATTTTTTGCACTGATAAACAAGATTTATTTGTGCCCTAAAATACAATATGCAATCATTAATGGAAATGCAATGGCCGGAGGCGCTGTTTTGGCATCAGTTATGGATTACAGAATTCTGAGCAATGAAAAGTATCGTTTTTCTTTTAATGAGGTAAAACTTGGCCTTCCTCTTCCTTTGAGTCTGACGAGAATAGTAGAGTCAATCATCGGATCTCAGAATATAAAGCAGGCTCTTTATGAGGGAGAAGCATATAAACCCGAAGAAGCCAGGCATATCGGACTTGCTGATATTCTTTGTGAAAAAAATTTACTGACTAGTCAGTTACAGCGACACATAAAAAAAATATCGAGACTTTCCTTTAATGCCTATATTAAAAGTAAACTGGAATTTCGAAATTATATTATTTCCTCATCAAAAAGAGAAAATGAACAGTTTTTGCTTGACTTGCCCTCCTTTTTTAATACCAATTTTGATAACTCTCTGCGTTATATTCAAAATAAAATGGCTTGAACTGGTTATAAAAAATTGCTCTTGTCGCATGATATCAAAAAAACAAATCATCTTGAATGAAACGGGCATTTAAAAAAGTTTTTTTTACCTGCTTTCTTTTTTTTGTTTTTTTAACACAAAACATTTATAGCCAGAACAGTGAAATTGATTTTTCTGAAAAAAAAAGCCTCTCAGCCTCACAAATAGAAGAAAAAAAAGAGGGTGGATATTTTACCGGCGCAGCAGGCCCGGCTGCCAGCCCCGATGCCGGTTTCGGCGGGGGAATTTTACTTTTATATTTCTACAATGGATATAAAGATAATCCGCTTTTTGCATATACTCCTTATTTATTAAACCTGGCATTTGTTGCCAACTACCAGAGTAAAGGTTTGTTAAACCTGGGGTCCATTATTGATGTTCCATACATATTTAATACTAATTTCCGGTTTCGATCAGAACTCTGGTATAATAGCTCTCCGGTTACGCAGTATTTCGGAAAAGGATCAAACACCTTAAAAAAACTTCAGGATCCATATGGAAACAATTTTGAAAACTTAAGCGATTATAATAATCAACTACGTTCCATAAATAATAACGGGTTTACAGACGCATTTTACAATTATTATAAAATGAAAGAGTTTATATATGTCGAGACAGTTCAACGATCATTTTCAGGGGGCAAGTGGCAAATTCTCGGAGGATTATCCATCAACCATTACGACATCAGCGACTACAGCGGCCAAAAAATTACATTCACCAACCAAACCGGAAACAAAGTTTCCGCAATTATGAATACCACCCGCCTGAAATCAGATTACCAGAAAAATCTGATAACAGGTTTTAACGGCGGATGGATGAATGGTATTTATCTTGGTGGTGGCTATGATACGCGTGATCTTGAACCTTTTCCAAGAAGCGGAATGTTTCATGATATTACCGCACTTTTTTATACACCTGTGCTGGGCTCGGATCAGAAATTTTCAACCATCACCACTACAGCCCGTTTTTATAACTCGCCCTTTTCGTTTGCTGATCTGGTTTTTGCTGAACGAATCTCTTATACTCTTAGAAATGGTAATGTTCCATTTTATGGTCACAGCCATATTATTTTTACAGACCGTTTATCTACCTCGATGGCAAATATGCGGGGTTTCCTGGATCAACGATTTATTGATAACCAGATGTTGATTATGAATTTTGAATTACGATACACATTTTTCAACGCAACTGCATTTAAACAAACCTTTGACTTTTCCTTTGCACCATTCATAGATACTATTACTTTACCCTCAAAAGAAATACCTTTAACAAAACTGCTTTTTAGAAGCTCGTATGGCGCCGGAATCAGAATCACATGGAATCAGGCTACCGTAATCTGTTTTGATTATGGACTGAGCAATGAAGGATCAGGTTTATATATTTTAATCCGCCATATCTATTGATATTCTAATCTGATTGATATTACAATTCTGAAAAACTTTTGATTATCACATGAGATTTTTTATATCAGGTCGCCTTAGTACGCTTGTTTTGAATTCCAGTGCGAAATTCATGTATTCAGTTACGAAATTAAAAGCTCTTTTTTTTGCCCAGTGATTAAATTCTGCTTAAATTACCAATACCCCCCCCGGGTATTAATATCGGCGCAAAAGGCAGCATTATGAGAACACTTCAGCAAAATAAAAAAGTAACCCTGAAATCATGTGACCATAAGAATGCTACGCACCCGAAAGAATTAAAGCTAAACATGCTGAATCGTCTGCATCGTATTGAAGGTCAAATCCGGGGAATATCCAGAATGATCGATAATGATACCTATTGCGATGGAATTTTACACCAGATTCTCGCCATAGAGTCGGCCCTTGACGGAGTAAAAAAAACACTTCTTGAGGCCCACATTAAAGGATGTGTCCTTGATCAAATTCAAAAGGGTCAAAATTCTGTTATTGATGAACTATTAGTAACCATGAAAAAAATGATGAAATAAAACAGATATGTTAAAAGGAGAATAAAATGAATAAAGTAGAAACCAATATTTCAGTTTCAGGTATGACATGCGGTCATTGCGTAAAAAATGTGGAAAAATTATTGAAAGGAGTATCAGGTGTCGAAAATGTTTCCGTAAGTCTTGAAAATAAAAACGCTCTGGTTTTATTCGATGCAGACCATACCAATGCTTTATCTATTGCAGCAGCTCTTGATGGAAGTCATTATAAAGTGACCGCAATAGAATAAAAGGCCTTCTAAAATATTTATATAAAAAACATTCAGAAATCTTTGTACTCAGGAGGCACAAATGGAACCAGTCAGAAAAGAAAGTATACAAATTATTGGAATGAGTTGTTCTAATTGTGCGGCAACAATAGAAAAAGGATTATCAGAAATAGATGGAGTACAATCTGTTGCAGTAAATTTTGCAGCTGAAAAAGCCAGCGTAGTATTTGATATAAAAAAAACAACAAAAGAGTTTCTTGAAAAAAAAATAGTAGAACTTGGATATGAAGTCCCTGATACCCGATCTTCTCTGGAAAGCAATGAACATCTGAAGCCGATTGATTTTGAATTGTCTGGAATGAGCTGTTCTAATTGTGCTTTAACCATTGAAAAAGTTATTTCGACGTTACCCGGAGTAAAATCGGCAACTGTCAACTTTGCTTCAGAAAAAGGTCACGCATTGGCAGATCTTTCTGTAATTTCTGAAAATGAGATTGTATCCGCAATTCAAAATGCCGGATACGAAGCCCGAATTATCCAGTCTGAAACAAAGAATATTGCCCAGGATCAGAAAAAAGAGCATACAAGAAAAATGGGTATCTCTACCCTATGGGCAGCGCTACTCAGCGCCCCCCTTATTTCAGGAATGTTATTTGTATTTATATCAAATTATTTTCCCTTTAAAATTTTAATAACAGTTGCACATTTTCTGCACAACCCCTGGTTACAGCTTTTTCTGGCTACACCTGTTCAGTTCATTTTCGGAGCTCGTTTTTACCGAAATGCCTGGCATGCACTTAAAGTAAAAAGTGCAGGTATGGATCTTCTTGTTTCGATGGGAACTTCAGCTGCCTATTTTTACAGTATCTATACAGGCTTTTTTGCTCCCCGCACAAATATGCCCGAACTTTATTTTGAGGCATCTGCTGTTGTAATCACTCTGGTAATGTATGGCAAATATCTGGAGGCAGTTGCAAAAAGTAAAACCTCCGATTCGATTAAATCTCTTCTCGGTTTGCAACCGAAATCTGCCCGTGTTCTGGTCAATGGGCATGAAACAGAAATTCCCGTAGATCAGGTAAAAAAAGACGATCTCATAATAATATATCCCGGTGAAAAAATTCCTGTAGATGGTATAATTATCGAGGGAACCTCAATGGTTAATGAAAGTATGCTGACAGGTGAAAGTTTGCCTGTAAATAAAACTGTTGGTGATAAAGTTGCCGGTGCGACAATAAACCAGTATGGATCATTTAAAATCAGAGCTACTGCAATTGGCAAAGATTCGATGCTGGCGCAAATTATAGCCATCGTCGAAGAAGCACAAGGATCAAAGGCACCCATACAGAAACTTGCCGACAAAGTATCATCCATATTTGTTCCTGCGGTTGTAACAGTTTCGGTTTTAACATTTTCAGTCTGGTTTTTTGGTTTTCATAATCTTTCGGCAGCCATGATAAATGCGGTTGCAGTACTTGTAATTGCCTGCCCTTGTGCACTGGGTCTTGCAACTCCAACGGCACTAATGGTAGGTACAGGCCGGGGCGCTTCAATGGGGATTCTCATAAAAAATGGAGAAGCACTTGAGATCGCAGAAAAAATCAATGCAATTATCCTTGATAAAACAGGAACCATTACGACAGGTAAACCTCAGGTTTCTGATATAATAACGCTGGGAAATTTCAATCAGGCAGAATTATTACAAATAGCAGCAATTGCAGAAAAACGTTCAGAACATCCCCTTGGAAAAGCCATCGTTTCCGCAGCCAAGAATAAAAATATGATTTTGGCAGAACCTGATACTTTTGAAGTATTTCCAGGAGGAGGAATCATTGCGATAATACCTGCCCGTACTCTTGTAAATTTTAAGACAGCACTTTCAATATACATAGGCAACTACAATTGGATTATAAAACAAATTAACTCAAAAGCCGATAATGATCTTGAAAATAAAATTACTGCCCTGGAAAGCGAAGGAAAAGCTACAATAGTAATAACAATTAATAATAATATAGAAGGAATTCTTGCTGTATCCGATCAAATTAAAAGTGACTCAAAGAATGCCATAGATGCACTAAAAAAGCTTGGAATACTTGTATATATGGTCACAGGCGACAATGCTGGAAGTGCAAATGTAATAGCTGAAAAAGCAGGTATTGAAAATGTTTTTTCAGGTGTGCTGCCTGCCAACAAAGCTGAAGAGGTTAAAAAGCTGCAATCCAGGGGATATACCGTTGCAATGGTGGGTGATGGTATAAATGATGCTCCCGCTTTGACCACAGCAGATATTGGAATAGCAATAGGCACAGGAACTGATATTGCTATAGAGTCTTCAGATATTACCTTAATTCATGGAAACCTTCCTGCTGTTGTCCGTACCATAAAGCTTTCACGGGCAACTATGAAAAAAATAAGACAAAATCTTTTCTGGGCATTTTTTTATAATATTATTGGAATACCCTTTGCCGCAATGGGTTTTCTTACACCGGTCATTGCCGGGGCAGCAATGGCCATGAGTTCTATCTCTGTCATAAGTAACTCTTTAAGTTTAAAAATGAAAAAAATCTAAAACTAGAGGGTTAAAATTAGTTAGTTAGCATACTTTTAGTATATTATAACAAAACAATTATCATCGGATTTAATGAACATATTTACGTCTAATAAACAGATAATTCATAAAGGAGTAATTTATGTCTGAACCATTAATTGCAGCGCTTCATTCTGCCAAGCTTGATCTTAAAGCAGGAACCTATTTCTGGTGTGCTTGTGGCAGATCTGCGACTCAACCATTTTGTGATGGATCTCATAAAGTAACAACATTTACCCCACTTGAATTTGAAATAGCTGAAGATAAAAAAGTATCATTATGTCTCTGCAAGCATACCAAAACCCCACCCTATTGTGACGGAACTCACAAAAGTTTAAGCAAATAATCACTTAAATTTTATAAGTTAATTCGAGTTATAACTGTTTTCTCACCTGCGAATTTGTAAAAAACTTGTCAGAAAGCGGCGTAAAAAACAAGAGAAAACTATTTACAAGGTTATTTCCCTTATGGTTATGGAGGCGGAAGTAAACATAAAAATTTAATAAATGAATATGTTTTTTCCAGTTAGACAAAACTAAAATTTAAGTAGAGGATTTAAAAATGGATAAATTAAAAGCAAAAATAATCTGGACTGAAATTGACGAAGCTCCTGCATTAGCGACATACTCATTACTACCCATAGTCAACGCATTTACAAATGCAGCAGGTGTATCAGTAGAGACACGCGATATTTCATTATCAGGAAGAATTATTGCAACGTTCCCTGACTTTTTGACAGACAGCCAGAGAATTCCTGATTACCTGGCCGAACTTGGAGAATTAGCCACGAAACCAGAAGCCAATATTATCAAACTCCCCAATATAAGTGCATCTGTCCCCCAGTTAAAAGAAGCTATTGCTGAACTGCAAAAAAAAGGTTACAAACTACCTGACTACCCTGAAGATCCTAAAACTGATGCTGAAAAAGAGATAAAAACAAGATATGCAAAAGTACTTGGAAGCGCAGTAAATCCTGTATTAAGAGAAGGAAATTCTGATAGAAGATCTGCTGCCTCTGTTAAACAATTTGCTCAAAAAAATCCTCATAAAATGGGTAGCTGGAGCAAAGATTCCAAAACCCATGTAGCACATATGACTGCTGGTGACTTTTATGGAAGTGAAAAATCTGTAACAGCTCAAGCCGATGGAACATTTAAAATTGAATTTGTAGACAACAATGGCAAAACGACTGTTCTTAAAGATAATGCAAAACTAAAAAAAGGTGAAGTTATTGATTCATCTACAATGAACGTAAAATCTTTACGAAACTTTTTTGCAAAAGAGATTGAAGAAGCCCAGAAGTCAGGTGTTTTACTTTCTCTTCACTTAAAAGCAACCATGATGAAGGTTTCTGACCCGATAATGTTTGGTCATGCAGTTACGGTTTTTTATAAAGATGTTTTTGACAAACATGGTGCAACATTCAAGGAAATTGGTGTAAACCCGAACAATGGATTAGGCGATGTATATGCGAAAATCGCTAAATTGCCAGAAAGCAAAAAAGCTGAAATTGAAGCAGATATTAAAGCTGTTTATGCTAAAAGACCTGCATTGGCAATGGTGAATTCTGATAAAGGAATTACAAATCTTCATGTACCGAATGACATCATAATTGATGCCTCGATGCCGGTTGTAGTGCGTGATGGTGGAAAAATGTGGGGGCCCGATGGAAAACTTCATGATACCAAAGCAATGGTTCCTGATAGATGCTATGCAACAATGTATCAGGAAATTATAGCAGATTGCCAGAAACATGGAGCACTTGATCCTGTTACCATTGGAAGCGTCCCAAACGTTGGATTAATGGCCCAGAAAGCTGAAGAATACGGCTCGCATGATAAAACATTTGAAGCTGCTTCTAATGGAGTAATGCGCGTAGTTGATCAATCAGGAAATGTTTTAATGGAACAAAAAGTAGAAACCGGTGATATCTTTAGAATGTGCCAGACTAAAGATGCTTCCATTCAAGACTGGGTTAAACTTGCGGTAAACAGAGCCCGTGCTTCTAACACACCTGCTATCTTCTGGCTCGATAAAAACCGTGCTCATGATGCACAATTAATTGAAAAAGTAAACCAGTACCTTAAAAATCATGATACCAAAGGACTTGATATTCAAATAAAACCACCGGTAGAAGCGATGAGATTTTCACTTGAAAGAATTCGAGCAGGAAAAGATACCATTTCGGTAACCGGCAATGTTCTTCGTGATTATCTAACTGACCTTTTTCCGATTATTGAATTAGGAACGAGTGCAAAAATGCTTTCTATAGTACCTTTAATGCAGGGTGGAGGATTGTTTGAAACGGGAGCCGGTGGATCTGCTCCCAAGCATGTGCAGCAATTTGTAGAAGAGGGCTATTTAAGATGGGATTCATTGGGTGAATTTCTTGCTCTTGGAGTATCACTGGAACATCTTGCACATACATTTAAAAATGACAAAGCTCAGGTTTTAGCTGATACACTTGACCAGGCTATCGCAAAAATACTTGATAACAACAAGTCACCAGCCCGAAAAGTAGGGGAAATCGATAACCGGGGAAGTCATTTTTATCTGGCGCTGTATTGGGCTCAGGCATTAGCTACCCAGACAAAAAACAGTGAAATTCAAAAAAACTTTGCCAACATTTACAAGGAACTATCTGATAACGAGTCTAAAATTAATGATGAATTAATTAAGGCACAAGGAAAACCACAAGACATCGGAGGTTATTACCGCCCCGATAAAGAAAAAACCAGCAAAGCAATGAGACCAAGCGCTACATTAAACAAAATAATTAACGCTATCTCTTAATCTTTTCAATAATGAATCAGGTCTAAAAACTTTTTAGGCCTGATTTTTTCTGTTAAATAATCGAATAAAACAATTTCACTTTATAAACATTAGTTATACACATTTTTCCACATTTGTGGATAACTTTATATTTAAATCCTTTATCATTTATTCGGTTGAAACCGGTAATAATGTTTTACTTATGTCCCCAGAGGAGATTTTATGATTAATGAAAACCCAAAATGGATCAATATTCTTGAAAAAAAAATTGGATGGTTTACTTTACCTAATCTTGCTCTGTATCTGATTGTACTTCAAATTTTTGGTCTCATTATTTCAGTTATAGAACCTGCTGTACTGGGAAAACTTGTACTCGATCCTGAAAGAATATTGGCGGGAGAATATTGGCGATTGATTACTTTTCTAGGAATTCCCGGAGTGCAGATCAATGAATCATTTTTTAGTTATATTTTTACTGCTTTCTTTTTAATGTTTTTATTTTTTATTATTAACACCCTCGAACAAAATTGGGGTGAATTTAAAACTACCCTTTATTTATTTATATCTGTCATAATGACAATCGCCTTTTCGTTTCTTTTTAATGTACCCATAGGAACATTTTCTGATATTGAAATATCTCTTTTTTTAGCCGTTGCTACCCTGTTTCCCAATGTGCAGATTTTAATTTTCTTTTTTCCTTTACCTTTGAAATACGTTATTATACCTTCAGTATTAATAATAATTTATCATTTTTTTACAGGAAATTTGTATTACAAAATTTATGTTGGATTTGTTTATGCGAACTATCTTTTATTTTTTGGACCCTATTATATGACTTCTATTAAAAATAAATACAGACGTTGGAAATACCTTAAAAATTCAAAAAAATAAATATTTAGTTACTTAAATATTTAACAATATTTGCTTCAATTTCCCGCAAATCCAGATCTGAAAGTTTCCAGTTCAACCCCTCCTTTAGCTTATTTGCCTGAAATTCATTTCTTACACCGACAATTGCAGATGTTACGACTAAATTTTGCAAAACCCATGCCACTGCCAACCCGGCAACGGTTTGATCGATTTTTTTTGCAGTTAATTTAAGCGAATCAACAAATTGTAGTATCTGAGAGAAAAGCGGCTCCTTGAATAAATCATTTTTCTTTCGCCAATCCTCTGCATCAAGATTATGTAAATAATCTTTGTTAAACTTTCCCGTCAGTAAACCTGCCTGCAATGGGCTATAAGCTAAAAAACCTGTTTGATTATCTTTACACCAGTTTAATATTTCAGACTCCACACTGCGCTTTAACATACTATAGGGAGATTGTAATGAGGTGATATGTGCAATCTTTTCACACTTTTCCAGCTGTTCTAAAGAAAAATTACTTACACCAATAAAACGAACTTTTCCAGAGTCTTTTAATTTTGCCATGGTTTCCCAGCTTTTTTCAATTGACCGGTTTTCATCGGGCCAATGAATCTGGTAAAGATCTATATAGTCTCTTTTTAATCTTCTCAGACTATCATCACACTCTTTAATTATAGATTGTGGATCAAGATATTTTTTTATTTTTCCCGAACTGTTCCATAATAAACCACATTTCGTTGCAACAAAAATATCATTTTTTATATGAGATAAAACATCTCCTACAATAGATTCAGAAAGACCCAATCCATATGCCGGTGCAGTATCTATCCAGTTTACACCTGACTCAATCGCTTGTTGAATTGCTTTTTTTGACTCTTCAATATTCTGCCTCCCCCAGCCAAATTGCCAGGAACCACCTATAGCCCATGTTCCCAGGCCAACTTCTGTAATATAGGGGCCATCAAAACCTAATTTTCTGGTTTGAATCATTTGTTATAAGGAGGCCGATTATCTGGTTGCTGATTCGGCATAGGTGGCTGTCCAGGCATACCGGGACGCCGCATCCCCTGAGGCATTCCCGGTATTCTGCCCATCATATCCGGCCTGCCTGGTTGCATTCCAGGTCTTCCTTGCATATTAGGATTATTCGCAGCGGATTTCTTTTTTTCCATTTCAAGTTGCGCCTGTCTGCGTCTTATTGCCTCTTGACGCATCTCTTCTTTGGTGCCACTTTCGATCTCCTCTTGCGGCTTGTATGGGTTTACATTAACTACCGGCACCTCAGAGCGAATCTGGGGTGCAGGATTAGGAGGTTGAGAAGCAGAAGGAGTCGGGTTTTCAAGAGTAAGTGTATATTTTTCATTATTCAGAAGTATTTCAACCAGTTCCCGTTTAATATTAATTATTTTAGCATCATCGAGCTTTTCACCAATTGCATACTCTTTTGGTTCTTCTGTTTTTTTAGTATCTCTTATAATTGCACGTGCAAATGAAGGATCGCCCTCAATAGTACCTATTAATTTTAAATTTTCAATGGAAAGAGCCTGAGTTGTCACCATCGAAGAAGCTTGCCCCTCAGGTACTGCTGCAAAAAGTTTGCCTCCCAGAAGAGAATCAGCATTACCATCATTAACATTATCTTTTAAAACAGAAACCTTCGCTGTTAAACTGGAATGTGATAAACCATTGACGAGATTATCTCCATCACTGATAAATAAAAATATGGAACTACTAAACCGGGCAAAACCTAATCCAATCAAAATTGCAGATATATAAGGCAATGCAAAAGGCTTTAAAAGATAGTATTCAATTAACCATCTGCTATACTGGTAGAATCCTGAAAAATTCATTATAAATTTTAATCTCATTTAATCTGATGTCAATACTTATTATGTTCGAAATTTAAATTTCTGCGAACCGGAATAAATCCGGACTCTTTAATAAAATTCTCGGCTTCTGCTATACTTTTTAATCCGTATGAGCGTAGAACATTTTCTTCAAAAACGGGTGAATTAATATCATTTGCCCCATAGTGCAGAGCAACCTGGCCTATATCACGACCTTTTACCAATAAAGAGACCTCAATATTCGGTACATTGTCAAGATAAATACGGGAGAGTGCCAGAAGTTTTAAATACTCTATAGAACTCACCTCCCTTACAGGAAAAGAGTTGGTTTGTCGCTGAAATGTCCAGGGAACAAAAGAACAAACATTTCCAGTTTCATCCTGAAGTTTTCTGATAATAGAAAGGTGTTCAATTATTTCTTCCGATGTTTCACTGGAACCCCAGACAATATTGGTTGAACCTTTCATGTTTAAACCGCCTTTATCAAGAGGAGATAAAGCTGTGTGCATGATCTCATACCACTCATGTGTGCTGCATTTTTTTTCACTTAATATTTTTCTCATCCTTTCTGTAAGAATCTCTGCCCCGGCACCTGGTATACTATCCATTCCCGCACTTTGAAGCTTTTTTAAAATTTCATATATAGACATATTGTTCTGGCGGGACATCGATAAAATTTCCACTGGAGAAAATGCTCTGATATGAGAATCCGGATACCTGGACTTCAAAGCTGTTAAAAGGCCGGTATAATAACTGAATGGTATTTGAGGATTTACTCCCCCTTGAATAAAAAACTGATCTGCTCCCTGTGAAATAGCTGAATCAGCTTTTTCTAAAATTTGCTCTATGGAGTATATATAACCCTTGTCACTATCTTCAGGTTTTTTAAAAGAACAAAATGAACAATCAATAGTACAGATATCTGTATAGTTAATAATTCTAAATGCTGTATAAGATACTTTTTTTTCAGGTATCATTTTATTTCTAATCGATTGAGCACATTTTCCAAGGTCATGCAAATTCGCATTTAAAAACAGATATAAGGCCTCAGAATCGCTTATACGCTCTCCTTTAAGCGCCTTTTCTAAAATCAATAATGTCTCTTTTTTCATATTTCTTTAAATAATCTGCCTGTACAATATAACTAATTGGTTAATTATAACCGGAAAAGTTTTTTTTTGCATCCAGAATACCGAAAATATAAGTGTACCGTATGCGCAAACAAGTATTAATA